>OMLO01000265.1_pt1 | contig 31182 bp, 31 predicted proteins | sample 1674811 | NCBI WGS metagenome assembly OMLO01 (sample SAMN06265003, study PRJEB25207) | coral metagenome | isolation source: Coral host | place: Mexico:La Bocana,Puerto Morelos, Mexico | collected 2008-11-13
GATCTGTTCTTGGGGCTACAGCATAATCACTTTTTCTACGTTTCAATTACTGAGTACTGCTTGATGTTGGATGCGAACAACCACCCCACAAACGCAAGAGAGCAATATCGGGAATAAACGGGAGAAATACCAAATCGCATCTTTTTTATTGACAATTTTCTTTGCAAACATCAAATATGAAAACGACAGGAATGACAAAGTAAGTGCGAAGCACAGGTGTAAGCGTGTTCGAGGTCGGTACAAGGAATGTGTGTACATGTGTTTGGCCCTGGCCTTTCACATGCAAGTTGCCAGGCATGCGAGGAACGACAATGCACTCCACATATACATATAACATTGCAATAATGCATTGCATGATGCACAATCATGAATCATTTATATCCAATATACGCGTACGTATATAATGCCATTATATATACATCATATCATATCATATCATATCATATCATATCATATCATATCATATCATATCATATCCATTAAAATAACCTGTGTAGCAAAGTGCAGCAAATGTGCGTTGCGGCATAGCGCAAGCGCAAAAGGAAAAAGAGTGACTCTGATAGCCTATCACCCCAAAAACATAAGCTGGTGACATCTGAATTTTTAGTGCTTATTGTCTCAGGGGGGGGTTCACATTTGCATAATCAAGTATTTTGTATGTGTTTGTAGCCTGCCCAAGACTTTGCAGGAAGGACTCCTCAATTACAAGTGTGTCCAAATCATTCCAAATCAGCAGGGGCAGGGTGCACATCTCTAAGATTCTTCCAGCTCCTTGCTAGAAATTCCCTGTGAAAGCGCAATCCGATCAGGCATCTTTTTCAACAAAGTAAGATCTACACTGATACATACCCCCAACCTGCAGTTCTACAAAACCCAAAGAGTCCAAGGGCCAGAAGCTGAACATGATTCCAACTCCCCATTCAGAATTCATATCTTTGCTTCCCATCGCTTAGAGCAGGAAAAACGGAAAAACTCCGTGCTGGGCACAATCGTTCACAATGCTGGACTTTCAAATCGATATTGAGATATGGTTTAAGAGAGTAGAGTAGCAACAAGTTGGGTTAGAAGATCGGACTCATGAGGAGTTGTCCTTTCCAATCATTGCCTCCATCTTGGATTTATCACATGTCAAACGCTTCCAAGCTTTTACCCGCAGGAAGGCACTGGGGTTTGCAACAGGGACATCCTGACATAAATGATTCTTAATTCTTGGATGAGTTGCTGTGGTTGATGTCCATGTCATTTTGCTTGACACGATCATATACGCCACATAATATGTGCATATGAGAAGATAGGATGATGAACAACAACTTACGTAGTTTAATGTCTCATCCTCATCCTCGCTTTTTTTATTCTACCACTGCTCATTGTACTGCTGAAGCGGTTGCTTCGCAACTTGCAACTGCACGACAAAACTGTGAGACTGGGAGCCACCAACAAGCGGCGTTGGCCTTCCCGACATGGGACGTCCCACGCTAGGTCAGGAAATTCAACCGCGACCTAAAAAAAAGGTGATATCGTCTTACAGATTCCACTGGCCCATCTGTCAGCACAATCGCTGACGTTTCGTGTTTGATTCGCGTAGTAGCGTGGACCGGTCATTGGATAACAAGCCATCCTTAGTTTGGCGAATTTTTTTAAAACCAGAAAGATTTTTTCTAAGTCACCCAAAATAAGTTGGAGTCACCCAAAATAAGTCGGAAGAAAAATAAAAGAGACCCGAAACAAGGCACCATTACCCTTATTTATTCGAGGTAAAAGGAATAAATGAAAAAACATATTGAGGGTGGTGAAAACCTCTAGTACATTGAAAGGACATCAAGGATTGGGTGTCGTTTTTTCTTGTGGACCCTATCCTTCTTGAAGGTTTGGACTAAATTGATGATCCCAATGTGAAAATAATGTTCTTCGGTCATGGTATGTTAAGGTAGTGGTCGAATCCTTTTGACAATAGCTTCTACGAAAATAACTCTTTTCAAGGGCTGCTCGACCAGGTCATTCCAAGGGGAACTTCTGCAAACTTCTGCGCACCTGCCCCAAATGGATTTTTTGTATCCAAGTCACTTTGAACGCTTGAACTGCTTGTGCTGCGTTCATGTTGCCTTTGAGGCCGCCAGCTTCCATCACCTGCCTGTAATGGCGCCAGGAAGTGTAGTCTTCAATCTCAGAGTTGTTCACCTTTGACAACACGGCGCCCTTCTTTTCGTCTGGCCGCACGAACCACAAAATTCCATCGCTCAGCAAACTCCTTTGCGTGGTACCTGGCGTCCAGTACTCCAACGTCCAAAAACGCTTCTCTATTTTTGCAAGTGCAAAGCCTGCTTCGCCGAGATTTTCAAGGATGTCCGCAAAGATCCGCCAGGAGCTTGGTCCGTACTCTTGTCGTAGATGCACCACACTAATCTCCACCATGAGTAGTCTTGTGAGCTTCCAATCCCACTTCTGTAGCAGAATGGGGATCTCACTGCCTTCTATGTCCATCTTGACGACGGTGGGGCATGATCGCAAAGCTACGTCGAACGGCGCCTGCTTCACGCCATACTCTTCGACCTGAGCGGTGTTTATTTGGATGTACCAGTCCCTATACACTGGGTCCGTTGCCTACATGAGCGGTGGTCAAAACCTCTATAGTACACTGAAAGGACATTAAGGGTTGGGTATCGTTTTTTCTTGTGGACCCTATCGTTCTTGAGGGTTTGGATTAAATCGATGATCCCAATATGAAAGTAGGGTTCTTTGGTCATGGTATGTTAGGGTAGTGGTCGAATCCTTTTGAGAATAGCTTCTACGAAAATAACTTCTGCCCCAAATGGTTTTTAAAGGGAAAACAACTTCGACGAGGGGGTACTTTTACGAGGTACCTGTGGGAAGCATCAAAAAAAGACCCTATGTTGCACCCGGTACACGTGGGTCATGGTCTTGCTAACACAAAAAGGGTCTGATATGGGTATCGTTTTGATATCGTTGCGGGGTATCGTTTTGAAGCCCTCATGGATATGGAAAAGTTAGAATATCGACCTTGATATAATATCTGCTGGTGGACAGCTTTCATGCATATGGGGTGAAATGACTCCCTGGAGCGGCACTTTGGTATCATTTGTGCCTTTCTCTCGTTTCGTCTGTGAACTCTTTTTTCATTCTTTCTGCAATCTTCTGATAAACAAAGGGGTCAAAAGATCAAGGTTTGCAAGGTATGACAGTAGGCAACATCATGTTTATGCATCTCACATATTTACATATATACGATATAGGTGTCGTTTTTTCTTGTGGACCCTACCGTTCCTGATACACTTCTTGATACCTGATGTCCACTTATGTAATACCTCCTATTACGTAGGTTTTGAAAGTTGCTCACATGATTCTGCCTACGTAACAAAAACTTACATTGCTTCGGCGCGTAGGCCTGCAAAATATCAGGTCAACAGCCTACGCAGCTTCAGTTCCCTCGAACACATAAAGTTGGTCATTCAAAAATGCTCAGCTGCTCACCGCTCCATGCGTCTTGCTTTTTGAAGCGACGTCGCTGACGACGCTTCGGCTGCTTCCACCTGCAGGACATCAGGAAGGTTGTGGAAATGGTAGACTCTAAATGAAATCTTGAACCATCAGATTTCCACACCGGCACAGAGAAGCCCGTTTTGTTACTCTCCTAGACCCTGCTGGTTGCCCAATGATTTTACCACTATGGTATTCCTGCATCTAGTGAATCTAGTGACAAGGACACATGAAACCGATGAAACTCAGTCGATCTCGTTTGGAGCCGCCTCGTGCGCAGTTCTCCCTGTCTATGAACGTGACGGTTTTTCTTTCTGCACCCACTGCGACCTGTCGCGTGGCAGTGAAAAACTTGAAAAAGAACTTATGTTTGAAAAGGCAAAAGATTGGAGTATGTTGGAGGAAACAGGTATAGCATTTTTCTAAGAAACAGCAATAATGAAAGCACCCTTGGCTTTGAAGTTTACAGGTTCTTTTGGAAGGTGAGTAGTGTTGCAATGTGTTAAATGTGTGTTGAAACATGTTCAAACAGTTTTGCCACTTGGCAGGTTCATCGCTCTTGGTCCATTGTTTTTTCCATTGCCCACGTTTCAGGCCATCCTGGCCCAACTTTAAAGGGGTGAAACCGTTGTAGGATGTTATAGGTGCTTAGTTGCAGCATCTACTTCTTTGATTTCCAAATCTGGTCAGAATATGAACTGATCGTTCCCAACACATCCGAAGATCAACTCCCATAAACAATAAGTCAAATGGTAAGCCGATGTGAAAACGTGTAACAGGTCAGTGCCTCACATCAAAGCCTGACTCTAACAAAAAGGCTAGTACTAGTTATTCAAAGGAAGTTTAGCTTTATCTAGGTTTAAGATAGGTGTAACGTATGTTCTGCTTATGTTAGTGAATGTTAGGTGCGCACGGTTGCAGGTGCAATGGTCGTAGGGTGCGGTGCGATGGTGCGATGCCATGGTGCGATGACAGGTGCAATAATCGTAAGGTACGGTGCGATGGTGCGATGCCATGGTGCGATGGCAGGTGCAATGATCGTAAGGTACGGTGCGATGGTGCGATGCCATGGTGCGATGGCAGGTGCATAATGTACGGTGGCTTTGGTTGACGTTGTAGCACATCGCTTTGCTTGCAGCATTTGCAGCGCTTTGCTTGTGTCAGTGCAGGGCTCATTGTAGGGGTGTGCAAAGTGTGTGTGTGTGTACAAAATGTACAAAGTAGTTGCTGTATGTGTGCAAATCGTGTACTGTATGTGTGCGAAGTGCGAATTGTGAAGCAACATATGTGTGAAACATGTACGCTAGCCGATAATCGCGGTGAGTGTGCTTGTGCGGTGTATTTTTTGCGAGGTGTGAATATTGATATATCGAGAACTGATATGATATATCATGTATTATATATCATATGTTGACTGACTATAATAATTATTATATTAAACACCTTCAGACTTGTCAGTGGTCAAGCCCTACAGATTCGCTCCGATGCATGGGTTCAAAGGTGGGTCTGGGGGAAATGACCCATGTTTATACTCAGATTGATTGAACAATGAACAAAAAAACATAAACAATGACACCACCTACGTGAGTGTTACATAACTTACTTGCATTGAATATGAGTTGCTTTCATGTCCTTATTACTAGGCCACATTTTTTATTCCTAGATGTCACACGGGTACATATGACATATGGTATATGATGACATATGATATATGAGACTGAGATATGATTCATTTGATTTTGATTTATATAATTTTTAAATAATGCTAATTTGACATGATGTCATGAATGATGATGTGATGATTTATCACATATTGAAACAAACCAACGACTTTGCTGTTGCGGCCGCATGTCGGTTCTGGACTTCAAATTGATTCTGGACTCTTGCGAAGCCATTGCCAGTGCTGGAGCAAAACAACGCCGATACTTGACAATACACCACACCAATATTTATTCAGTTACAGGCTGTCATAACCTAACTTGTGAGTTTGGAACCAATGTCAAAGACTATGGCTACCCCAAACCCTGGATGATGCTTATTCATGTACACATTGTCATAACTTAACTTGTGCGTTTGGAACCCATGTCAACAACAAAATTCCCACATTGTACATTGTGATCTGGGAACATTTGTGTGTTCCAATCAAGGAGCACCAAAGCGACGATCAGTGAAGAAGGATGTGACGTCACTTGGCAAACATATCCAATCCACATTCCTTTCTCCAGACAGTCATTTGCATGTATTTTCTTTAATTTGACAGTTTGATGAATGATGACTGGTTCAAGTTCACTTGTTTTTTTTGGTGAGTTCCATGTTGGTGTTCTTGTTTGGAAAATCTCATAGTTTGACCAAATGACCAAATCAATGTGTTCCATAGTGAACGCAATTACCATTATGACACAAATTACATATTACATATTTGCTATGTAAAAAAAAGGAACCTTGACATGATCCATGATCACCGTTCATTCAGATCCAACCCTATCCTATGCATGGCATAATCTGTGATACAAGACATCACATCCTTTGAATACATTTTGAAATTGATCTGATCAGGTTATTGGTGCACCGCGTGAACAATGCAGCTATCAGAAGCAGGGACTTGGTGACAATGCAGAAGGGCCGTCCGAAAACACAAAAGGTTCGGGGAAAAGGTCGTTACAAGGCATTCACTCCAAAAACAATGCTTCGTACAACGTTGCTCGAAATGATATGTTTTTTTTGTTTTTATGAAACGTTTTTTAAATCATGCCAATGACAAGTGTACACTCAATCGTGCCTAGACCAGTTTTGTTTTCTATGTTTTTTTTTTTTTTAGGGGGGTGGTTTTAGAGTCCGCGTATCGATAAGGTGGCAGGGCTGAAGTGCCTCACCTATACAATATATAGCCTATATATATAGTTGGGTGGCAGGGTTGTGTACCTCACTCTTATTTATATATCAAGGGCGAAGCGCAAGGGGTCCTATCCTACCGAAAAGTACTAGGAATTTTCGACAACCCCCATACAAAGAAGCAGAGTAATCATGCATGCAAGCAGTGGAGAGCCACTCTGGCAGACAACTCCTATTCGGGCAGCTTTTATCGTTCCAAAGCATGTGACATCATGTGACATTATCGCAGAAGATTCCGCGTATCGATAAGGTGGCAGGGCTGAAGTGCCTCACCTATATATATAGTTGGGTGGCAGGGTTGTGTACCTCACCATTATTTAAATATATATTTATTATTTATATTTCTAATTTTGTTTATATTTCAGGGGTGTGAAAGATATGCAAAACGATGGGGCCCCCACCCAAAACTAAAAGCAAAACATAATTATAATTACACAGCACATGTTTATTTATATGTATAGTATATCAATATATATTATTATGTGTTATTCGTTGCCCAAATGTCATTCCTATCAGTCTGGTGTGGGTGACTGCCAGAGGCTTGGTAACGCACCGCTTCCTGCGATCAAGCACAAGAGCAGACACGCAAAAGAACAAGTTCCGGTTCCCAAGTTGCAGTTCACAACATCAGGCTCATTTATTTTGTATGTACTGTATGTTTGTGATTTGTTTTGTTTTCTTGCTTGTTATTTGCTTCGGCATATGGACAGGGAGGCATATCATGTTTATTTTTGTTTTAATTCCCTATCTTATCAAATCACATCATATCATATCATAATCATAGAAATATAATATCGTTTATGTTTACAGTAGTATTAGTATACATGTTTATCCCGTATGTGTTGACACTAACACACGCGAAACCTTCATGTGACATCATGCAAATCTACGCAATTGGTATTGGGCAGTGTAAGATCGTGTGTTGTTGGCTTATCAGTCCTATCAAACCCATTTGATTCATCATTCATTCATGAATATAGTTGTTTCGAATTCAACCAGCGAGCTCGTTCTCGTTCCAAGACTATCTTCTAAGGCTATGTTCTCGTTGAGCTCCACTGCCTACTGGCTATCCTCGAGCACCAGGTATATCGCTGCTGTTGCTGGGCTTGTTCGTGTGAGAAAACTAAGTGTCAGTGAGAGTAAGATTTCGAATAAATTGACATCTTGATCCCAATGATTGAAATCTTACATTTTTTTTGAAATATCATAACGTTTAATTCACGAAAAAAAAACAGTAATCGACATTTTGATTTATGAAGATTGTTTGTAGTATTTTGTTTTTTTTGACTCATACAGGAATGCCAACACTAACCATACTTCCAGTAATAGCTGGACACATGTGGCTTCTTCAAGAGTTGATTTCTGCATCAGTCAGAATGACTGCTTAAGAAATCAACCCATCAGATATTGTGGAAATACTTCGGTGTAATTACTACTTAGCATGGTAATTGAGCCATGTTTTTTTTTCAACCAAGACATTTGTGTGATGTTGAGGTGCGGAACACAATCGTAAACCTCTTCCTACAACTACAGAGTGTTTTGATGAATGTTGCGCTGATGACGCAACCAACCCGTCCATCCTTTGTTAAGATGCATTTGCATTGGGACGAGACTGGTCAATCTATGCGTTTGCGACGTGGGTTGATAGAGGTTGAAGGTGTCATGTCGGTTCTGGCATCTTGGTGAATAGATATCAACCAATCTTAACACATGAGAGTGAGAGGTACAACCGTTGCAAACCACAACACGACAAACACGGCTGTGGGTATGGGTTGTCATTGTTTGGAAAGGTTTGGTGAATTTTGACAGATTCTAAACCACTCTGCAAGGAAACCTCATCAATCATTAAAAACATATTCAACTCAACAACACATTTGGTGAACATACTGGAATGTGTTTGAGATTTACGTTACGTTTTTGATCTTTGAATATCCGCCACCCCACTGCTACACTGTCAAGGTACAACGAATGGAGCTTCTGGTCAAATATGACAAATCATCCCCGTGGAGGTTACATGTCTACCAAATCATTGTGGTCGGCGACCAGGTGTCCATGTGTACAATATGTTTTCTGTTTCAACTTGCGATCCATAGGTGAAATGAATCATGAATCAAACTTCAACTTCAAGTGCCCACTGATCCAATTTATATACACAATATATATATATATATTATATATATTATATAATGTATATCATATGTTGTTTGTCTAATAATGTTTGTTTATACTTTTTCGGATTTTCTTTACTGGATTTGATTTCACACATCTGAACTTTGTGACTTGTATGGCTAGTTACCATGACCAAACAACAAATGATGTATGATCAAATATCAATACCAGATTGTACCCATCTGCTGTGGCGGAAAACACATTGTAATCTACAGCTGAGGCATCATGCAATCACTGTTCCGCCTGCTGTCCTTCACAGAAACACGGCCGAGGGTATCATGGGAGGAATGTGTGCAAAACTACCTTTCATGCCCCGAGGTGGATTGTGATGTGGACTGGTTGGACAAAATCTCTGGTGATGTTGATTGTGGAACTAAACATTTGTAACTTTTGCTTGTTTGTGTAGCTTAGATACATATAATTAACTGTATATCAACATAACATATTGTATATTGTGTTTCTTTTATTATATGATATGTATGTTTTGTTTACTGTAAATCATCAATAAGTATCAGTTTTTTTGATGATTACTTGATTTGATTTATTTGATTGATTTGATTGATTTGATTGATTTGGTTGATTTGATTGGTTTGATTGATTTGATTGATTTGATTGGTTTGTTTGATTTGATTGATGCAATGATTCATTGGTTGATTGGTTTAATACCAAGTTGTACCAAATGAATATCATCATTCGTTATGTCGTAACTGATTAACTTGTCATTCCAGTCTTTGCAAATCCTTGCTGATTGCATTGTCAGATCTTCATCGGAGATCAGAACGTTTTTGCCTTTATCTTCTGTCTGATGCAGCAGGACAAGATGATGTTTTCTTGAGGTAGTGATAACTGGTAGTTGACACGTTTGACAATGTTGTAGCCGAAACTCAAGACCCCAAACAAGTTTTGTCAGTCATTTGTTTTTGGTTGTATATTGTATAAGCCAAACTAGGCTTTAAGCATGTAAACTGTTGACACACACATTACTTGAGATTGTCAACAATTTGGTTTTACAGCAAAACAAATAAAGTTAATATTATACTGTTAATTTGGCTTTACAGCTAAATGCTACCAACGTCTTGTACTAACCAAAACTAGTACTACCACTGCTTCTACAAATTAAATCATAGACGACATTTCATCAGCCTTGATGTATCTATAATCATTTGGAAGTCTTGGGAATATATTCACATTATATTTCCAGTATGCCTTTTGATTTTTTACATTCTATTTGAAAAAAATGTCCGTCGCCACACCAACAGGAGCGAACATCAAACTGGCATCACATCTTATCAAAGAACTGAGAGACCAACATGACGTTGCAACGCCGTGGTGCATGTGGAAAGATTGCGACACGTTTCATGGCAGTGATGGACGAATTTCATCGGATGTCTTTTGGTGCCTGAAGAATGGTAACACTGCATTGGCGATACATCCCTATAGCACAGTGAGTCTAAATCGAATGGGTTGACAACATACCATACCTAATATTTACAAATAATCAATTGCAATGATCGACAGAAACCACCTGATCCATATTACATGTCATCATGATTCGCGCAATCAGTTTCAGATCGAACCATAATACTGTGGTTAAAAAAACATCAACGTCGTACTATAATGACTTTGACCTTTGATATCGTGTACGTGGTTCAGATCCAAATAAATTTTGGTTTGGGATTGATCAATGAATCAGTCAAACCATCAAACAATCAATCAATCAGTCAACCAACCAATTAGTCAAACAATCACTCAATCAATCAATCAACCAATCAACCAACCAAACAGTCAATCCATCAATCAATCGATCAATCAGTCAATCTCCCAAACATCAAACTATGGCTCGATATTTGTATTGATAATGCTTCCTGCACTGAACACTATTGGAATATTTGCTAAGGCATGCCGCAAATCATGTATCGGAGCCGCTCTGGAGGGCGATGGACATTCTATCTCCTATGTTTCTTGGCTCATACTTGTCACCTAGACTGACTGACAATTGGATATAGACTGGCTGCTTTTCTTTCACCATCACATATCACCCAACGTATGATTCGATTTGCAAGATATCATGCCAATGAAAACTACATTTTCTGTTTTGTGTCGCATTGAAAAAAACATGATAAACCAGGTTTTGCCTCAGCAATGTTCTTTCAAATGGATCTAGCTACTTTGATCTGCTGATGCATATCTGGCATTTAATTGACACCACTGCCATCATCGAGTATGGCGAGACTCCTGGCATGAACAACTAGTTGGTTGTAGTGGATTCGTGGCGACCTGTTGAGATGAGTTTTTTTTGATGCTGGACATCAAGATATTGCATGTTCAAGTTTCATGATGAAGACTATATAAGACTCTACGTCTAAGACTATAATGTCATGTTCAACATGATCGTTGAAAGAAATGTAATTCACCCTTTACCACACAAGTTTAGACTTGAGTCATGACGGTTTATGGTATTTGTATTGTATTTTTCTTGAGGGGACCTTCTGATACACTGTACGTATGGTCTGGTTTTTATTCCATACATCGGTGATAATGTTTCGAATCATCACTTGCCTCCAGTAAATTGTGCTGGACGACATTGTATGTGGAATTAGGCCGGATGCGAAAGTACTTGAGCGTAACAGATTGGTGCTTGACGCAACATTCCTTCAGATTCCTAATGAAGATGATGCTGAAGAATGTGTGGAAGGTCCACCAGTCTCTTTGCAAAGACGTCGGGAGGCAGTTCAATATCTCTTATCCATTGATAACGGAGCCTGGTCATCGGACAAGCTTGTTCATCGGTGTCGTTACGGCTGTTGCCGAAGCACCAAAGAATCCAAGTTGAAACTCTGGGTATCGTTGCAGGATCGGGATATATTTCTGTTGTCCAAGCTTTTAGTTTGTGATATTTTAGAGTTACACATTGTGTATTGTGCATCTTACATCGACATCTCATGCTTCGATTAACCCATCCTATTTGCCCTGACTAGGCAGTTGTCTTTAGGAGACGTGCCCCGACTCCAGCCATCAGTCGCTGGACATCATGTGTGAAGGCTGCAAGGGTGATTCTGTCCCTTGCCGCATCGGAGAGGATTAACCATGGTGGTTTTTATTCAACATTATATGACAATGACAGATGTATGATGTATGTATGTAATCCATCTGAGTCATGATATGAGTTACTTTTTTATTTTATATACGGATTGTTTTGGGTCTAGTGGTGACAGTGGTATTGGTCAAGCATAGTTTGTTTCATAGCCATCATACAGCACTTATTTTCACGTGAAATCACCGGTGGTTACCAAGTGATTGGATAATAAGATCTAATAAGTCGATTTTATTTTGTGTGCATATTGTATTTTTTTTCAGTCTGACAAATACTCTTGGACTATCCAAAGACCAAACTGTATCATATATCATATCATCCATTCATCCTAAGATGATATTAAGATGTTCCAAATCAAGAGCTACCACAAATGCAAATCATCATGTATGATTGTCAGGATGCAAATGTCTTGTCACCGGCTATTGCAACGGGGCTTTGCAAAACTCTATGGATATAGCTTGACTACTGACACCTCACATGAACCTCACCTTGCGACTTCCGAAGCAATGACAGAGTATGTCGATGCAGTGGTATTCGCAGAAAATGCTTTTGATTTACATTACAAGATGAAGGGGGCACGTGTCTAGGCACATGTCACATGATTGTTGTTTTTCATATGTCACTGTCTTGTGTCATCAGTAGATGTTGGGAGATATATTGCTTATTGCTCTTTAGTCATTTAGCATTCTTCGCGATGATGGGCATGACAAGCCTGTGTGTTGCCTGTCATGTTGAAATGGTCAGGTGATATGTGATGGTTGATGTTTTAGCTTATATAACCTAAATTGCGTTTATATTCATTGATGATACTCGTTAATTCATCATTCAATGATTAATTATTGTACTGTACTTAGTTTTTTTTAGTATACAAATTTAATTTGAATATGTCATCAAAACTACAGGTACTGTATGATATGATTTACCTCAATCATATGTGCTGTCCATATTGAAAAAAAACAAAAACAACAAGAAAACATACTGGCAAACGGATCAAGTGTATCATCTTTTGAATATGTTGACTCCATATTGTTGTTTGTCCATCCATATTGCGGATCAACCTTTGTATAGCCTCTCTCAACCAGCCATCCATTTCTCAGGATCGGAAAAAGCATGGCGTTTCTTGGCAGATCCAACATCGGTGTTCAAATTGGGATTAGCAGTGTCAATCGTTAGTACTGCAGAAGACATTTTGGTTCATCAATTTCGATGGCAATCTGACACTGCCTACCTCAATGCAGATATCAGCAAAGTTCCACTTGTTGTGATGGCCAATATGTCCAAGTCTCCAGCAGTTGGCGCTGTTAACTTACTTAGCAGAGCACTTCTCCATGAAGAATTTGGTGATGACCCATCATACACCTTGCATTTCTTCCAGCAGTTTCATCACTTGCACACAGGCATTTTATTTTGCTACGTGATTTGATTGGCTCGTGGGGCATTATTAAATAATTATTTAATATAAGTGAAGTTCCAAGTCTTTGGTCATATTATTTTGACGTTGGTGTTCAAATGAGTTAGTTCATTTTGACAAATTTTCGAGTTGTTTTCAATTTAAACTGTAAAACTAAAACGTGTTAATGACAACAACCATCACAATGACAATGACCATCATCACGCCACCATACCATTTCGATATCAAATTTGTGAAGGACTACCAGGCAAACCGCCTGCAGACTATCGTATGCAACGGTTCTGGTACTCAGTCATTGTAATGGGTCAACTATGTCATCGACTTGTGAATCCTTATCGTCGACTTCCCCTCCAAATGGCACAACTGGTTGACAGCAGTGTATCCATTGATCGTAGGGAACGTTTGGCAACCCAAATGTCTGAGTTGCCTGATTGCTGCGTTGAAGCTTTGTTTGCACAACCTGTATTGGACACAATACGACGTAATGGTGGTGTACAATCATTGTTTCACGGGGACAAGGAGTTGTATTCACACATTGAGTTGTCCTTTAGGGGTGCTACCAGCAATGTCGAAATTGAACTGAACTTCGCAAGGGCCGCAACTTCGAGACGATCGATGCAAGGCAGAAGCCATAACATTGGTTCCCTTGTAGCGAAACACATTTCATCTGAAATCAAACTTGGTCATCGCAGATCCTTGCCAAGCTCAAGTTCACATGTGCAGAATTTGAATCCAGGCCACTTGTAAAGCGTGTGCAGCTTTGTAACATATTTAAGGTTTCTACATCAATGAATGCATGATAGAATGATAGGACTATGATCATAATATGAGTCAGTATGAGTATGATATAATGATTTATGTTGACATATGATGTATATTGAACTTAAGTATGTATAAGGATGTGTGTAGCCTCCTGTATGCTATACGATTTAAGCGTTTGGTTTGAGAACAATAAAACACACTGCAAGCCTACAAGCCTGAAAAAAATACGCCAATCAATTACATTCGCCTTGAATAAGACACATTGTGTTGTCGTTATTCACAGATCTAAATCAGCAATGACATGATTTATGATTTATGTATGGCGTTTTGTGTTGACATTTATCTGAGTTGTCTTTTTCAGTTGAACGGAGAAAGACGACCCTGCAAGGTAAAGTGTCAAGAAAAACCGGGTTTCATCTTTTTCTGGCTGACTTCTACCAGAGGGAACACCATGCTACTGGAAGTTCTACAGAAGACTGGAGTGAAACACGTCAACGTATCTTCAGAACTGCACTGATGAAGTGGAAAGAGCAAACTTATGAGATGGAATGCACTCGTAAGCGTTTGTCAGAAGAAGCCAAACACATCAACTATCTTGCAAATTTGAAACGTGAACAACAATTGGCTCTTCAGAATGAACAATCACTTGCACAGCAAAACTTTGATTCCATGGTCAACAGTAATCTTTTGCATGTATTGGAGTACGCAATTGAACAGGGATACATTTGTCCCAATGGAATGAACCCCAGACCACCTTCAATACTCCGTCCAGCTGCACTTGTTGATTACGCTGAGACACAGAAAGCATCATTGGATGAGGCCATGGATGTTGGGGAGATTGTCGAATATCAACCCACCAGAGATATTGTACCACTGACTGACAACAGTATTGTAGAGTCTGTTTCGGTTGTTATTCAACATGGTCAAGGTCTACATGGATTGGCAGACAGTCAATTTGGTCTATCTGAAAATATTGTGGCACGTGCAGCACAAATTCCAGGTTTTGTTGCCAATTCCAATCTACAGTTCCATGCAGAACATTCCCATGTGTCAAAAGAAGGACCACCAATTCATGTCAATTCCATTGATGATATTGGATGTGTCAAGTCGTGTCAGCAACTGTGTGGGCGCTTTTGCCGACGAGACATCCGTCCTGAGAGAATCCATACCTTTCGGAATGCAGTGGATATGGTGAAGAACATCACCAGAGTTTTGGCGTGCAAACGGAACGTGAAACACGGAAACACTCATTTTTTGAGTCCGCAGTGCAAACTTCCACTGTTGATTATTTGCACCCCAAGCGGGACCTATGGAAGGCTTGCTGCCAGGTTTACATTCAACCCACTGGAAACAGATTGGATTTGGTGTGATATCACACGTGGTGGTATATCTGACGATGTTGCATTCACAGTGACTTTACATTTTTCATTGGTTGATGGCTCAGACAACAAAATTCCCACAATAGATACAATGTGCGAATTCGCGATTTGGATGAGCAACACCATCCAAATGGGATCAGACTATGCCATCCATCTGTTCTTCGAGTATGATCTTCATGATCACTTGGATCATGTTTTGTTGGTACGAACATCTCATGAATCTACAGTTACCACTGATATCTCTGAAGACATTTTTGGGTCACTCATAGTTCCAAAAAAACGTAGAGATCCCAAAGCTGATGAAGATGAAGCAGCTCAGTTAGTCAATGCACTTGTGTCATTGCTGAAAAACGACACAAAACCAAAGAAAGGACGGCCACCCAAATCAGAGACCGCATCCAGCGCTGTACCAGGTCTTCATAGCAAATCAACAACCAATGCAACCAAGAGCAAGAGCAGGAGTGGCTTGCCAGCAAGTGGAAACGTGCTCATTTCAGGTAAGAATTAAGATAAGGTAATAAGGTCCATAAGGTTTTCTTTAGTACTGACGTATCAACTGTCAGTGTGGTCATTGACTGTTTTTCTTGAGGTGTTTAGATGCTGTATTATGTTTGATAAAGTTCATCAACTTTTATGCCAACCACCTATTGTTTCTCACATTTCTGATTGAATGATCTTGTTGAAACTGTAAACCTCAACTTGAACCATCAACCTTGACTAGTTTAGATCAACAACATATCAGGAAATCATTATGTGAGTTCATAATAAGATTGGAAAATCATTGATTTCGAATATTTCCATTGCACTGTTTGTGGTGTTTACAACTTCAACATATTTGTTTGATAACCGGTAGACACACAATCACTGGGACCATTTGATTTCTTTACCAAAGTTGGCCACTCATACAACCTTTGTTTTTTTCTCCTTTATTTGGTTTGAGTTACTATTTGACAATCAACAGGTACATCTACAAGAGGTGGAAGCGATTCCACCGATATGATTTTATCGCCTGCAGATATTATTGTTAGTGAGATTGGAGGGCCTGAATCAACAGTTATGGCGTCCAATATGCACGCGCCTGTTCTTGAAGATGAATCACTGGTTGAATTGGAACAAAACTGGGTGGATGCATTGAATGCTCGAAATGGTCAGGGATCAGCGTCAGCTTCATCAGGTTCATCATCATCAAAACGCAAGCACAAAGATACACAGGAGAGCACATTTGGGAACTCTAATCTGGGAGATGCAGAGAATCTGTTGTTTCTGCAGAGTGGAGCATCTACAGAGGGTGTATTAACCGATCGTAACCAGAGAAGTGATGATCCTGATGCAATCGAGAATACTTGGATAGACGATAAAACTAACAGAGTCATTTGCAAGTTCAAGTCGGGCAAAGAGGTAGCGCTTGGAATCTTGTCAAATGCATATTGAACAAAAAAAATACAGAACTTACTGAACAAAATGCATAATGACTAACTGAACTTTTTAGATTGCATCTTCACAAACTGGTTGTGTGATGTTGGGAGTAGGATCTGGAGCGATCAACACAATGTGATGAATCTCATTGGCAGGTCAACATTAAACCTTTTTTTTTCACCCATTGCGTCGTCCAAGGAAGAATTACAGAATTCAAGAAAGACCAGCCAGGTCACAGTTTGAGTGTGGCGTGCTATCTTCACAAGAAGTGCTCAGTTGTGAGGCTTATATCCAAACTTCCATTCGGTGCATGTGCACGATGCATCGCTTACTTAGAGGCAGGCCTGCAAATCAAAGATCGGGACGATGCATCAAAACACAAAGCCATGAACCTTGATCGTTTGTTTGGAAGGCCGAATTTTTGGAGCTCTATATATTGACAGCTCAATTTTTCAACAAAACAATGTTTGAATGTGATGTTCAGATACAGTTTGTTTTGTATATATTATATATTTATATGATATTATTTTATATTTTGTTGGTTCATAACTTATGATTTGTTGTTTCAATTCATACAAGGTACAATGCACTCGTATGCGAGGATCCAACGGATTTCTGAGCCTTTTGCAATATGGATGTACGGCAGCGACCAATGATTGTGTGATTTTTATATTTTACATATGTTACGTATGTTAGTGATTTCAACTGTTTATGAAAACAATGATTGATAGATAACAGCTTGAGATTCATGGAAGAACTCAAGATTTGTATATTCAGTGGGACGTTATGGCTATATTCTTTTTGATGACTGAAGAGTCACGTAGCAAACTTGCTCGATACATGTTTTAGGACTGTGGCAAGATATTTGATGTTTGTTGATTGGTTATGTTGTCAGCATCCTGTTGATGAACCATATATCATATGGCATATTTTTTCAGAGTTACAACTACCAACACTGCCACAGTCAGATGATGAGTTTTTTTTCGTATCACACTGAACCGAATTGGTGGTGATGGGATGGTGAAGCAATTGGGGGAAAAAAACATCTTTGCACATTGTGATCGAAAGATTGTGTGCACCACAGATGGTGACATTGAAACTCACATTTTCAATTGGACCATTTGGATTTGAACACACAGCCAGAAATATATAATATGATATATGATATGTTTATGTATGTATATAATATTGTATGAATATTTGCGGTACTGATTGAGATGTGCCACACTATGAATCTTCTGTGCGACGATTGATGTAAGCCATCAAGACTCAACTCAACTGTAGAAAGTTTTGGCGATCGTAGAATTTGGGTAGTATGTCACGGTCCGATGCGGGGTCGGAGCTTCTCAAATGCCCAAACTTTCAAGTACCTGATTCCTACAAATATCGCATATGCAAATTTTGCCGGGCTTGTTCGTGGCAACAAAGCCCGTTGCCAGCTGGTATCTTTGGGGCGTGGGACCCAATAATACCATGGTTGAATGGCAAGCGGGAGAAGCCAAATGGGTCTATTTGCAAGATATGCTCGATCGCCATTTGGCTTACAATGTAGTTTGAGTTGCGAAACTTCCGATATATGAACGTACATTTGCAAAACTTCCGATATACGAACAACTTTATTGTATTGCAAGTGTTTTTATATGTGGTCATGTATTGTATTATATGGCTGTGTGTCGTTTGTATCAATATCTCTAGTTTTTTAATTATTAGATGTTAATGATTACCTTTATCAAATCCAGTCACCGTATGTGTTTTGATCTAAGGTATTCAACACCGGTGGTTGGGGTGCGGAGTGTACTCCAAACGATTTGAGCGGATTCGATCGTCTCATTGCTGCCGACCCTACTCGGCTTCATCCCTTCCTTGCAACTTGGTCTTTTTTTGTGGTTGGATGTGTCTTGGGTGGTGGGCTCAATTTGCAGATATACTTTTATTGAATATTATATATCTATTGAATTCAACAACTCCCTTATCAAAAGGGCCATAAGATGTCATTCTTTACCATCAACCAAATCCACCTTTAAAAGATGGTATGAAATGCAAGATGATATGAAATGATTTCACCAGTGTTGAATTCAATTCTTTAATGATTTCTGAACACATCCAAACACCCAAATCAATCAGAGACATGATCCTAAACGTTTGAACTATATATAATATATAGAAAAATTAATTTATAAAGTTCAAATAGAAACAACTCTAAGATTTCAGGTTGTGTCATCAACACTGCAGTCATTTTGGAATTATAGATTTTGTGATGTTGGGATGTGCATCATTTTACAAGATATGGTTTGATGTATCCATTAACATTATAATGCTGAGTACATATCATTGCAGTGATGTCCATAAAATGAAACAGGGTAAGCCATTTTACAGGAAAACAAAAAAATATAGTTTAGTATTGATAAGAGATGTAGTTTAGTATTGATATAACCCTTTACCATACTATTCAAAAAAAAACATAATGTTATTGCGCCCATCCATTTGAGTATGAACGACCTTATTTCACACAATTTCTGCACCATTGTAAGATGCCATTGTTCCACCCTACAGTACAGCAGTACCACCGTACCGTACCACCGTACTGTACCATTGTACCATTGTACCGTACCATCGTACCGTTCCACTGTACCACCGTACTGTACCATCGTACCGTACCACCTACGATCGTAGACCATCGTAGGGTATATGGGGTACGAATATGTGTTTATGTATTCGTACTCTATGGACCCTACGATGGTCTACGATCGTAGGTGGTACGGTACGATGGTACGGTACGGTGGTACAGTGGTACGGTACGGTGGTACGGTACGGTGGTACGATGGTACAGTACCATGGTACGATGATACAGTACGATGATATGGTACGGTGATACTTTGGGACTGTAGGATGGTACAATGGTACCTTATAATAATACTAGTATAATAGTGTGATGTCAAACAATATTCTATGATCTGATCAAATACTTACTACATATGATGTTTATAATGTACACTTCTAATGGTTTATTGTCCTTCCGAATGTTTCTCTATCTGAGGCACAGCGAGCAAAATACATCGAGCTCAGAACAGCCATGCCCCACATGAGATCTCGCAGTGATCTTGATCTGGGACCAAGAGTCACGGTTACAGTGAGCAATAGCCAACGTATGACTCTGGAAAAACCGGAAGAATTTTTTGTGGACCTCACTACTTACATGGAAGACAACCCAGGAAAGCAGGTTCAAGATTCTGAAAAGGTTCATGAGTTCATTGATGGACGTTGGGTAGAAGGAGTGTTTTGGTGAAATGATTCAGGGATAATTATTTTATTTGGAGTTCTCACAATTGATGTGACTTATTTTGTTTATACTTTCTGTTTTTTTTCTCAATTTCAATTAGAGAAAGACATTAAGGTAAACGTGCGGACTGGTAAGAAAGGCTACTATAAGCGTACTCAAGCTCAAGACAGATCCACCAACCTGAACATCACAGTTCACGACAGTGATGATGCAATCGGTGCAGCGGCAGATACTCACTCCAAGGTGTTTGCTGCATCATCAAAGGCACTCAATACCACTGAGGCCATTGATGCTATGACACTTCCGTTCTTCCAGCTTGGACGTCATCCAGGTGCTCTTCATCAGAATCGCCAAGCTTTGCCAGCACCAAGTGCGTCAGGCTTTAATGCTCCAATGTTGCAACTGACAAACACTGATACAGCAGTACCTATTCAGGATGGTTCCAACATTGATGATCCAGGCAATAGTGATAATGATCATGATGAGGCTGAAAAACCATCAGTGAATCCTATGCAAATGATTCAGTTTGCCATTCCTTCTCATGTAAAGGAACAACCACGAGCGAAAACTGCACCCAAGTCATCAGCTGCAAAGGCTACACCCAAGTCCTCATCAGCAAAGGAGACGAGCAAAGGAAAGAAGCGTAAAGATGAAGACCAACAGAGTCAGAAAACAAAGATAATGAAGTTGGCCAACCCAGCCCCAAGTGTGGAGAAACCAACTTCAGAAGCAGTAGTTCCACATGCCTTGACAGATGCTGATGCTGAGTTGTTGGCAAATTACAATGAATCGTTCACTGCTTTGAGGAAACGTGTGTTGGCAGTATTGCGTGACACAGATGCAAGTATCAACGATTCCTTGAAAACTTGCAACAAGGATATTGGCACTCTTATGAAGACTTTGAAGAACAAAATGAAATCTTTGAAGCGTAGAAACGATCATGGAGGAGAAACAACACAGTCTATTGACGGCATGATTTCAGAAATGACAACTGTTCAGTCAATTGCAAACAGGCTTTTGTCATGCCAACACGATGCTGATGTTGTTGATGAGCTGAAAAAGATTAACAAAATGGAGTGGAATGTGTCAGCAGCAATTTTCAAGCGTGGTTTCAAGTGTTTGACCTTGTACTATTTGAAGTACAGCGATTGGACTGGTTTCAGTGCAATCCTATCAGAACTAGGGGATGTCCTTGGTTGGACCAATGGTTCATTACACTTTGAGCTCTTGGTTTCTGAAGTGATCCAACGACTTTTGCGAGCATTGCCACCAAAAGTATCATGCACAATAGTTAGTTTTAAGTGGTCTATTTCTTATTGTTACTTTATGATGTTCCGGATTTGGATTTGAATGATCCAAGTTTTGAATAGAAGAATTAATGATTGTATTTGATTGTTTGTTATTCTACATAATATATAGTACACGATTCACTATTCACTATTTTCCATTGTGTCTACTTTATGTATATACATCAATTAGTTTTTAGTATCCGTATTTACAAGTGTCATTTGTCTTTGTACATTTGATTTCATTACCTAGGCAACATGGACACCGGAGAACCTACAACCTATTTCCTCGTTCTTCACCCACATGATCACAGCTGTTCGAGAAGGCCGTATGGCTAAAGCATTGGTGAATATGCAAGTGATCGTATGTCAGGACCAACATATACCATCACGAGTCTCCGAAGCTGTGAACGCGATCCATGCTGCAGTGAACAAGTCAGAGGACACTGATGCTGGTCTTTCAGCAGTGTTTGCTGGGATTTGTCAAGGGAAGCAGTTCCTAAAGATTGCCAACACAAATGCAGTAGATGCACAGAAAGAAATAGGCCACCTTCAACAGCTTGTGGATCATCTCCAAGAATTGGAAACCTTTATGAATGCTTTACCTGAGAGTTCATCCCCAGAGTTCAAGTGGAAGCATGCCTTGGAACTAGGTAACAACACCTATACAGTTTACTGTCAGGAAATATCCAAGAGCAGTACACCGGCAGCCAAGACAGTGTTGGGAGATGCCAAGAAAAAACTTTCAGACTTTGTATCTACAATTTGTAAGGCCTTCCTATTGGGTCCAACACAAGCTTGGATTGCAAAAGCTGAGTCTCTGTGCACTCAGAATCACATTATCGATAGCACTACCGATATCAACATCGATGAATGGAAATCATTTGCACAGGCAAAACTATCAGGCAATGCAAGCCAATTGTGTGGCCATGCCATTGCTTGTGAGCATATCATGAAGCAACTTGTAGATGTGTCCAAACAGGTTGCAAATGTGGATGCTACATCATCATGTACCACACCGCTAGTGAAATTGTCTGAAGCACTTCAACAATTCAGGGATACCACTTGGCATTCAATGGATGGTTTGGGTCTCTGCAATGATGCTGGACGTCAGGGGATTGTTGCGATTTCCAAGACATTCATGGCTCATCGCAATGAACAAATTCGCAAAGATACTTTCAGAGCTATTCAACAGATGAGCATCATCATGGTGCAGGCAATCAATGGTAATTGGTTTTTTTATGGTTTTGTTCAGTCCATTTCATTTTAAGATTAATATTGACTTGATTAACTTTGTAGCCATCTTCACAAGTATTTCTACCCCTGAGGTGAAGGACACTTCTATATCAGATGAATCCATTAAAGAAGCAGACCGCCTCTATGAGCAGTTCTCGCTGTTGCAGACTTGCATCAGTGACAAAATTCTTGCAAGCGGCGTTTGGCTACTCCGTACTTGCAAGTTCATGCTCATGGCAAGTATCTTGGTTTGTACGATGAATGATATCATGCGGCATATAATAAATCAAACGTGTACTTATAATACTTAACTAGTATTTGAACTATGTAATTTTTGTAATTATGATTAACATATCACACACACACACTAGTCAATGATCGAACATAATGATAGATATGATTGGATGATTTCAGTTCAATAATACTAAATGAGCACTGGTTTGGATCAACTACACACATCAATTGAGATTGCTGTCACATCATTTTTTTCCAGGTAAAGCCACAGCTCAAGTGACGCAGGACATCACTGACCGAGCCACATTGAAACTGTTTCTGCATCCATATCAGAACATCATCAGTGTGTTCGAACAAGTTCGCAAGGATTCAGATAGCTCGATTTCAAAGGTTGGCCAGCAGAAGGCTTGCTTGGAGAAAATCTATGGCTTACTCGCGAAATGTTCTGAGTTTCATGAGGCATTTCTATCGGCTGAACCATTTGTAGAGTTCTTTGATGGTTTGGCGTCTCATGCGACCAACTTGTTCAACAGCCGAAAAAGCTTCTATGAGAAAGATGCTCAATTGGTATCCACACAGCTTTCATCCATGCTGAAGAAGATACCTGAACTTGATCCGGAAGACACATCCAAGTTTGTGGCATCCGTGAAGTCACATGAGAAATCGTTGCTCACAGAATGTCAGAAAGCCAACCAAATCATATCTGCTATTGAAGAAGATATGCATGCCTTCACATGTATTGCTGATGATATCTGTTCGAGCTTCATGGACCCACAGCTTGGTTTGAGCAGGTTTTGTTTGGTCAATATCAATGCGATGAGATAACATATATCATGAACAATTCCTAATTAACCTATGTTTCAATCACGACGAGTTAACACCAGTTAAACCATTCAAACACGCAATCTCAGGATCTGAAGACAATTCATCACCGTTCCACTACAATCCTGGCAGAACATTCCGGTGCTGTTCTATGCGGCTTGCCTGCTGCCAAGGTATGTCTGGCAGACGGAATCTTGTCTTTTGGGATGATGTGGGTAGCAAAAATGGTTTTGGTTGATTAATATTTCTTTTTTATATTGTATGATATCATATATTATATAATTAAATTATATTATATCATCAACCATTCTCAATTGGATGTATACTTAGAGAAAATAATCAGCTTGACAATCATACAGGACCAAAGACGACAGGACATAGTTAATTGTTGTTCCTTTAACTCATCGGTTCATTGTAGATCCGAGGAGTGCCAGCAAGCGGTCGAATGAAAGATTTGCTCAGCACATTGGTAAAGAACTGCCAGGAAAAGCAGTTGGAAATAAATCCGAATTTGCTTGCACGTGTGACAACTCTTCTGGGTTCTTGATATGCGACTCCCAGATGGTTACATGATGCAATGGCATCACCACGCATGACCTATATCTTTCGATGATGTCTGTTTTGCACAACGTATATCATACCATGATAAATTGACAGTAATAATAATAGTGGTGAGTTATAGTAATGTTCATGTAAGTGATGCTGCTTTACAGCTTGGCTTTCGAACAAAAAAAACGTCTTTTTTGTTTGTTTACGAGGTTTGATTTTGAATCGTGGTGATCTGCTTTCTTATAGAACTTCACATCATTTCCTGCAGACAGCACAATGGCAAACCCCACCAATCAAAAAGGATCACTGTGAGCAGTGTTGCTGGTACAGTGGTGGTGGTAAGGCTCAATGCTTGCAGACGTTTTGACAGAAACAACCAAACAGGTAGTTGAGTTTCAACCCATGATATGAATTTATTTGACAATAATCTGAATATAACATTATCAAAAAAAACACTTTCAAACGTAAACTATAATCACACTTTATCATCATTGTGATAGTTCTAATTCTTTGTTTGGTTTATGATTGGTGGTTCTGTCCAAATCCCACATACCAGCTCCAAGGGGGCAACCATTTGCATCGAGAGAAAAATCTATGCATCATGCAGGCGATCATCTTATCATTTTTCTGTATCCGGCATTGCTTGGCATGTGCAAATTCAGTCAATGTATACATTGGTTCCTGCTCAGACGATACATCAACGGTGGATGTAGGTAGACACAAGCGAACTTGATAAACCTTACATTAATGCGGTTGATCAACAGTATCAATTGTTATGTTATGTTTATCTGCTATGCTTATCTATCATCACTTTTATTCACAGTATATGTAACTTGATCTCATAACAGGTATATGAACATATATCAAACAGATCATACCATTGTAATTGTAATATACGTTTTTAGCAGTCCAGCTGCAATGGCGAAAACTCCTAAATGCAAGGCTAAGGCTAAGGTAGCAACTCCAAAACCGAAGCCTAAAGAGACAAAAGAGACAAAAGAGAGCAAGAAACGGAAGGCAGCTGATGCTAATCCGTTTGAGTCACCGCCAGATACCAATCAGGCTTCAATCCGTGCGTTTGCAAAGCCCATTGTACCAGATGCATCTTCGTCAACCCAGTCTGGTACACAAGACACCATCACACATGATCATGATGTTGTGATGGATACTTCTGGTGCAGCTCCAGAAAAGAACGTTGATGAAGAGAAGGTTTCCTCTACTGTTGCAGTAGATACTGTAGATACTTCACAATTGGGAGGTGTTGCTCACGATGATTCAGGCAATACCAAGATGTCACACCCATGGTCTTTGCCAGAGTTTGTTGCTATATCTCAGGACAATATTGATCTTGAGGAACTTGTGCAAGCAGTTCGTCAGGTTGCCATTGGACAGACATTCAAGCAATGGACAAACATTTGTTACACAGCTGTGTCTGAGATTGGTAATGAGGACAAGATTTCCAGTCTTATAGGCCAATGTAGAGATCATCCAAACTTCCAGGAACATGTGAGAGCCGTTCGCAAAGAAGTCTTTGATAACGATGACATACCTTGGACCTTTGGAGATGAGGAAGGTGACCCTGCGTCCGACTTGAGTGAGATGATCATTTGGCTTGTGAAAAATAAGCCACCTCAACAGAGTAACTCTATGACCGGAACAGTGCCTGTCCAACCGCAAGATGGTGATCAATCTGCTGTAAGAGTGGTACCACCAGAACATTCAGATGTGGTTCTTTGACTTCAATGTGGCTAGTTTATTTGATTTGAAACATTTGGCATATATACATACAGTAAACCAAGTAACATTTTATGGCCTCCAGCTGTTATGGATTGTTGAGTTTTTTTTCAGAGCCATCAATCCCAATCTGATATGGTCAGGTTGACGAGAAATCTTTGCATCGTGGGATGAATCTATCTGAACAACTTCAACTTGAACGCGCCATTGATGACTTCTTGAAGTTGCAGGCATCTTCATGATGAATGATATGTAATAATAATTGTAATCTCATATAATATTAAATTGTCATGTGTTGACATGTTTTTTTTTGATTTGTCTTGGTTGATTTCATGATGTGAACGAATAATATCAAAAATGAAACTAAGTTAAACTAAGACCTTACCTTATCGTCATTACGGATTTTTTTGTGGATGCATATACATAGAAAACCAAATGGCTTCTGATTTAATGTAATTCATACAACATACTATGTCATAGTGATACAGTAATACACTAAATTGACCACATCAGCATTCAACACATTGGATTTTGAACATTGTTTTCAAATGCACACCATAGCTTTGACTCTGACTTTGACAATTATTTTATTCATTTGTTGCTGCATGTTTGTTGGACCAGGCCATTTCAACACCGCCCGAACCACGTGTGGCTACTGCATCAGTGCGAACAATTGTGGGTATGCTGGAGGACACGTTTGGGTTTGCATTTTGGGGTATATACAAACTCATTGGCAAAGGTGCAGAGACTTTGTTTTTTTTAACACTGGGAACCTTGTATGGGATATGATCTAGCACATGCAAACTCTTTGTACCTCCCGATGGTGCAGGACAATGACTATATGATTCAAATCATCGATGAACAACTTCAGACGCTTGAGCGTGAGGCCATTATCTGGAAAGGGTGTTCATCATTATTGTATATCGATGACCTATGATATTTTAAAAAATAATAGTAGTTATTTGTTTTAATTGATACGTATGAACTTGTGATTATGATTATGATCAACATTATAGTACGGTAATATTGATTGTCTCTAATTATCTTTAGTGTATGTTTTCATATTCCTATAGATATGATTCATAACCTGTATATAACTATATAATATATATTATATTATATAATTCGTTTTTCTTTATCAGATCATCATTTTTATGTGTCGATCTGGGTGAAACAAAAAAAACACATATGATCATCTGGTGCTTTTACGTACTATACAATCTGTTATGGCCAGCACATGTCACTAATGGAGCCCACTTTTCATTACGTTGCTTCTTGTGGTACCAAGCAACTTCATTAATATGATTTATGATTTATGATCTGATCTATATGTTTTTGTCTTTGTACCACAAAAAAACTAACTGTTTGCAATCTATCCCAATGTAACACAATGTTGTTGTAATATGTTTTTGATGGTCATCCCAACGATAGATTCCAGAATAACATTCAGAATACCAATTTCGTTTGTTGCCATACATTCCCTCTTTGGTCTGTTAATGATCCCGTGTTTGCAGGTGAGAACCAACAAGCGTGACATGATCCAATTGAGCATCAACCTCAACATGAAGATGATGGCCATGCGATTGAAACGTTTGCCTACGGACTGGACATGTTTTCTCTTTTTTTTTGATGAGTGGTGATCATCGAAGAAGCGTTGTTTAAAAAAAAAACATTTGGTCAATTGAACTCAATGTGCATGTTCAAGCCATCGGTGTTCCTCCTATGACTATTTATTATATCTACAGTACACCTCATGTAAACGACAAACTGACGAACTTGAATGCAGGATCCTGTCAACCGGACAGCTAACGTCCGTGCGGCGATGGCTGATGAACTGCGTGGCTGGGTAGCTACGCAACCTACACAACCTGAGGTGGAAATACGTGGGAATGTTCTTGTGAAATCTGACTAAACCAAGTGCTGAGTTCTATTCTATCATGGTCGAATTGATATCAAGTAACACGCCGTACCATACTTTCGTAACATGTATCATGTATCCTTTTTTATGCCGTTTTTTTGGAAAACCACAATGTCACAATGTTGTTTTTTGCCAGCAAACATGGAATTCATAATGCACTACATTTCTTTGTTGTCTGATTTTTTTTTGATATAATGAGAAAAGGTTATGCTTTAGTTACACAATGTCATTTCATTTTACTATACTAAATCATGGTGTTGTCATTGTCATGATAGATTGAAAACACGTCCTGTTCGGCACTTTCGGTTGGAGGTGACAATGAAGAAATCTGCAGATGCAGATTCTGGATCTGATTTCAAGACTCCCTCTGGTTCTGACAATGATGCCGCAAGCGACAGTGACAACATTCCGGATACTTGTGCTGAAAAAAACAAATTAAACCGTTACCTACATTAAATTGTGATGCGTATGATGATATGATATGAAACAAAACTCAAAAAAAATAAAACACTCACTCACATCATCCATTATCCATCACTATGTTCTGTCAGAATACTTTTGTATTCAGCAGTTTCTATTTTCTATGTTTTGATTTTTGATTGTGTTTGTTCGTGTTGGACACTGTAGGAACCACCAGCGAAAGATATTGTTGTGGATGATATCTTGGGTACATACACAAAGGCGGGGTAGGGCGGATGGATGGGACACCTTGTGACGCCATTAAATTCAATGCATGTACATTGACAAACTTAGTTACACAACTGTTTATGAAAGCCGAAAGTCACACTATGTATATTCAAGCTTTGCTGTATGAGTCAATGTACGTCTTTAGGGATTTTTTTTGTATGTCTACCACAACTCTCCAAATATCTTATGTTATTCGAGTTATTGAGTCACCGCAATCCCATTCGTGCAGGCAATGGTGGGACGTGCAATGTAGATTCCAGGAACCCAAGACAGGCTGGTTAAACTGATGCGAGAGTGGAAGGTGGCTACAACATGCAGTGGATGTGGCACATTTGAGATGGCCTTGAGGAGTGTGGCCAATGCATTTACATCGTGGTTGCCCGTTGATGATGATCCATTTGAAGCTATTTGATCTGTTGATTAGTCATCAGCTTTCGTCCATACATTTCTGTCTTACACATTGAAGTGAATTGAATATAAGTATAACACTATGAAGGCTGAAAGCAAATGATTTCTTTGTGCATTTCTTTCGAATACATGATGTAATCACCAATAATCAAGACAATGAAGAATCAATAATCAATACTGGTACACCTTGACCTGCCAAGGTAACAGAATCTATGGCATGTGAGATTGAGAAGTGGAAGCAACAAGTTCTCAATCGATATATTTTGACAGGGAGCGCGGCTTGCTTGTTCAACGATGTGACAGCACTTTCAGATGATGACATGCGCAAATGCATTCGTCATGATGCAGCGTGTGCCACTAGGCTATTTTAGTTTAGAAAGTTTCATATGTTGCGCCAAAAATGGAACACGTCTGATCAAATCAGATCGTCAACTTGAATCTGAACAACAAAAAAAACAATGTAATCCAACACTGACGAATAGTTCAGTCAAAACATAGAATCTGAATATTCTTAATAACCAATTGATTTTACTCAGTGAACTGAGACATCATAAATAATACATCATGTTACATCATTACATCACATATCATCATCTATCATCTATCTGATTTCAAATATCAAAGACATATAAATATAAATAAATTCACTCATCAATTCATATTCAATATGTGACCAAATCACCCAAACATAAAATATAATGTTGCTGCTTCATCACATGATTTCCTTTCTTGCCAGGCACTCGCCACAGACGTGTATGTACTTGGTAGCGGCTTCTCATGTAAGTCGTTGTCAAAGTTGCAGAACGACGGGGCATCATTCAAGAAAGCCATGGCAGAGCGAAACCAGGACACATCATATCATTCAAACATACCAATGTCCTCAATCGATGGCAGTGTATGATGTATGGCTATGATATGATGCGTTTTTTTCAACACATTGAATTCATTGAATATGTGCGTCGTTCTCGATCATTTTCATCAAGGTGTTTTCTATACTTCAAATTTGATATTAACTCTTTGGATTGTTTTTGTCAGGAATCGAGTACATTCCGGACTTTTGCTGGCACCATCGATGCTATTTCAGTTACAAGGCCATTGTGGGTGCTACTTGAAAACGTGGATATGGGTGATTCCTCAGATGACGACAGTAACTCTGCAATTGTTGCAAAGATACTACTGGAGGCAGGTTATGAAACCAGAAACATGGTTGACTGAAGTATCAGTTTTCTAAAGTTTTCCTTGTCATTTCTTGACAGTGATTTCAGTCCATGTTGCAACTTGTTTACATCTACGACATCGGATATGTGTGCAATCAGTTTTATATAACGTTGACAGTTGACAGTTGACATTACATTTACACTGTACCTACACCCTCCACATTTGACTGGTGGTTCTCATTTTTTTGGGATATTCAAGATGTACATTCAGTGACTATAGAACTATATGTTTTATAAATATATACTTCGGACACAATAAAAATTGCGCTCTGCCTAGATTTAGATTTAAGTAAGTGGAGTATCAAGAGATAAAGTGTTGTATTGACATCCGTTGGATATTTTGTGAACTGTAGTATATTTTGACATCTCTATTTATTTGTACTAGCATACTTACCCAATGTGATTATTCCTTTTTGTTGGTGGTTGCATCACAAAGGAATGATCTTGCTCAACGCCACAGACTTTGCGCTACCGCAGCGTCGCACAAGATTGTTCATCATTGGAATCAATAAGGAACGTGCAAATGAGGAGCTTGCAAATTCACCAGATCAAGTACTTGATGCTGCTCTCACGAAGTATCTGCCACTGTTCAAAACTGCCCCACCACGTGTTGAATCTTGATCGTGCATTTAGATATGATACAATACACAATACACTGTATAATACACTGCCATGATGTTCCCCAAGTACACAATTACACAATCATGTACTTTGGGATGCTGGGAAATTGTGAAACGTCAATCCGTCAATTCATCTTCTCAATTAGGTGAATATCATGTCACATGATTTGGGGTATGTGATCAACTATCACGAGACATCTACCCAAAGTTCAGGATGAGTTCCTGTGCAGTGACACAGATTGCGATGTTGTGGACGAGTTGGCCAGACGTCAGAAAACCCGGCATGAACGACAGCGGGCTACCGACGAAGTTGACCTTGACACCACCTTGAAAGGTGGTAAATGGAAAGAACTGCACATGCAAGTAGCATTGTCCCGTCCTCGCCCCAGGGGACCAACAAAATCAAAAGACACAATCAACTTCAACGACAATAATGATGGAGAAGATGATGATGATGATGATGATGATGATGATTGATGATTGATGATGATGATGATGATGATGATTGATGATTGATGATTGATGATGATGATGATGATGATGATGATGATGATGATGATGATGATGATGATG
>OMLO01000266.1_pt1 | contig 31147 bp, 24 predicted proteins | sample 1674811 | NCBI WGS metagenome assembly OMLO01 (sample SAMN06265003, study PRJEB25207) | coral metagenome | isolation source: Coral host | place: Mexico:La Bocana,Puerto Morelos, Mexico | collected 2008-11-13
CCCCGCCCAAAAATGATTTTCAGTCAATTACAGAAGAACCAAAATATCAAGCGAAAGCATTGATTGTAGTAACGGATACGATTAAAAAAACTGATTAAAAGCGGGGGCAGCTGTAGTGGTAACTATTCCTAGTTTAGAAAAGAGAAAGTGCGCAGAGTTTGTTCAATTGAGTGGCTTCCTCAGTTCTCCCTTGGCTTTAGTATAACTTTGTAAATAATAATAAAAAACCTTTGTTTTTTGAATCTGAAACATGTGAATGGAATCGAATTGAATGGAACTTGGTGAGGAGAAACAAATGTTGTTTAATTTGTTGTTGTGGTTTATTTTTCTTATTTATTCATTTCATAAGTGCAAGCGAGGCGGAGCCACGGGAACGATTAGGCCTACAAGGGATCATCTGGGTATTTCGACGTTACCACTTGGGTGTGCGACACAAAGGTAGACACACAGCTAAACATACCTTTCTGGCACACGTAGGAGCTGTGTTTCGATGTGGTCGGTGTGCATTCACCAGTCCCCCATCGTCCATTACTATCACCACGAAGCATTTCCACACAAATGTTCTGACCTTGCCGGGGTTCATTGTTAGACCAAAAAGAAAAGTTACCGAGGAAAGATCCATCTGTCCAAAGAAACGATTTCCTGTTTCCAACAACTTGCTGCTGCAAACCAATCCAGATGTCAAACGGTTGATGTAATCCAAGACCGAACACAAAATCCTGTATATTTCGGCTTGAGATTTTAGCGAGATCTGCACCGTTGTTCTGGCAAAGGTTTCTAGCATCGATCCATCTCCTCTGATGGTTAGAGTACTTATAGCAATTAGACATGAACTGTGCCCATTCATTGTCACAAGCTGCAACCAAAAAAAGAGATGTTATTGTTGCCCCATCAGGGCTTTGGCCCAGAGGCCAAAACCCAAGAAGGCACCAAGAAATGTTAAATATGTGTTTGTAATGGGCGAAGCATTCTCGATATGACGAAACTAGGCGCGCACGGTCGTCTCGGGTAATATTTTAGCAAGCGCGCACGGTAGTGTCGGGTACTTGCAACCACGAGGTCGCGTTTCGTCACCTTCGTCTTCTAGCAGCATCTTGCAGCACTTGAAGGTCTTGCATCTACGAGTTCGCGTTTGTTTCGTCGCCTTCGAGCTTCGCCATCTTCTAGTAGCATCGGGCGGCATTTGAAGGACAATAATAAGGCTTCTCAGCAGTTGTATACGCAATCTTTGTATTCATTACATATCCAATAAACAGGATATCAAAAGCGGGGGCAGTATCATTTGTAAAACTTCTTGTATTATTTGTGAAACTTCTATAACAAATTTGGACAGAGTTGACCTTCACATTTGTTGTCCGCTATCACCCGTAATAAAATTCCACTTCAAAACTAATTTCTCTTACTCTCAATCATCTTTTTGTTGATTGAACATTAAAGAATGATAAAAGTGCTTCTATTTTTAGCAGCTCCGTTTTGAGTTTTACTATCCCACGTTAGGAGGGTCTCTATCCGTCGCCCTTCGAGTAGGGCAACCAAAGTGAGTACTAAGCTTAACAAAGAGAAAATCGTAGGTGGGGACTCCCTTAACTAAAGCAACAACAAATAACCAAGACTCATATCTTCAGTTCAGTGAAATTCACCGAAGAAAGCTAAGAAAGTTCTCTTCTCACTTGTATTGCAGCATCCAATTTCGTCTGACTTATCGGCACAGTCTGCCTTCCCATCACACACTGCTTCGACAGGTATGCAAATGTCTGTGGCGCAGCGGTATTGATTTGTTGTGCACCATCCACCAGCTAAAGTTCGACAAAACGTCTCATCGCTTCCGTCGCCGCAGTCGTTATACGCGTCACAGACAGCGGACTGTGGAACACATTTTCCGTTCCAACAGCGGAAGTAGTTTGTCTCGTTGCACAGATCACAACCAAGTTCGTCACTTCCGTCTTGGCAATCGTTAACTTTGTTACACAGCCATGGTGTTGGTATGCAATGTCCATTTCTGCATTTAAACGGAGTGGCTATGGGATCGCTACACGGCCGGTATGTCGATTTCTCAGGACAATACGAGTCACGCAGGTCATGGATCTCACCCTTGCAGCATCCCCAGTAGTTCGAAAATGGCAGCCAATGTTCATTACCCCTACAGATGTGTTTTCCACAATTTAGAGATCCTGGCTCACAACCTGCGATAAAACATTTGGTAGGAAGATCAAACATGTACCAATGCAGTTACGAAACCTCAATTTTTCTTGTCGTTGTCCTTTAGATGATTACTTCTAAACAACTGCAGTATTTTATATTGAAGTCTAAATAGGGAGGCGCGATGGCCTCATGGTTAGTGCGCTCGACTCCGGATCGAGCGGTCCGGGTTCGAGCACTGGCCGGCGACAATGTGCTGTGTTCTTGGGCAAGATACTTTACTCTCACAGCGTCTCTCTCCACCCAGTTGTATAAATGGGTACCGGCAAAATTTAATGCTGGGGGTAACCCTGCGATGGACTAGCATCCCATCTAGGAGGGTAGCAATATTCCTAGTCGCTTAATGCTACAGAAACCGGAATGTACCTTTTACCTTTACTTTAAATCTAAATGGCTTCTGTAATTAGATCAATTTCAGTTATAATTAAATCAAATTTCAGTTGTTTTTTGTTCATGCAGATCAACTACAACCTTACTTTTCAGTTCTCTTTTTGAACGGTGTCTTATTCTTGTTCCTGTGAACGAGATAATAATGATTATGAAACAAAACAGCAAACAAACAAACAAACAAAGGTCAACAAAGCAAACCTGTGTGTGTTATAGACTCTGGTATATAACAAATGTAAAGTAATAGAAAGGGATGCCATTCTAGCAGCAATGGATCTAAAAGGGACACTTAAGTCACAAGAAAATTTTCTGGGAGATTGCTTTAGATCAAATCATTAAATTAAACTGCAAATAATCTTAAAACGGGCATCGTGTTAGACATTGCTGACAAGTCTGCCATGACACTGCCATGTTAAACTGAAAGTATTTCTTATTAATATGAAAAACTTTCCTGGAAATCACCCGGCGAGAATACACGTCCAACCAAAAGCCATTTCATGAATGGACGTGACGTCATAAGCTAGAGAAAGGACGACCTGGGTACTAGGTACGACATGGGCAGTACCTCAGCACTCACCTCCTTCAATACTTGTCTCTGGACAGCTCGACTTGACAGTTATCGACGCTGCTAGGTTCTTAAGAATACTGTCATCGCATTCCAATGGATTGTCAGACAAATCTCTAAAAATCAAAATATAGTTACAGAAACCTATTATTCTCTTGAAAAGTTTGAAAATCTACTCGGCGGCGAGGCAGGGCTAAGTTTAATAAAAGACGAGTTCGTTATCATCTCAGTTTTGCCAACCACACCACAGGTATCCCAAGTTCTGAGGAGCCGTGAATCTTAGCGGCGTAACAAAAGACAATGTAATGTAACGATCTTTCATAACGATTCGAAATATGTTTATCAATATAAACGGGGCCGTTTAATGACGATTCCAGCGATTTTGAGTTGCACTGTTTTCCTAGTTTCTTACTTAGATAGATAGAAAACAGTGAAACTGAAATTCGCTGGAATCGTCATTAAACGCCCCCAAAACAGTAAATCGTGGATATTTCGAATTATTATGAACGATCGTTGCATTCCCACACATAATAAACTCTTGTATTTATGCTGTTTTACGTAACTGAATGTAAAATAAGTATGGAACGAGGCCAAAATCCAACATCTTGACCGAACAAGCTTGGTCAATAAAGGATTTATTACGTAGCTTTCGGCCAAACCTTTCTTGCGGGACACAGCGGGTAGTCCCGAGCGGGCAAAATGGCGCTGTTTTACCCTCTCGGGTAGCCATTGCCAGTGCAGGATCTTGCTCATCTTGCCCTCTCACGCAGTGAATAATATATATCCTTAATTGATCATTCCCCCAATGGCGCTTTTCATGGCCAGTGGGAAAAAAGATGAAACAGATAATACAAATGAACATATCGAAGTTAAAAATCCCAACTTGCAAGGGGCAGATCAGTTGGCTATTTTCAAGCACGATCGACTACAGCTTAGTGGTCAGAGCCACTGGCAGACTTGAACCCGCGGCCTCCGAATTTCATCTCCGGCGCCCTAACCACTCAGCCACGGACACCTGTGGTTTCTCAACACCAAAACAATTTAAGCCCGGGCGTTTACTTCAACATTATTTAAAATGTTTTCCTTCTTTAAAAATCATTAGAGAAGAAAAAAGGAAACATCAAAAAATGGCTAAATTTATAGTTTTTCAAGGCGGATAAGCCTCAAAAGAGCTCTATTGTTTGGGCTATTGTTTGTTCAACAAAGAGCTTTATGCATAATTATGTATGGGGTTATACGGAAATCTTACCCTAATCTTGCAGAGAATGGATGCGTCAAAGGGAAAGGAAAAAAATATTCTGTTGTCTCCACCACGCAATGTCCTGTGGTTTTGAACAGTCTAGTGAATTATACATCTAAACAAGGTTAGCAGACTTACAAAACGCGCAAATTCCTTGGAAGATCCACGACTTGTGACACTTGTCGAGATGATAAAGTAGATATCATGTTGCCGGAAAGATCCCTACAAAAGAATTAACATTAAGGCATAAGTAGTTTATTATACAAATAAAAAATGTAAGACTGACCCTCACTAAGTGCAGGTGTCATCTTGAGTTTGTCACGCAATAATTCCACTGGAGGAGCGTTACGTAACTTGTCACAAAACGGTTCAAAGGATGATTCTGACACGTCTGTCGCTTGCGAAAACAATATCAAGAGCAATAGACAAAAACAAAAGAATTGTACAAATATCCTTCGTCATTAGCCGTATTTAAAAATAAATTTTCCTTTATACACACCGGCACTTGAGCTTCCGATTAGCATGAATTCTATTTGTCTCTGTTGCTGCAGGTTATCCAATTGAACTTCGACTGTAATTTTCTACCTAATATTTCACATATTTTAGAGAATTTAAAGTCTGCAGAAAATAGATTAAAGTAATGAAGTGAACAAAGATTGAATACACAAAGGATTTAATTACTGTCTGGGTAATTATTTCTGATATTGACACAAGTAAACAAATTCAAGAAAACGTGATTTAGTTCCCATAGATTTCTATTGCTGCAACCATTCCCTCAAAACTTCCAGAAGAAGCCAACTATTTCCTTGATATTAAAAGCAATTCCAGTGATTGTTTAAATGAACAATACTGGGCCTCTGAGCTGCACTCGAGAATTGTAACACAACATGACGTCATTCTTTGATGTATCACTTCATAAATCCATACTCAAGTGCAAGATTGAAGGAGAAATAAAAGTGTACACTGCTGTATAAACTAGAGGCTTCAACACGTTCACTGTTGTTGTTGTTTAGCCCAAGAACAACCCAAGGTGAGATACTGATAATGAAATGGACTAGCTCAACTTAATCAGAGAGATACAAAACTTCAAACTCACAGATATTGGGTCTCATCCGACAGTCGCGCTGGTAGATGCAAAAGGTTTCGCCGACTACAATCAGCTATGATTCCTTCATGACCGCTTGTACATTCACAAACATCACCACAGGAAAAAGTTTCCGCTGTTTCATACATACTCCAATACATTAGCAGCAGTGAGTATAATGTTAGAGTTTTCATGGCCATTGGTATCACGTTGCGAAAATCTCAGTCGAGGATTGTGCAAGTCTGAAATGATACAATACTTATGTTAATATTAACCAAGTGGGCCTGGTCAGTTGTTATATAAAGAAGATTTGTTATATAAAGAAGATTCTTCTGCTAAGAGTTTCGTCACTAGGAAGCTGAGCACCGGTAGGTATAAAAAACGTTCTTACCATGGATTGGTAAAGTTTAGCATGATCTTTTGTGTCGCTTTGGTCCAGAACGACAATATCTTTTCAAATGGAAATTATTATTGGGAGTGCACAAACTGCCTCTATTTTTGGTTTTTTTATGCATTCATTGTCGTGCATTTAACTAATTACTCACTACTGAAAAATAAACTAATGGGTTCAAGGCAGTGACGAAGGTCGTTACAGCAGCAATGCGGTTTGACCGAAACATGAGAGTTGAGGTCACAATGTTAATTCTTGTTCGATATAATGCCAGTATAATTTGAATATATTTCTTGTTTTGGGGATTCTAACAGCGATATTTTTGTAAACTGATTAAAATGAAAACAGATATAGCAAGATAGTATAGCTAAGTTCAACAAAGTGACCAACATTCTGTAACAAAGGTTTGTTTTGTTTGTGGTTCTTATTTAGCTCAACAGTAAAATTGAATTGACGGTTATGCTATGATACTAGAGACGGACGTCGTCTGCAACATAAAGCTCTGAAACCGCGAAGAGTATCACTTTTTGAAGTTCGCCACTTTCGGTAGTTAAACATGCACGTGGACTTACATAGTAAAGACTTGCTCATTTGAAACATACATCAACACCTCGAGAGGTAATTATTACGTGCTTTTTACTTTGAAAATTCTGTACAATCTCAGTGGAAGCAGTGTCTGGCCGCGTCCACTGAACTACTCCAGATAAATGTCAAAACGCTGCTTTATTTCATACGGCTTGGCCTACCGTCCAGTCTAAGCTGGACCGAAAACTGTAGGAATTTGAAAACGTCGGCTTTGCGTTTTAGTTTGGACGAAAAACAATTTGAAAACGATAACGTGTTGTGATAGCCATGTGATTAAGGGTGCACTCAAGCGTCTCTACCGCCGGTGATCGTTGAGTTTTCAAATTTCCTCCGCGTAGTGTGAACGGAAAACATTTTGTTCGTTTTCCGAGTGAAAACACCTTGTTAAAATATTTATTCGGCGTAGTGTGGAGGTGGCCCTTAGTTTCCATGAGATAACGGCTAAAACATTGCGTGTGTTCCCATTCGTGCATCAGAGAGGCAATAAACTCGCTATTTTCCAAATCTCTTCCGTCCCTGGAGGTCTCACTTTTCGACCGTGAAATTTTCCGCCTTTCGGGGGGTCCAAGGTACTTCGGGAACCAGTTTACGATATTAAGAATTAAGGGGAACGGAATATTTTCAAACAACTCAAAGAAGACACAAAGCCATAAGATGGTTTTTTTGAACGGGATATTTTGATGGATGCCAGTATCTTTAAAAAAGAGAACATTTCAGTGTAATTTATGTTTTATACCAATGACTGCATAGGGATGCTTAACGGTCCTGGGATCAAGCGATCGTCCAAAGCTGGCATCAAGCAACGGAAAAGAACCTAATGGGGTTTTATCTTTGAGATTCTGTACGGAACAACTAGTCAGTTCCATGATCTTGTGATCAGGAATACTCAAATCGATACTTCACAGAATATAGGTAGCATATAGGCCTTTTCCTGAACATCGGCCCACTCCGACCAACAGATGACGAAAATAGACGTAAACACAAGAGTGGTTGCCATATTCGTGTTGTCCAATTAATCATCTTTCACCTCTTTTTAGTCATTTAGAAGTATCATATATTCTCAGTCGTCAAGCAATATATGACGCCATTACAGAATGTTCCAGAAGTTACTTTTTACCAGTTTGCTTACATTTAAAAATCTGAAAATCGTTTCAGGGAAATCATGAGGCATGCATGTAAGCCTTAAGCATAAACAACAAACTGAGTTTAGTTGCAGTGTAACGAAAAGTCAAATATTTTGTGTAATATCCATAAAGCTGTGTTAATAACTTTCATGGAGTCTTTGTAATGGACTGTTTGCCAATAACCATTATCGATTTGTGTTATTTAAATCAGTCTATAAATGCATGTAGACTTACATAACAAAATGGCAGAATATCGGCAGACGAAAAGGACAAAGTATAGAATTAATTTCTAGTAAAGCAACACATGGAATATCTTCTAAATTAAAATAATTTAACCTTTTTTGGGAGTTCGCAAGACTATTTAAACACTGTCAAAACGTCTATCCGTCACCGTGATGTCATTAAAATTGAACTGATATACACGAAGCTTATATACACGATTATGTATTCCTATTAACATGGAGCGTCTTTGCCTGCAAGTTTGTATTGTTCAGGGTAAATGGCGGAAGGAATCAACATCAACTCCCTAATTCCCTATTAGAGTTTATTTTGTTTTATTTCCGTTCAGGGCGGACGTGTCGTCGTTGACGTCTTTAATATTCCCTAAGACAGTCTATAAACAGATCGGCGCACGAACTTTGTGCGGAGCCATAACATTTCTCACATTGCAGTATCGTTTGGGGTTATTAATTGTCACGGCTCCGAAAATTTAGTTAATTTGTTTCATTATTCGTGTTCACATCGACATTTACAGGAAAATTGCTATGACTAAAATCTACTTTACAAAGGTATCAAAACTCTTAACTTCAGTTCACCAACTAACGTTTAAGATAACAAAAAATATACATTAAATTGCACGTTTAATTGTGTAATATGGCGATGTGAGACTGTGTTAGAGGTCATTTAGTATAGCCAAGATGATTCCCAATAAGCCTAATAGAATAACTTTGGTATGACTTTGATTCCAAAATTCGAGCCGGAGTTATGTCGAACTGAACTCAATGCCTATGTATAGACCTTTGTTATTTGGATTTTTTACCGATCAGAATGTAGCGCCACTTTTGAAAGAGAATAGAGCTGAGACACAATTACAATTAAGTTCGATAGAAGAGTTAAATGTCGAACAAAATTTATGTGAATTGCAACTGAGTTCCAAACGGGTATTGTGCGACGTTTAAACAGTTATCGATCCACAGTCGCGCTAACGTGGAACTTAATGCATTTAAGTGACCCCTTTAGTTGAACGTTCGACACGACGATATGTTTCAACATTACCCTACTCACCTGACGATTACTGGTTTCCTACCCTTCAAGGAAACAGATTGCAGATGTTACAACTGTGAGAGACAAATTTTCGTATTGAAAGAATGAGGCTTTGAGGATTTTCGCAGAAATTGACCACTCAGAACCGACTTAAACTACGTCAGAAGATTTGTCAAAATATAAATTGCTCGCGAAGTGTCTGCCCCCTGAACCTATTAAGTTTATTTCAAAGCTATTTTATGAATTATGTGGGAAAGATTTCGGTGGAGATAAAAAGTATTTGAAAAAATATGTAAGGTTATGGATTCTTTGGGCAGGATTAGAGTAATTACTCAGCCAGATGTTTCTTACATCTTTCCCCCCGCCAGAAAGGTGGGCGAAAAAAAGGCTTTCAGTCTAACAAGTATTTTCTCCATTTCCGTTTTGTGACACAAAGTACTGATGTTGCTCAATTCTGATTGGTCTGATTGGCTGGTGTGATAATAGTCTTCCATGGTTAGGTCGTTTTATTAATTTTTTACTTACCCAACAATACAGTATTTTAACTCAAGATCTGCTCGAAGAGCTCAAACTGCTCATCGAGAGGACATTTGTTTAAAACAATGTGTGAACAGTGCTCTATGCTAATGCTGAATATGACCGATGTTTCAGTAAAAGGTATCAAAAACCGGCAGTAATCGAAATTTAACTAAAAATTTAACCGACAGGTTTTTCTTCGAATAACATCAAATGATTGTGGGATTCTCTCAGTTACGTATCCCAGCTGAGCTCTATTTAAACGCTCACAATATGCACAAGAGAGGACCAGATTGAAGATTCAATTGGAAAAGGCAGACCTCTATTTTCGATACCTTAATACCCTTTGTATCACTAATAACGAAGTGAAAAAATAATTTTAACTGATTACGATTTCGAATGCGAAATTTTGTTTCTGCCATCGCTTTGTATAGCAAGATAAAAATCAGGTTTAATTTGTCACTTCACATTGATTCCAGTTCATCAGTGGCTCAGTGATCTTCGCCACTTAAAGTTGTCAGCATCCATCTTGATTCATTACAGTTACTTAGAATTGACCTTGCAACTGACAGCTCTTGTCTACATTTTTTTTTTCATATCAGTTTAAACATTAATGGTTATATTCCGACAGTGAATAATAATTTATAGCTAGGTGCGGCAAAAAATATGGGTAACAAATAAAACTTGATTCTAATTAATAGCGGCAAAAGCGCTAATAAAGCTGCTACCCTTTATCAAAGTTAAGAAGAATAATTCATTTGAATAAAATGTACCGCAAAACGTAGATTGGAATTACAAAAGAAACATGATAAAGTATTGACACTATAAAATGTCAAGGTTCGGGCTGCAATAACCGTAATTTTCTGGAATATTCGAAATACATTTTTTGGCAAGCATGGCTCGAGATATTTACAAACACTTGCTGTGACCTTAAAATTGCTATTATTATTGCTTCTTCTTAGTTGCTTCATGCTCAAAAACGTTTATTTTTTACGAAAAGAAAATTACCATATTCCCTCTTCCATTTTAACACAAACTAGCCCTTAAATTAACTTTCATCCTCGCTCAGCCCCAAGTAGAACAAGTAATAAGAACTTCGACATCTCCTGTCCCGTTTCAGTTCGCCTCCCAACTCTGTGTCGTCGTTTATTGTGTTATTGATATGGAAACTGCAGGCACCTGTTCGACTCGATCAAACACTGCATTCTCTTTGCTTGAAGGTAGCCAGGATTCAGAAGAATTCTACCTAAATGCATGCTATTTGACGCCGGTCAAGTGGAACCTACCTTGGAAACACCTTTCTTGTAATGTACCTCGATCAATTCCTTGCAATTAAACTGGAATGATTACCGATTTCACTACTATCCAGACGATAAACATCCCTGACCTCATTAGCATGTCCGTTGTACAAGAAAGTTGATTGCCATTCGTTTTAGTCGTCTGTCGTTTCAGTGGTCATGACACCCATTGGTGCATTGGCGTAAAACTATACTTGTGCTTAGGTTTGTTGTTTACTTTAAAAAGTTCACTTATTTCTAGTTTATGAATGCCATCTTTTAATGACTTCTCCGAACGGAAATGAAAAAAAGGAATAATAAAAATAACGTAAACTTGAAAATTAAAATGATTTATATCGATTTTAATGCCACAATCAAAAAAGGTTTTCGTTAAGAAAATTCAATAAGACTGAGATTTCTAGCTGTTATCAATATTCAGTAAAATTCGTTTTAACCTTGAAAACCAGGCCAGCATTTATTTGTACATGTAACTTGGGTGAATTTAATAAACCGAAGGAAGAAGGAAAACTCTTTTGTAAACTGTGTATATTACCTCCCATCATAAATTTACGTCTTATTTCTTGGGCAAATAGATATCGGAAGTTCTGGAGTCGGTGTTTCATCATCAGTTAGTTGTAGAGCAATCGTGATCCATTGGAGAATTGGGTTGATACTCTTTGTTCTTATAACCTGTTTGCTTGGCAATATACTTATGTTGTAGAAATTGTGAAGCCAATCAAAATTATATGCAAAACTTGTGTCCATCCTCTTGTTAAGTATATTTGGGCTTTGTTGTGGTCATTTGGTTGTTTACTTGTGTTCAGTATCTTCTGTAATACTTAAATTAAAGAAAACCTTGTGTCCGGTTATAGAGATGATGTTTCACGAGTTTGACGCATGGAAAAGGACAGTACACTGTGTTACAAATCAGTACATGAACATTTTAAACATCTTCAGATAATCTAGGCAATGAATCACGATTGTGAGAGACGATTGTGTCGTGTTGTTGATGAAAGTTGATGAGAAGTTACCTTGAACTTAATGATAACTGTAAACTATCATTTTAATTTTTTTTGGTAAATATAATATCTCAGCTCGTAGATCAACAATTAAGTGAGATTAGAAGGAATTGAATAGGCCCCCAAAGCCTCTCGAACAAAATCGTAAACTTGTTAATTTTCGTTTTTCTCTCCATTTTGAATACTTGATCATAAAGGGAGTTTGACCAAACACAGAGGCTTGTGCATTTTGCTTGGCAGTCAAGCCGTTAAAATAGGAAAACTCTTGAATGGATCATGTCTTAGCTAGTGAGCTAAACACTTGCAGCAAATATAGTTCATTCCCATTTGACATCTTTCAAGAGGAGTTTGTTGCAAGTATCAGCTTTCCACAATCCGTCGTTAAAAATAGTTTGTACGGTAGGTTAGGCATGGGGCCGAGTCCCAATCAATTTTATGATTAGTCAGTCAATGATGTTCAAAAATGTGATTGTTGGCATCACCAATTCTCTGTATTTGTTTGTTTGTTTGTTTGTTTGTTTGTTTGTTTCTGTTCAGTCAGTCTCATGATAAGGTCGTAGGAAGCCTGGCAGTCGGAGCATTTGATCTTGTAAACCACTCACTCCCCGTCTGTCTTTGGGTTTGTCCCTGTCTTAAGCGTTGTTCAATAGGTATCGTAAGGCTCTTATACATTGTGGGCAAGCAGATTTCGAAAGTCTATATTACAACATCAACAATTACTGACACCTTATAGTATAAACGACTTATAAAAAACATAAAACCGACAGATGGACCTAACTGAACAGATCGCTTTAATTTGACTAACCATAGACGGATCGAAACGTACTACACCGGACTAATGACTGTTCATTGACTGTTCACTGGTCCCGAGAAGAAAAAACTTCGTCCATGAAATCTTTTTAATGTCTATGAAATGTTTTTTTCCAACTCGGCGTCGAAGCTAGAATTAAGAGTTTCATTAGAACCGTACGAGTGACCGGTTCCATTATAGCCTATCATGTGACAAAGGGGGAATGGTTACGAATCACGTAAAAGCTCTTTGCTTTGTTTTTTTTCGCGGCTTTCACTCTGACCATGGAAAACACCTAAAAGATTTTACTTCTGTATAAGAAACTTAACGATAGAACAGTTTTTGTTACATAGTTCACGTATGGAATGTTCCTTGAAAAATGATGGGTCTCGGAAAATTTTCGGAGAGTGTCCCGTGCCAAACCTCGCGTCAAAAACTAGAGTCTCGGAATCTCGAGCTCGTAAGAAATAAAGCGGGTCTCGGAATCTCACATTCTAGCTACGTATATAGAATATGAACAAAATGCGGTCGTGGACCTCTTAACATCAATATCGACATCGTTGTTTTCTCCTTTGAAGTTTACTGGGCTCCATAACCATTCCCCTTTATTAACTATGGTTCCATAGCAACTGATCATTGAATAACACTCTGTTACTTTAAAAAAAGTGTTGAAAACTTCCACCCTATAATAAACCCTGATCGAATGTAAGTGTTAATCTGGTATTTTCTTATCTCTTGTAATTTCTTTCCATTATTCACACGATTGGTCTTTCTCACTCTCTATTGATTCCGTTTACTTCAGACCGAGTACCATTTGATGTTATCAAACCTAAAGGGTAGTTAGACTTCCAGTTAGGTGACAGCCCCGCTTTAAATGTATGGTTATATTGCATGTTCTGTCTGACTTGTATCTTTTTCTGACAGTTTCCTCGAATGCCCTCCTGTAATTGGTGCGTAGCAAATAGGATTTAGACAGCGTCTACAGTACACTAAAAAAACACAATTTTATAAAATACAGCTTCTGTCGAAACGATTAGCATTGTAGCAAAAACAAAAGGAAAAAAGCATGCCGTGAAGATAACAGTAATAGTAATGAAAAGCTTGACGATTTTACGCTTACCTTGGATTTCATCTCGCGAAAGAATTGATAAATTTGCTTTGTGAAATACAACCCTATGATGATTCGAAGTAACAGAAGCAAACGACGATAAACGCAACCGTTACCACCAGTGTTAGGAATGACCAATAAATGGTTGAAAATGGTTTCGTTCAGGCCATTATGCAGTTACCGCCTGCACGGATATTCGACGACGAAGAAAGGCAACACAAAGATGAAACCAGATATCCACATGACAGCGATAACAAACTAGACATTTCCTAATGTGAGCCGTAAGTTCACATTCAGAGGGTATTATTCCATTCAACAGAGACAAGACTTAGTGTCAGCCCGACGACAAGAATAATCCTGCCATGTGATTCATGGTGATGAATTCGCACAGGAAGTATTCCAGGATGTGTGATAAATCCCTTTAGTGCAATGCCTGAAATGCACTATAACGGTAATAGATCGGCCAAAGCGAGTTTGGCAAGGAGAAAGTTTGTTGTAGTGTGCATGTAGCGCTTCTCCTTCACAACTGTTAAAATGAGCGAGTCTCCTATTAATCCAATTATTACAAAAACCTCGTATACTGGAAAAAGAACAAATCTAGGGTCGTCAAATTCATGGCTGGACAATGCAACTTATGAGATACGTCTACTGTGGACTCGAAACAGCAACATAAGGTTCTGTGTAATGAATCTCAAATTTGACTACACAAGATCCCCAATATTTGGTTTTCAGTGCAGGTGAATATCTTGGAGAGTGTAAAGACAATTGCTTTTGGGACTTCCGTTGTTCAACACTTTTATTCGCATATTAATGAAATTTAGAGAAAACCTAAGGGCTTGACACTGAATTGTTTGCCTTTCATCCCAAAACTGTCACCCATCTCTGACGACCATTGACTTTCTAAAAGGGTTTTGGTTAAACTTCACGCGACTGTTTGGAGGACTAAAAAATTTCGGCAAGAGAAGATATTGCAGAGAAAAATCAATCAAAATTACCGCGATAAAAATTCACGATGAAATATCCATCCGTCGCAAAACATTTCATTCTAGAATTACAATTTTGCAGCTTCACTTGGTCACGTTCGATGTACGAATATTCCAACATGACTCCGGAGTTTTCAGGTCAAAATTACAAATTTTCAAAGTTTCGTTTGCCCATCAAATATTAAAACTTTGTCCTGAAAGCGTCGGAGCCATGTTAGAGATTCATATATCAAACTTGGTCTTTTGTCTAAACCAAAATGCCAAGATATTAAACAATATAATTCTTTGTTTCACTAGCCAATAGCCTTTGGTTCATAGCTTGGCTGTGTGGTTAGAAGACTTGAAACAGAAAGTTTACCGAAATATATCTGATTTAAGAATTTCTTGGCAGTATCTTGGTCTATCCTCAAAAACTTAAACCCTGTTTAAACGCTCCATGCAAGAATACAATGAGGACGACACAGGCAGACAAGTACTCATAGGTGTGATAAACAAAATACTTGACGTAAACCAGGCGTTTTAGACTTGTTTTCCATTCAAATGGTTTATCACCGTTAATGTTAATAAGAGTTCCACCTACATAATTTGAATCGTCTACATGATGATCAGGTGCCTTAAATAACCTAGTACTGCTAATTATTTTTTTTTGTCTGCGTACGAGCCAAGTGGCTCATGAGACCGGGGATTATCCCGGTTTCCATAGCATTAAGCCACTAAGAGTATTTTTACTCCCCCCCTGGATGGAATGCAAGTCAAATGCAGAGTTAACCTATAAAGAGGAATCAGACATTATCCCGGTTTCCATGGCATGAAGCGACTAAAAGTATTTCTACTCCCCCTGGATGGGTAACTCTGCAAGTCCATTGCAGAGTTACCCCATAAAGGGGAATCAAGGTCAATATTCGGTTTTTAAACAGGAGAGGCACACACAAGGGCCAGAACAGCTAAAATCTATTAGGCACGTCACAACGTAACACAAACAGGCACAGCCCAACACGGACAGACACAGCGCAACAAAGACAGGCACAGCCCAACACGGGCAAGCATACACCGAATTCATAAATGGCGGCCGCTCTGGTAAGCCTCAATACGAGAGGACGAGAATCTCTAACTCCAATAAGAAAAGCGGAGACGTCTACAGTCCCAGTTTTATGTTACTTAAAAAAAAGTGACATTCCTGAAGCTAGTCTTGCGAGAAGGGAACCAGCAGAGTTGGGAAAAGCTAATCTTTTGTTGTGGCAGCGATTTAAGCGAGATCGTGAAATCACAGATCGTCAGACGACGGTATGTTTTCTGAATGATGTTTACATCACTCTCCTTTAGTAAAACTGGATATGTAGACGTCTCCGCTTCATTTATCTCCATGTTGAAGTTAGGGATTTTATACTCACCCACTCGTTTTCATGTTCCCGTACTGAGGCTTACCAGAACGGTCGCCAGATATGATTTCTCTGTGCCTGTCTTTTTTTACGCAGTGCCTGGGTTGGACTGTGCCCGTCTTTGTTGGGCTGTGCTGGCCCTTGCGTGCGCATCTGCAATCCAATATTGATCCAGATTCCCCTTTATATTACCCGCCAGCAGTAAATTCGCCGGTACCCATTTCTACACCTGGGTGGAGAGAGGTACCGTGAGAGTAAATACAATGTTCCCAGCCAGGGCTCGAACCACGAGCGCTCGCTACGAATTCGAGCGCACGAACCTCGTGGCCACCGCAACTGGCTAATACCTCGTAGATTGCATGTCCATTAGGTGAACTAGACATGATGCCATAGCAAAAAAAAAAAACATTCAAAACCACTCGAAAAAGATTTTTATTTCGTTACTATATATTTCGTTCGGGTTATCAATTTGCAGAAACAGAGAGAAACAAGGCAATGTACTCTACAGTTAAAACACACTCAGGTCGTGCAAGAAAACTGTCTTCTAAATACAAATGACGCCTTCGAAGAATTTTAGTGAGTAATATAACAGTCAAAACCTACTACAAAATAAATGTTCACTCTAATACGGATACATTGAAAGAACAGAGCACAAACAAGAACAAACGACAACTTGTTTACAAAATAGAGCGGGTGAAAATTACGATTATCTCACGGATGGCCATGTAGCTTAAAACTCCCTGCGATTATGAAAGGAAAGGTTTAAGTGGAGAAAAATAAAAGTGGGTGATATAAACTGATAAGAAAACAAAATAAAAATATGTTTGTACACTAAAAGCACCGAACTTATCTGTGTGAGACAACAGTAACCCCGTTATTCTCAAGCTCGACCCTAAAACAACCTTTATGGAGATGCATTTTGTTCAAGGTCGTTTCCGCGAATGATGAGTGAAAAATATCCCCTGCACTAAAGAATGTTTTTAATTCTCTTATCTCTGATACTTTAAGAAGAGTTGATTTCTTGATCACTCTTGAGAATAAGAATGGTTGCTTGTTGTCAATAAAAGGGTTAGATCCAGAGAATAAATAAACTTTCGAGTCTGAGACTTCTTAAAATAGAAAATGTTCCTTTAAAAGTCTAAAAGCTGAGTCAATAAAAAATCAATCTTTGGTTTGTGTCGAAGTTGAATTTTCCAACTAAATTGAGCCTTTCGTTCCTCCCCTAACGGGACTTCTAAACTTCCTCTAAACTTGTTTAGTAAGATTATTTCTGATGGCAGCAAAATGAGAAAACAAGCTTCGTTCTTGTTATTTCCGAAACCACGCCGTCAGCGCAGTACAGAGTCAGGAAATCGCTCAGCACACTGATAGACAAGTTGTATTTAAAGAGATGAATGAAATATCAATTATTTAAAAATAGATATAATATATATGTCTTATACAGCAACGTTACTATAATAGCAGATATAGGTAAAAGGGAAAAGATTAAAGAGTGACTATTGAGGTTACACTGTACAAGAGCAAACCAGTACTGTTCACACCTGAATACATATGACAACATCGTCACTCGGTGATATGGCAAATACTCGACAGATCACAGACGCAACATTGTCGTATCATTTAGAAAACGTACGTGGAAAAAATACCCATGAGCAGAGAAAATAGGAACGCCAAGAAAGACAAAACTAAATCACTATTGTGTAGAGAGGTTAACTGTGAGGATTACGATACTTGCAGCTTGGAGTGCGACATTCACAGTAAAATTCCTTCTTTTTAACTGACCAGAATCTGTCTCCGTAGTTAAAACTGTAAAGACAAGAAATGTTCAAGATTATTGTATGCAACATAGTGGATATAAAATGCTCATGACAAGATACTACGCACTATCCGATTTGTTCTGAGCGAAACTGGCAAAATAATAACTTTCCTGAGTTGTACCCACGGTAAAAAAATACTCTTGTGAACTGAACTGACCAAGAGAGTACAGTCCTCTTCAAGTTAATCTGTGCTTACCAAATCTCTTGGTGTACTTTTATCTCCTTCGTGGCAAAGAAAGCAATTCTAGGGAATCTCATGTCCTGAAAAAGAAAATAAAACAGCTAAAAGCTACAAAGACGAACTAAGTTGAATAAAAATATTGAAAATTAATTAAACAAACCTAGACACTTAAACACCGACGGAATACAAAAACTTCAAAATTGACTTTTAACAGTCGAGAGAACATTTGCCCTCTTGGCAAATATTCGTAGAAGCAAGCGAGGCTCTTTTTTGTGATATCCTATGAAAACGTGCCTCTGGAATTCAGGACGTCTATGAAAAGAGTCACGTAAGTAAAGACCTTTTACACAGGATTCAACCTCGACATTTCCCAGATGTACAACACGTCTAGAGAAGATGTGAATGCACTTCTTTGGAATGTGTATTGTCCGCCTATTTTTACCCGAAACAACCACAATGGATTAATTTGCTAACTGACTAACGTCAAATGCATATGACAGTTGATCTCGTTATTACAGATTACACGCACAGCCAGGGAACTCACTCTATGATTGATGAATACGCGTATAGGAAGGATATTTGGTTCACAGGAGTGATTAATAAATCTGCTAATGTTCCCGTAATTCTTGGCATCAATGCAGTACAACTCATGAGCACTCTCCTACAAACAAAAAACAAACCTTGAGATAAACATACAAAGCAATTTTACCATTCACCTTTCAACATTAGTTCTTACTCCCTTAATTGTGATAAGGGACTCCTAACGTTTCAAACTTGACATGCACTTGGAATAATAGAAATTGAATAGTTCCCAAACGTTCTCTGCTATATGTTGTATTAAGTATGTTACTTTTTTTATTAATAAAGATAAAGATAAGGATATGAGTAAAGACACGTGAAAAAAAAATGCAACTGAAAGTTGCAGGACTTCTGGAGTAGGTCTTACGATTTCCACTATTCTTTTTTTGCTAGTTTGCTTTTGCTAAGTGGTGTGTTGTCAGGCATGTTATTCTAACCACATTACCCTGCATTATGTACAATGCGAAGGAAAGAAAACGAATATCGTCGGCAAAGTCAAGATCCGGCAGCAGGTCTCCCGCGATCCACTGAATGGCCGTTTTTATACTAGAGACGCGTTACCCGTCTGGACGAACTAGGGCAAACATTTGTAGCCCGTCTGGTTATGCGTCTCTAGTATAAAGACGGGCACAAGACGCTTAACGCGTCTGGACGAGTTGAATTTCGTAGTGCGTCGTTCAAGACGAATTTCGAAGGAAAGCTCATCTATACGTACGCGTCTTGTGCCCGTCTTTATGCTAGAGACGCATAACCAAATGGGCTACAAATGTTTGCCCAACTTCTTCCAGACGGGTAACGCGTCTCTAGTATAAAAAGGCCAATGCAAGGGTTTCTCCCATCACTGGCCCTTTCCATAATCCAATCTATTACCAGGAAGAACGGGAAGACCACAGCCAACCCTTAAATATAGTTAGTGTTAAACCACTGACACGTGGGCAAGACAGTGTCGTCGTTCTCCGCCTCGTTCATACCTCGCAGTCCAAGTCGAACAGGTAAGAGTCATCATCTCGAGCGTCTGCTTCGGTGTCAGATATTAACTCGCCTGTGTATTCACAGACGAAACTTCCTTTTGGAATTTCTGCAAGACTTCGTACGCCCCAACCTGCAACACACACGAGCTGGCAATTACTGAGGTGCACCCGCTTGCACAATTCCTGAAAGAACAACTTATGACTACGAAAACTGAAGTGAAATATCGAATTTGTCTGTTGCTGATAATTGCGTGGTGTATACTTATTCAAATCAACCTATTTTGAAGCTGGGCCTGAGCAATACAAACTCTAAATCATTAGCTTTCGATTTACAGGAGTGATAAGATTATAGGAATAATACAGAGCACTGATGATCCAGGCCGCGCGAGCAACAGCGAATTAGCAATTAAACAGCATGCTGAGTCGAAGAATTACAACATCCACCCAAAAGACACCCAGATCCTCGAATGCGTTGTTACAAACTGCGACAACAGGCTTTCTTGGAGTCGTGACACACAACTTCGAACAGCGCTTACATTCCGTTTGTTTAAAAAATCGATAAAATGGCACACGGGCTTGTAGCGCGAGCAGTAACGAGCCTTAACATTGCAAGTCTGATGAACGTGGACAGAAGCCACCGGAAATTAAGTACAGAAAACAACAGATCGGATCACAGAAACCTTAACAGACAAGATAATAGTCAAGCAGTAAATTAACAAACCTTTCCTGTACGTTTTGTACAGTTGTAATGGATACCGCATTCCTCTCTGAACAACTCTGTTACTGCAGTACGACCAGCACTGACACATTCTGTTGCACTCAAAAAGAAGTGGCCTGTTATACTTTTGCATGTCACCCATTAAAACACCATCCTACAATGAACGGAAAACGTACAGTTAGCGCGAATCCCTTTACTACTTGTTTTTCATGACAAAGCCTTATTACTATTAAGAAATGCAGTCGAACCTCCACTAACAGCCCCATTCCTTACTGTTACCTATCTTCTTCGTGCCATGTGGCACATAAGACCTCAAAGCCCCATTCCTTACAAGGCTATATCTATAGAGCTCTTCTGGATCGATTGGCGGTTTTTAATCGACATATGATAGTTTGGATTGGATTGGGTTTCTTCGATTCCGGCTTAAAATTTGAGAAAAATATCAGACTGCCCGATCATTTAGTGATTTTAAAACCTTGACCGGCTGCCGGAAACACAGCGTTCATTGTTAAGTCCAGTTTCCTCGTTAAAATAGTAAGATGCATAAAACCATCATCGTTTGGTTTTCTTTGCAAAGATTCAACAAGGATATTAAAAATCCGTTTGCAGAACATAACGCAAAACGGAAATGTAACGGAAACATGAAGCTCTATGTTTCCGTCACGTTTAAGAAATTCGGAAATTTGGAATTTCGTCCTGTGGCCAACCTCTCCACAAGAGCCACCTTTTTTCGTCCTGGTTTATACATTCATTCTTCTTTTAACCTCTCTACAACGGCTACCTCTGCACAACGGCAACGGCCACTAAAGCATATCCCAAACAACCAAAATAACCTCTCAACAACGACCAACCAACGACTGAGGGATGGTGCTTACTAAAGCCCGTTTACTATTGTAAAAGGTCACGAAAGTTGACCCGTACCGCGCGTCGTTGGTCTCTGTTCCTGTCTGGTTTCTGTTCTACTGATTTTTGACATAAAAAAAGTTGAGCCCCAGATTACACTCCTACCTCCCCTTCACGGCGACTTTCATCTGTCTAAAAGTTGGCCGTTGTAGAGAGCGTTGTACACATGCAAATAAGAGAAACGTGAAAAAGAAGTGAAACCTAAATTCAATAGTGAACACTTTGCCTGACTGTTGACATACCTCGTTGTACCAAATACTTCGACCATGACTCCTTTTAGCACAGCTGCAAGCTGTGCCACTACGACAGTCTTCGAGACACTGACAACCCTGCAAAAAACGATGTTTGCAGCTCAAGATATCGGAGTGAACAAAAGAAACTGTTTTGCTATCTTCTCTTCTTATTTTTCAAATCTCAAAATACCTCAAATTTTGAAACACTCCAGTTTATCGTCCCGTTATATATTTCGCAGCATTCCTTTGCAAAGGTAAATTCCGGGAAGGGTTCATCGTCAACCTGCGTCAACACAAAACCAAAGTTCTATCAGACTATAAAACGGTTAACAGCCACGAAAAGACTTCCTCGAGACTAAGCTCACGTGAGCGTTCACGCCATCAAAGTAGCTTTCTCAAATGAGCGGTAAAATCATTTGCCGAAGGTAACATTACAAGGAGTTGGCCTTTGAGGGAGTCGTGTGTTTGCTTGTATACGAGCCAAGTGGCCCAACAGGCCGGAGCTTATCCCGGTTTCTGTAGCATGGAGCGACTAAAAGTATTTCCATCTAATGGCTAGTCCATCGCGGATGTTATTGAAATGATTCAATTATTTCTCTAACACCATTTCAATCTTTGTTTGGAACGGAGAGCTTGAATTTTCTGCATAGCATTAAATTTGCCGGAACCCACTGACCATGAGGCCACCGCGCCTCCGCAAAAAAAAAACATAGAGGAGTAAATCGTAAATCAGTTAAAACGAAGTTAACGAAAACCTATAAAACTGAACAAAAACCGTGCTCATTGTAACAGAAGTATAGCTATAAGTTTGTTGTTGCCTGTTGAACTCATCTGTCTGTCTAATTTTCAAGAAAATCTCAAACAGGCTCCTCGTGAAGATATGTTCGGTAAGATTTTACATATGGAAATTGAAAGTATCTGGTTAAACATATTTCCTCCACCACCCCAGGCTCCAATCAACCACCACCTGAATAGTCTCGTAAATTGTTAGCGCGCTCTGGACTCCTATCCCGCTGAGGCCATTACTCTTTTCTGAGGTTTCAACAGTTGCTAAAAATAGACTGAGATTTACCAAAATTGATGGATAATTACTCAAACAAGATATCAAATAATATAATTACATAATTAAACAGCTCCTTTAGCTCTAGTATAAGACCTTTTCTTCTGATATTTGGGAAAAGTATCTTTATATGAATGGTATTAAAGCTATCATTTTTGTTTTCGGATTGAGTCATTTATAGCCGAGAAATTCGCAGTTATTTGAACGCGCCATTTGAACAATCTAGGTAATTTCGTTTCCATACATGTTCTGTAATTAATTATACAAGTATTTTTTCCCTAGCTTAAGTATTATTGCTATAGATCTGACATTTTGTCTACATCATCTCTACATTACAGGCTTTAAACTATTCATTTTGCTGATTTAATTTTTTTTATAGCCGTGAAATTCGCAATTACGTGAACGAGTCGATACATTCTCTGTAACTGCGTTCCCATACAAGCTCTGCAATTTAATAGTATCTGAGTTATAGCTCTGAAATTATGCAGACGTAATCTCTGTATTATTGACCTTAAAATTGTCGATCCACTTTGTTTTTGGAGTTAATTCTTTTATAGCTGAGACTGAGTAAATCGCAATGAACGTTCCCATAATAATAATAATAGGGTTCCCATACAAACTCTGTAATTTAACAAATACTTTTTTCTAGCCAACATCATCCCTGTTTCATTGACTTTAAAACTGTCGTTTCTGTTTTTGGATTGATTTGTTTATAGCTGAGCAATTGTTCAAGTCTAATTAATTGCCACGTATTTTCATGCCACGCTACTACAGCTCACTTCAATTCTATATAGCGACCGGTTAGCTCAGTTAGCTCAGTTGGTAGAGCACCGGACTGCTGTGCGGGAGGTCGCAGGTTCAAACCTCGACCGGACCAACACTCAGGGTCTTTAAATAACTGAGGAAAAAGTACTGCATCTGTAACGACATCTGCAAATGGTTAGACTTTCTAGTCTTCTCGGATAAGGACGATAAACCTTTTACTTGAAAATCAAACTTAATTAAACAATATCAACATCATCACACTAGTTGCCATAATGATGACAAACACAATGAACAAGCCTTGGTATGGTGTCTCACAGGGTGCTTTTCTTATAACAATAACTCAGAAAAAAGTCACTCAGGCAAGAAACCATTTTTTACAAATTATGTTTACAATGGTCTATGCAATGAACTAAAATGATTGGCTGGCAGTGATTATTTGCAGATAAAAAAATCTGAAAAGTTGAAATTTGCAAAAACAGACCTTTTTGGCCAATACCCAGCAGCAGTGTTTTGCCTGCTGTAGTAAAAGAATTCAACAGATCAGCATTATTTTAGTTCATTACATAGAATGTGTATCAACCTTCACCCTGAGCCCCAGAAAGCTGGAAAAGTTAAAAGCATGGAAAAATAGAAATGTTCCCATTTACCTTTTCCATGCAAGTGTGAACAATGAAACCTGCATAGGGTTGAGAAAAAAATTTCCTCGGGCTAGGTTTTATCATTTCTGAAAGAATTTCTAGTGCAGAAGTATTTGTTTTGCATAGGAGCAATGGAGGAAAATAGATGGCAACACTGTGCTTTTTCTCAGAAAAGTTAGAGAATGGAGGTTGCAGATAAACAACATACCAACTCCAAAATAATGCAAGAATTTCATGCAAATCAAACAGTCTGAGAAATTTCATTAACTCAGTCGTTTAATCACGGGGAAAACATTACAAAACAACTCTTCTGCTTCCAACTCGCATGCAAAGTTCGGCCAAAAAGTCAAACAAGAGCCAAAGTAGCTCTTTTTTGTCAGCAACCTCATCCAAAAAGCCAACAAGTAGGAATCTGACGCCATTGCATCCCGGGAAATATGAGTTTTCTTTGAGCGGGAAAGACCTACCTCCAACCAATTTCATGTCTTTTTATAAGTCTCTGACTAGGCTTCAATAATACACTAAACGTTTTCCAGTCACTTCCATCGTTGATTGAAATTTACATATTTGAAAGTTGAAGCCTGCTGAGCCAAGGCTCATTTGCTCTATGTCCCCTTGTCCATGAACTACAAACTGCCAGTAGCTGGAATCTACATCTGGTCGAAGTTTGCACATTCACAGTGCCAATAAACAGTTCTTTGGATATGGCAAGGTTTAAGCCTTCTCAGCCCTTCATGATGAGTTCAGGCACCAGCAAATGAACCAAAACACAGCTATAGCTTTGCCCATCTTTGAGGTAATGTGGCAAACGATTCTTCCGATAAAAAAAAGAATGCAAACGAGCTGACTGCAATCACGTGAGCAGCTGCCATGTGACACAATATATGCATGCTGTACGTATCTGTTCCGGCATGCTGTTATTATCATTATTAGTATTATCATATTATTATTATTATTCTTTCCTTTTCCTTTTTAATTTTATTTTTGCCGAAGATGAACAGATGTTTTTTCTATTGCTTTTCAAAACTTCGCCGTAGTTTTCTTGCAATACACTCTGCACGAGGACGCAATTGTTAAAATAATTAATGATATTCTTAGATTTTTAAATTAATATTATGCTTTTTATTTCTCTATTGTTTTTTTATGAAGGAAATTTTTTGAGGACCCTTCTGGAACCACTCTACTGCGATGTTGGTATCCTCATTAAATCCTCTTAAATTTAAAGAATAAAGAGGACGACGGCTGCTGCTGTTACTAATGCTACTACTTCTACTGCTACAGCTGCCAATGCTGCCACTGCTGCTGCCCCTGCTACTACTGCTACTGCTGCTCCTGCTACAGCTGCCACTGCTGCTACTACTTCTACTGCTACTGCTGCTACTGCTGCTACTGCTGCTACTGCTACTGCTGCTGCTACTGCTGATGCTGCTACTGCTGCTGCAACTACTGCTGCTGCTGCTACTGCTGCTGCTGCTGCTACTGCTCTTACTGCTGCATCTAATGCTACTGCTACTTCTATTGCTACTACCTCTACTGCTACTGCTGCTAATCTGACAAAGTTATGTCTGACAAAAGCACAACTGAGAACTTAAGTGGATTTGAATCCACTTAAGTTCAGAATGATTGAACTCATTCACGGTAAGTCCAATAAAATCTACTAAAGCAAGGATGAAGAAGTCTTAATTTATTTATTGTATTGTTTTATTTATTCCACTTCCTTCCGTCATAGAATGAAACAACAAATCGATAAAAACAAAGAAACACACAGAGAAAAATCAATAAATTATAAAATAAACTATTTCTAACTATACACACCTCGTTTATGCAAGATATGGAAACGTTCTCCTGTCCACGGGAAATGTCACTGTGGGACAACAATAGGATTACGTGAGGACTGTAATTCAGCTCAAAAGATGAAAATACAATACTTGCAATAACAATTTGGAATGCCAAACACAAAAAGAAGTATAAATAAACTAATAGGTAACAAGCAAGAAATTCAGTACAGTAAAGTACAAATCATATACATTTTGTAATAAAATAGACCCTTTCTGTCAATCGCTCACATGGTACAAAATCCGTAATGGTGGAAACCAAAGCTCTGAGACATCAAACACGAAAAATAGCAACGCTTGGGATTGTGCAATTTAACCATACAAAGAGTCTAATACACACTCTGTAATGGTGGAACTAAAATGATGGAAGTTTTTTTTCAGCAAATGCACTCATTTCTTTGTACCTATGTAGGATTAGCCCTATGACCATACAAAGGGTCCATTACAGACTGTGTAATGGATGCTCTCATTTCTTTGTACCTATGTAGGATTAGCCATATGACCATACAAAGGGTCCATTACAGACTCTGTAATGGATGCTCTCATTTCTTTGTACCTATGTAGGATTAGCCATATGACCATACAAAAGGTCCATTACAGACTCTGTAATGGATGCTCTCATTTCTTTGTACCTATGTAGAATGCGTGGCCTAATGGATTCCTGACATAATTCCAACTCCAGCTTTGACTTCAACAAATGTTCAACTCTTGAATCAGATTCAGCGACCTAGCAAATAAAAAGCGTTATTTACCTTCATTGGATATGTGATAAAATTTAGAGATTGAATCACCCATGAACTTTGACTCGGAAATTTCATACCATTTAAAAGAGCTAAAGCGCAAAATTCCGCAATAGGTTTTTGTCAGTGTTTTCTTAGTTTGAACTGGTACATGACTCATTTGTTATCTCGTGAAAACGAGCCTGAACTTTGCTTATTTGGCAGGTTTTCAAGCAATAGAATTCGTTGGCCGACCCGTTCTAAAATCTATCGCAATCTTTGTATGTGAGATGAACGTGCACACTCTCATTCCCAGTTTCCATGGTCTACGCTACGAACGCCTGGGACCATGACCCCCCCCCCCCCCCTTCTTTTGGTAAACAATAACGAATTGCATTTTATGACTCGGGCTTTCCTACTGAAGCCCGAGTAATCAAGAGACGGTTTTGTTTTTCATTTTCCCTGGGTTTTTCCTGGCCTGTAGCAACCTTGGATAAATGTTAGTTTATCAAACACAAACAGCAGTACTACCTCGACAGGTGTTTGACCGTCTTTGTTTGTGATATGAATGTTAGCTCCTCGACCCACGAACAACCTGCAGATATTTCGAGCACAATAAGTACAGCTCCGTAACAGAGAAGGTAGCCAGGCTTGAGATCAGGAGTACGTAATGAGCAATGGAAACATTATCGTCTGCTCTACAGTACAACACCGATACCATGAGTCTCTCAAAACCTCTCCAATCCCTAGATAATAACAAATCTTTCCGTTCATACAGAAAATCTCCCGATACAGCAAGCCCATCTCCCTCCCCTTGATATAAGAGATCTTTTGGACCCTCGAATCGACGACATGATTGATGATCGCAGTTATACACACGCAGTTGTGAAATTAAAGCCTGAAAAAACTCAGCCGGACTTCAACGGAATTCGAACCCATGACCCCTGCGATACCCGTGCAGTGCTCTACCAACCGTTCAAGCCCGATTCTTTTCAGAATTAAATTTCACATCTGCTTAAGTTGAGTAGGTTTTCAGGTCACTGGGCAAGTTTTAAACGGTTTGGTAACCACGTCAAAGAAAGCGGCACTCACTGGACACATTCGTAACGATCGGTTCTTGCGGCAACATGTCTGAAATCAAAAACAATAAACCATCAAAATCTAACATTAAAGACCAAGACGAAAACGGAATTAAAAACAATTGTTACGATGGCGGTTGGTTGGCTGATTATCCTTTTTTTTTTAAACTAGAGGACGCATATTATCCAGAAGGATAATGCTTCCTCGCCGTTTTAATACTTAAGACCCATTATCCGTCTGGAAGAACTTGGGCAAACATTTGCAGTTCGTCTGGCTATGCGTGTCTAGCATAAAGAAGGGTGCAAGACGAGAAAAGCGTCTTGAATATCAAACTACGAGAGATAGTCCGTCTAGACGTATCATACGTCTTGTGGTAATGTATAACCAGGCGGGGTGGGGTGGGGGCGACCAAGTTCGTCCCGACAGATAACACGTCTTTAGTATAAAAACCGTGATTATTATGACTATCGCAAAAGAAGACGGAAAGGCCAGGGAAATCGTTTAGAGCTTCAGACGCCATGGCTCTTCCTTAAGCCAATTTCACTGAGTTAACTGCTATGGTGCACAACTGGTTCCAAACTTGTGCCTTAGTCCAATCTCAATTATGATCACGTTTGTTTTGTTCCGCATTAGTTGTGCGTTATAAATTTTCCTCTTCTCAAAAAAGCAGCGATAAAAACAAAACTACATGATGAAGATGGTCACATCTGCTTCATAAACAAGACGTAAGAAACCCTTGGTGCTTGTAGATGACTTACAGTGGTGTATCCTGGCGTATATTTTGACTGTTGATGTCGGTATGCTTGTCTAGGAGGAGTTTGCAGACTTGAAAATTACCAGAATAGGCTGCCCAGTGCAGGCCAACATTAAGCTCCTAAGTGTCGTGAAAATGATACAAAAGTAACATATTAAGGAATCTAAAACCATTTTACCCAGAAAGCGAAAAGGCCGTTTTAACGGAGTGGCCGTATTAAAGGGATTCTTTAAATAAGAAAATGACTGACTGAGTTTCCGTAATAAGGAGGTGGCCGTAAGGCGGGCTTCCACTGTACGTTGAGGTTTACAGTGTTACCCTCTCCTGCGACTGTTAACCTCTCCTGCGACTCACCTTCACTCAAACTGTTCTTTCAACTAAAACGCGTTTGCATCACGTTAGGTAGAAAACAATTCAACTCTTAGCTTAAGTAACAGCCGTACTTCGTCTCTAACGTGAACATTGGCTCCTTGTTCAATCAACAGTTGAGTGGCGTCATACTGTTTATCCTCAGCTGCCCACATGATGGGCGTCCAGCCTCCATCATCCTGATAACAAAAATGTGGTAGACATTTTTTCAGATCATAGTAAGGGAAGAATAAAATGAGGAAGTATCTTTGAGACAAAAACTTGTATCCACACTTACTTCTTATATAGGCTGGGTTTATTTTCACTTTCAAGTGCTTTGCACTTAGCTATTTTGTAACGAACAATTGGGGATGAAGGCACATGGTGTGTAATGATCATACCACCGCCTTTCGCTAAACTTCATCTGAACAGCCATTTGTGTGCTGGTAGTCGCAATGATTGACCCGATTATGGTGGCTTAAAAAGGTTTCCAGCTGTTTATCATTTGATGCTACAATCATGGTATCAAAAAACTGCACAATCAATGGTGAACACATTGTCATCATTTTTGTGACACAATAGGCTACCATAGCAGGCGTATGACCAGCTCAAAACTCCCCTAATTACAGCTTTAGGGGTTATAATTCAAATACGGCAAGGTGAATAAAAGCCACAAAAAAAGCGGTCACGCTGTTGCTATGTTAACCTATTGTGTCACGAAAATGATTACAATGTGTTTACTAATGATTGGGCAGATTTTGATTCCATGATTGTAGCATCACGTGATAAAGAATAATTATAAGAAGCCGCTGGAAACTGTTTTGAGCCGCCTTAAGATCACTAAAGGATGAAGATGTGTAGTTTCTTATTTAGCGTAACAAGTATAAAGCTGTGTCTGTTTCAGTCTACAATCCCCCTAACTAAATCTTAGCTTAGCTGCAATTTTTGTGAAGTAAAGAGTTTTCTATATCAACACTTTTTTCCCCTTTTGGTGGCTGAACTTTTAACATAACTTTTGATTGAACTTTTAACTTACCTTTTGGTCGATATCAAATTTTCCTGTTTTAAACAACAGTTTGATGAGATCTGTGTGCCCATGGCGGGCGGCCAGATGAAAACAAGTCATACCTCCAGTGTCCTGCATGAATGTATTACACATAAATGCATGTGATCAATAGCAGAATCAACAAGGCGATTATAGTGTTTCGTTTCCAGAATGATTGGCACGTTGAGAAATTTGAGAAGACCTGAACTTTAGAATACGCTGCACGAGAAAACCGAGCCATTGATATAGGTAATAGTCTGAATGCGAATGCAATTAAGTCTTTACACTACGAGTGCATTGTATTTCAAAAGAATCTTCAAATATCATGAGTAGTGTAAATCTTAAGCTGTTCGAGCTTTGATATTATGAGTGCGCGTTAATTTACACTGCAGTGCAAATTATTAAATCAACTATAAATTAGCCTTTTCTAACCCAGTCATAATACAGTAATCATCGCAGTCATATAATAATCACAGATCTTCCCGCAGGTTTGTTTTACAATATGTACCTATAAACGAGGAACTCAAATGTTACTCTCTATTTTCGTAAGAAGAAGTTGACTTTTGGCGGATTATGTTAGCTATGACATGTTTACACTGCAATACTACATGAAAAGGAATCACTTTGCATTTTCCACACTACGTTGCTTCAATGTAATGTAGCTTAGAAGCAATTCAGTCGTGACGATCAACTTAGCCGTATGTAAACAAGACGTGTTCACCAGTTTCTTTGTCTGCGTTAAAAATTTTTGCACAGCCGTACGCGTTTAGGAACTTTTATCAGATTATATGCTATAGTCACACCAATGAAGCCAAAACAATACTCTTTCTCTTCTGAAGAAACGAAACAATAAAAGCGTATCTAAAAATTATCAGAAAACCGATGCTAATGGTTTCACGAAAGCACTTCACAGAAAACAAGAATCTGTTAGGAAAAAAGATTGGGCAATGATGACAAGAATGGAAAATGATAACTAATTAAAATGGACAAGCTTTAATTACTCCTTCACTGACTGACCATTAAGGCCACTAGCGTGTAGAGCAGCAAGAAGTGACCAGCATAAAACATAACGTAACTCAACGTCACGACAAAGTTGAACATGTACCTTGGTTCCAAGGACTGCTCCACAATCTATGAGGTATTCTACAGCTTTCACTTTGTGATTATTTACTGCATCAAACTATCATACAACAGGCCAAGAGATTATTACATAGATAACGAAAAAGAGTAACAAATTAATAACTTACCAAATTATATTTAATCAGTTAATTAATTAGATCTAATTAATTAATTTAGCGATCAATCACAAAATTTCCAAGCTTTTTACGACTATTTTGCAGAATGGGAAATAGGAGTTTAGTGAGCGAGCGCGAATTCACTCGCTTGGTCGATCGGTCGGTCGGTCGGTCGGTCGATCGATGGGTCGTAAACTTTTGTTTATATTTCCGCTGACCAACGCACAACTTCACTTGATGAAGAGAAAAATGTCGTCGAATGGTTCGGCAAATGTGAATCATAGTGAAGCAATGAGTGATGAGATAGTTACTGCTATGTCAACAGCATGTGGTGCGAGCATTTTCTTATTTGAATT
>OMLO01000267.1_pt1 | contig 30971 bp, 17 predicted proteins | sample 1674811 | NCBI WGS metagenome assembly OMLO01 (sample SAMN06265003, study PRJEB25207) | coral metagenome | isolation source: Coral host | place: Mexico:La Bocana,Puerto Morelos, Mexico | collected 2008-11-13
AAATTGATTTCTTTTAATTGATTCGTCCGGCTATAACAAAATTGACTTCGTATCGTTAACTAACACGAACACCTTCGCTTCGAAAAGGACTGATCAAAGTCTTCTTTACAATTCATTATAATCATGTGGAATCACGTGCTATATCAAGCTGTGTCGCATCTGTACAATAGATATTTTAGATAGATATATTTGAATGATATTGTGTATGTGTAATGCATGATATATTCTCTGAATAACATGCTATTTTCAGCTCACTAAATGTGTTGTGTGCTTGTAGGAATTTTTTTTTAAACTCCCTCCCCCTCAAAGTCAAATGGCTCTTCCATGTAACCAAGCACAAGTTGACAACTTGATATGATAGAACTGGTACTGAGAATACAATAATTATGATGGCTTGACATAACAGAAAAAAGTCTTTCTTGATCTTACCTAGTTTTGAGGAGACTTTTAAATGGGTAAACATTTCAATTTCCTCCAATTTTATTTTTTGTTTGTATGATCCAAGTTGATTCAAGTTGATCCAGCCTGAAGAGGCAGTACAAGTTTATCCTGTGCAACTTTTGTATCGGCCTTTCTGGCCATAAATCCATGCATTTGTTTAATGTCTGTCAGGTTATATAAAACCAGCAAAGCATTACAGTAGCAGCTAGTTGTCTGAGGAATACAAGTAAAAATATATTTTTCATTTTGCTTCATTAGCACAAGTCGTCACCAGGTGTTTACTTTTTGTCATGAGACAGGTTTGACACGATGCCAGCCCTTTTTTTCCTGTTAATTTCTTCTCTTCTTTTTGAAACCAAAACATTGAAATAGTGATCAATAGTCCTTACTGTCGATGCTGCCAAAATAAACTGTTTAAGTTTGCATTGAAATCCAAGTTGGATTTGCAAAGTTCCAGAAATATTGAAAGACTTGAAGACCAATTTAAAATGCTTTGTGGTTTCATTGTTCAGCAAAACAAAACTTTTTTGTTTTGCGTTTGACAAACAGATGCCGCTAAGAAAACCGACGTTTTTTGCATGTTATATATCTTTAAAAAAAAAACACGGGACATTTTTTGCTACACTTAAACAAAGCAGCATGCGAAATTTGGAACTGTTTTGGAAATGTTCAATTGTAGCCAAAAATCTTTAACACCCTTTTTCCACCAAACCCTTCAATTAATAAAGATGTTTTAAACTGATAAATGTGTTTATGTGGCAGGGATGGTGAGTTCGTGGTAGTAGTGTGTGGATTTGAGGTTACATACAGCCTTGTGTTCTTTGACAAGACAGTCAACTTTCACATTGTCACTATGGGGTAGACTGACACAAAGTTTGTTCAGGCTGTAAATGGGTCAGCATCCCCTTCAGCGATCAGTTCCTTTTAAACTATATTGTATAGGCATTCCTTTGCAAGGCCTCATCATCATCCTCATTTTTCACGTCATGCTCAACAGAAGAGAAAAAAATAGGGGCTGCTTGCAGATGCATAGGTAAAGTATATGTATATGAGCCTAAGTGGCCCATCAGGCCAGAGCTTATCCCAGTTTCTGTAGCATCAGGCGACTAGGAATATTGCTACTCCCCCCTGAATGGGATGCTAGTCCATTGCAGGGTTACCCCCAGCATTAAATTTGCTGGTACCCATTTATACACCTGGGTGGAGAAAGGCACTGTGAGAGTTGAGTGTCTTGCCCAAGAACACAACACAATGTCCCCGGCCAGGCTCAAACCCGGACGGCTCAAACCGGATTCAAGCTCACTAACCATGAGGCCACTGTGCCTTCCACTTGCATATGCATGTCCTCGCCCTTTTGACTTACCGCTTAAACATTAGCACTGCTCATCACAACTATCACAACAAAATTATGTCTTGAGGATGTACATAGGTTGAAAGCATTTAAAAGCTAGTCACTTGCTACGAAATGTTGATCAATATGGGCAACTGATTAACTGCTTGACTTCTAGAAGATGATGATGATGATGATAAATAATTCGTTTTGTGCTGCTTTTTGTGGTTCACATAGACATGTGGTTCTTGGTGTACACCACAATGGAAAATTTGGGGCCTTGGGACTAAGCAGGAGAGATGACCTGATGTTCAAGCCCCTAAAGTTTAAAGTAGGTTAAAGGACATTATTGAGTTGGGTGTAATTCCTTTCATTTGGGAACTTATGGGTTAATGGTTTAAATTGAAGTTCATGAATATGCTGAAAATGAACAAAATGGATGTTATTGAAAGTAGTGATCATAATTGGTGACAAGGTCCAGCATGAGGACTACTCTCTGATACAGATTGTTTTGGTCAGTGTGAAAGTCTGTGGTTTAATGACCAGGGAAAAGCAAAAAAAAAATCCAAAACAACAAGCAAGGGCTGTACAAGTAAATATAAAACTTATCATATTTTTGAACTGCAGAGAAAGATACCGTTATGAAGTCATGATTGATCGTTGCAGTTATTCACAGCTTAAGCAAACTTGCAAAAAAGTTCAGCCTTGAATGGGTTCAAACCCATGACCTCTGTGATACCTGTGCAGTGCTCCACACACTGGGGGCTAGTCATTTGTGAGTTTATAATATACCTTTACATGGTGAAGAATACACGTAAATATTCTTATTCATATGAAAGATGTGGAGTCAGGATTGATCATTGTAGTTATACACAACTTAAAGCTGTTGTGAAATTAATAGAGGTCATAGGTTCAAATCCCATTCAAGCCTGAATTTTTGCAGGGGAAATTTTAAGGGAGTGCAGAATTTGCTATTTCTGTAGACTAGGGCCAGGAAGATAACAAATACAAGGTGATGATGAATGTTGGTATTATTCATGTAACTGTTGATCATGACTTGTTTTGAATTAGCAGGTTAACAGTTAAATGGATGCTGTGAGTTTGCTGCATTTTGTTAACACATGATCAGAGTATCCACTAAGTTCGTAAAACAATAACAGAATTTAAAATGGGCTGGTTTTTTTTTTATTATTTTATTGACTTTATAACCTGGTTGACACACTTGCTATAACCCCCCTTTTATGGTTTGAATGCGGGTGTTTTGTAATTAAACAAAATCAGGTTTCCATCAAATTATGAAAATTAGTCTTGCGTTTTGACCTTTCAAAATTGTCCTTATCCTCATCCTCAGTTTCCTAACAAAAAGGCCATGCCACCTCACGGTAGAAACTAAGTGCTTAACATAGTTTTCTTCTTTCAACAGAGTCTCTGGGATTTGTTAGAAGATTTTACCACGTCATATAACAGTTGTACGTATACTGATTAAAACAACTATGCAGTAATTCAGATTTTGTTTTTATCTGTATCAACAAAAAATGTTAATCAAGCATGTTTATACCTAATCATAGATTTATGGTGCATGTTGGCACTGCATATCAGGCGACTTTGTTCTAGCTATATAGCCATGGTTTGTATTTTAGTGAGATACAGTGGAGCCAAAATACCCATAGAGAAGACCAAAATTCATGAACCTCATACAATAAAATTCCATTTTCAAGCACTGGGCTTATACAACTTCATAGGGGAATTTTGGTGAGGTGATAAGCATGGGCTAGGGAGTAAATCAACTGGCATAAAAACCATTTTAAAATAAGCTGACGAGGCAGACATCCAGCAGTGTACTATTATATTTTCTTTGGAACAACAATCAAAAAAGGAGAAAGGAGATGAAGCACAGACTGAGGTTGTTGTTTGATGCTTCCTCGTAATAGCAAATGCTTAGACCTCAGACCTCAGACCTGAAAAAAAAAAAAAACCAAAAACGTTTCTGAAGCTAGGAGAATTAATTGAAGCTTAAGGATCCATGATACATTATATCATTCTGTTTGTGAACATCCAGTCCCACAACATGACTCTTTTTTGCATTGCAGAAACCTCACACAATGCACTTGGCACTAACTTTACTTGGCTCTAATCGCTTCTAAATAAATAAATTTGATAAATTTAGTTTATACTTCTAAAGCAACCAAAAAGTGATTTAAATGTTGCCAGGTGATCAGTGCAGAGGAATCTACTACCGCATTTTTTTTCCTCTATCTTTAATATCTCTCCCTCTGAAGGTTCTGCCTATGACATTGTTTACAAGACATCCTGAAGCAATCTGTGGCAAACACAATGCAAAAAATAGTCATTTTATTTTTCAGGTCTGAGTTTTTAAGACACCTAGACGGTCTGATTTTTAAGTCTTGAGTTCTGTGTTTTTGAGACACCCTCTTTATATTATTATGAGCTTGAGATTTCTATCATGTAATAGTTGACAAGGGCACAGCCTGAGTCAACTATCACATAAAGAAAACAAGTGCAAATAAACTAATTGTTTTAGTGTAAATCTACTAGTCGTTCAAAACTTTATCTTAATCCAAACTTTGAAATGCCAAGGAGTGACCATGACTTTGTTAACAAGGGCACACTGCTAAGCTACTCACTAGCTATCACAGAATAGACAGTAAGTAGCCAGTCGGAGAACAGCATTTGTGATAGAATGCTAGTAGATTTATCCTAAATATTTATATAAATATAGATGGGCTTATTTCAAAGGAAGGGTGCTTACTGTTATATCCAGAATTTTATGGTTTGCTAGCGAAGTGTTCTAAAAGGTACAATAAAACACAGTCAAGTATTTATCTGATGATTGTCAAGTCAGTGACTTGATATATGAGCAATACCAGTCATTTGGCTCTGCAAGATATCCTCTGATATTCTCCAGGTTTTGGCTACATCATGTGACATGTTTAGACCAAGCATTCAAGAACAAATACTTGATGTGTAACAATGCAATATATTGCAGCTGTAGCCAAGTCTTCTGATTGGTTGATTACAAATTTGTAAATATGAGGCGTGCAGATCATGCAATAGTGACAACAATTTATAGCAAATTATTCAATATTATTTTCTTATCAGTTCCCTACAATATTATGCTGTGGTAAATTTTGCTGCTTCTCAAAATTAGTGAATTCAAATTCACTGCCTAGTTTATTTATTTCAGACCTCCATACTGTGAAGAAGATCAAACTAAGTCTGCCTATAGTTCATGATATCCACAGCTGTGAGAGAATTCAGTGGAAGGTAAGCCATTTCCTAACAACTTAAAAAGTAAAAAATATTATGATTGGCTCTAGAAATTATCCTGTACCAACTTGACAATGGGTGATTGAAAATTGAGTTGGAAGGAGGTCTCAAAGAAAAATACTTTTAAAGAAAAGGAAGCCAAACTGGAATTTTCTCAGACAGAAAGGGGTATCGAACAAAAAAACCATCTATGGCAGATTATGGATATTTTTACAACAGCAGCACAATGCCCCCTCGCATGAACTTTGATCCTCATCAACACCTCAATAGTGGTGATGTGGCAGTGGCATCAAATGAACTTAAAAATGTTTGAGTTAATACCTTTAAGTCAGCATTGTTAGCCTGTTATAAAATTTATACTTTTTTTCAGAGGTCTGGTCTTTTTTCACCTTCAAAAGTGTCGTCTCACTTAGATGGCTTTTCAAAACTGAAGAAACTATAATCAATTTGATCAATACTGGCAACAGAATAAGACCATACTATTGCATTAAATTAGGTTTTGTTATAAAATGAGTCCATAAAAATTGGCCACCAATCTCTTACAGACTGCATAACTTAACTATCTTGCTGGTTAAAACTAGACTGTATAATTGTAACCAAAACAGTTGGATTAACCTAATCACAATGCTACTAGTGACTTCCAGAGGTTTTTAATTCAAAAGTAACTCATGCATGCCTTGTGTGTTCATGTTTGAATATGCATGGACAGCATACCAAAACAAACAGTCAACCACTGGGCATTTATTTTCCCTCCTGACAAACAAATAGTCTTTGATTTCAGTTTTCTACACAGAAAATCAAAACCCAGAACCTTAAAGTTATGTGGAGCAAATTGCCAATTGAGACTAGAACTTTACTCTGTGTGCAACATTGCATTTAAGTAATGTGAGGGTCAAACAAGCTTGTTTGATTATAAGGATTATGAATTGAAAGTAACCTTGAACCAATCTTTGTAAGCTGTATAATCTTAAGTCAATATAAATCCTATTATGGTTGTTTGAGAATTTGCCAGAACATTTTTTTCATTGCATGTACATGTAATTTAACACCTGCGCAGTTCTTCCGATGTCTCTTTACTTTTCCTCAACTTATGATGAACCAGAAACCACTATCACACTCATTGTTCCTCCCAGGCTTTTTTCTTTTTTTGGTCGAGAAGAAGGGAAGGAAGTGGATGTCAACCTGACCAAATGCTGGAGACTAAGTTTTGAAGGACTGTCGCAAAGGCTTTACGCACTTGAGGGGAAAGTTAAATGCAATTCTTATGAGAACTTCTGAACATTAAGGACCATTAAGTATTGGACGCTGACCAATGGTTGTATAATATGTAGTAGCGAGTGCCAATCATTGTCTGTGCATGACATGGGCTTGCCTTTATAGCCAACAATATGTTATCATTTGGATCAGACTTTCTTAGCTAGCAGAGCCATCTGTGTATTCCCTACACACCCACCCACGAGGCCTTCAGTTTTGCTCCCCCCCCCCTCGTTGCTGCAGCTTGGCTTTTTTCCAGCAAACAATAAAGTTATTATAAGGATTATAAGATCTCGTAAACATCTGCTGGTATTGTTTCATGTGCAAAATGACTGCTGCAGTGTATAAGGACTATGTAACCTGTCAGTCCTGTTTTATTTTTCATTCCTTTGTGTATTTTGTAGTACCTAATACTAAGTCCTCTGAAGACAAGTCAACTTGAAATGAAAAGCATTCTGGACAGGTTTTCAAGAGAAATCAGAATCTCGGTAAGTTAACATTTTGTGGTCTGACAGTATCCTCATTTTGAAGAATTTTCTGTTACTAAAGGACATGTTGTGTTGGATTAACCATCCCTATCATTGGCTATAAAAAAAAAAACCCAGACGTTTGCCAGACTGGCATGGATAAAAATGTCCATTAATATAATGTAAACTTCGGAAAGTAACAACCCCCCGAAAGAAGACTGTTAATTCTGAAAGTACTGGTAACAAGAGTCGTGTCTTTTGGAAGTTTACGGCATTGCATTAAACCATTTCATCCACAGCCTAAACTAAGCATTCAGAATTTTTTTTTCCTTATGTAATCATGTGTATCAAGGAGGAAAAGGAATAAGAAATGAGTGGATTTGAAGTAAAGAGGGAAGGATTTAATGAAACTAAAAAAAAGTTCCTCCTTTGATTTCATCTCATTACTAAAAAAGCATGTGGATACTTTTGGTTTGCAGTATCATCCATACCATATCAATTCACCAAGGAAACCTGACAACACCCCCAGTGGAGGCTCCACGCAACTTTCACCGTAAGTGGAGATTTTTTGTTGCTACAGCTCCGTTTACAGATTACATCTTGATCGTTTATTGGGTTTTGAACTGATGTACCTTTCTCCACCCAACCTCGTTCGACTCCAGGGTAATAGTAATGGTAATGAATTCATATAGCGCTTTTTCTATTGACATATTCAAATGCGCTTTACGAGCAAGTGATTTATGGGTGAGATCAGACATCAGCATATACAGGCGCCGCTGGCAGCCGCTTTTAGTCCATTAGCGGTCTCACCCAGCGCATTAATGAAGGAAAGGAGGCCTCACCACAACACCGGGAACAATATGCCCTACTCTTTGCGACAAGTGTGTGGGTTCTTTTACGTCCCACAAGGTTGTGTGAACAGTGAAGGGCTGTGAGATGGGGCCAACGGTTTATAGTCCTTATCCAAGAAGACTTGAAAGTCAAAGGCAGCATTTTCTCCTCAGTTATTTTAAGACCCTGAGTGTTGGCCCGGCCGGAGTCGAACTCACGACCTCCCGCATGGTAGCCAAAGGCAGCCCGATGCTCAACCGACTGAGCCACCGGTGCGGTGGGTCTCCTCTCCGCCCAGGTGTATAAATGGGTTTTGCTAGGTGGGAGGGGTGGCATTTCATCCAGGGGGGAGTAAATACTCTTAGTTGTTTCATGCTACATAAACCGCAGTTACAGGTGAACATAAGCACTGGCCTGTTGATTTCCTGTTCTAATTTGTTTTCACACTAATAGGCGAAAGGACAGGACTAAACAGTGCAGTCCGCCAAAGACGTATCATGTAAGGGTGTGATCCATTAAGCTTTTAATACAGTATGGGACAGCATGGTGGTGCACTCAACAATTCCTTATTTAGCGACTGTACAAGTGGGATTTGTCCACTGGTCACATGTAACTTATCTTCCATGTTGTCCTGCTTGCACCTGGATGCAACTGAATTATACAGCATTGTCTGCAGGGTGTCTTCTGCTGAATCGACATCGTATCAAGGCTATTGAAAAGACACTGAGAACTAATGGGCTTCTTAAGAGACCATGATCTAAAGGTGTTTCGAGAGATATTCGAAGAATTAATTAGGCGTTTAAGAACTTTGAGAAAGGCAAACATTTATTTTTAATCCAACTCTTTGTTATTAAATACTAATTTCTTTACAAGAAAACAAAATATTTTAAATAAATATAAAATACAAAACGTGAATAGATAAATAAATAAATTAATTAACACACATATCCACGACCGAGTTCAATCCATTGTTGTTCTATTCTTCAGATTCTCAGTCAATCATTGTTTAGATAATTTTCACGCAATGTCAGTATTGAATACACGACAATCAAGAGAGGTAAAATTTCCTTTTCTGTGGATTTAACAACAAAAGCAAAAAGTAACGTTAAAGCGCGTTATCGTTGGTGCATAGAAGCAGATTAGTTTAGAAATACACAAGAACTGAAAAATTGAGTTTTATAAAATACAGTTTAGAGAGTCAGATTAGAATCAGATCAAGTATTGGAACTTTTGACCAGCTTATTTTGTTACCTCAGGTGAACGCAGTGATGACTGCACACACCTTTGCGGATTACATTTAAAACCCTTCTTGATTGCGACAGTTTCAAGTCATTTGAGGGTAAACTATCAAACTCCGTGCGCAATAGATGGCGAGTGAAACAACACCTGGAGTTTCCGGAAAATAATAGTAACTGTTTATTCATAAATCCAAAGAAAGAAAGTGAAAAGGAGATAAAGGAGGTGTCCCTTTCTAGTTTAATTCCTGATAACAGAATAAATTAAAAAGATCAATTATTTACAATATTGTATTGCAAAGAGTTCGACCACTCAAGGTATCCATACTATGTTCACGGAATTTCCGGCCGGGTTTAATGGTTCGCATGTCAGGAAATCTTCTGACCACTTTCTCTTTTTGAAAAGTCCGAAACATTTGCGTCGGAAGGAAAGCGCCCACAGTAAGATATTTCAGCAGCCAACTGCAAACCAAAATCTATGAATGCTATACTACAAGTTCATATTTCACAGTAAAATAATCTTAGAATCTCTAGCCTCTTCAATCCTGATGCAATAGTTACGTTACTCCTCTTCGGCCGGAGAAGGTATTGTAACGGATATTCTTTCCATTTCGACGGGCGATGCAGCCTCGTTTAGGGGTGGAGAATTTGATGGCTCGTCGATTACCTGGGGCGAGCTGAGTTGGCGCCTTTCACCCACTGAAGGGGTGGCCGGGGCACTGACGGGCCGATCATTATACTCTACCATGTACTCTGGAGGTGGAGAAGGTTCTCGAGTATTGGACTGCCCTATAGCGGGTAGCTTAGGTTTCATGTATCGCTTTACATTGTTGTCGCGTGGCACTATGAAGTCCCGGCGAGGTAATGAGACGGAGGCGTCACTGTCCTCACGTACAACAACATATTGATTCAAATGAGAACCCGTGGTCTTGAAAGATCGGCGAAATGGATGCATGATGGTGTGAGAGCCTCCACAGTACCTCTGGGAAGAAGGCAGCTCCATCAGATCCACCATACCTGTCATGGCCACCACCTCATTCTTGAGCTTTTGTGCCTGGTAACCAAGGTCAACCCCTATGACGGGAGGCTTTTTAGCGGTGTTCATCTTTTGATGCTGGCGGATGTGTTCCAGTTCAAATGTTGTGTAAGGTTTGGAAGACTTCTGTCCTGGCAAACCTTGGATCTTTGGCATGTTGGGTCCAATTCCTCCCGGTTGAACCTCCAACGGGCGGTCACATGATATGCAATGAACTTTCTCTGTCTTGTTCCTGAAAAGAAAACAATTTTGTAGTTTCTGTTAACACCAGTGAACTCTATATTGAATTAAAATACAGACGCGACTAACAGATTTGTTTAATAAATTATTGTACGGAAAAAACGCAAATCTCTTCTAAAATGGATAAGATGAAAACTCCACTTTTGTAACTTTTTGGCAGAATGACAGGTCGTCTTACCATCTTGTCATCTGAACAAGATTTCCAACGATGACTCTTACCTCCTAAACCCGGCTGGCTCTCCATCATCAGGTTTCTCTTTCACAGTAGCTCGTACAACTTGCACTTCTCTGATGCGTGATTCCAGCTGATCTCGGAGAGAATCCAGCTCCTGTCTATCGAGTTTGAGATTCAACTTGCTTTGTAATTCTTGCAGTGTTTCTTTCAACGCATCCTCAATGCTCATTTGACACTCCATTTTCTCCAGTGCATCACTTAGACCGCGGTCCAACAGGTTGAAGCTCTCATCAAATTGATTCACACTCACTTTAGACTCCAGGTCTCCTTTGTCGGCCTATAAGAAGGGACAAATACAAAACCATACGCGATGAAGTCATTTGATAGCTAAACCAATCATACTACCTGGCAACTTTCATTTGATATCGGCTTCAAACAAGTAACCGTGCATCATACTCTATAAGCATTCTGTTATGTTCAATGTCATCCTGTCCTTTGGCTTAGACATTTGCATCTGATAAACAAGCAAGGGCCGGGAATGGGAAAGGCTAATCCTTAGGTATGCGGGCCTGCTTCCCAAAACCTTCCCTGTTTAAGACCAAAATCTGCAATTTTCCCTACCCCTATTTATGACCTGGCTAAAACTTCGATACCCTATTCAAAACCTGACCACCAATACACTGTTTCAGGCCTGCCTTATAGTTCCATAGTTCAGACCAATATCGAAGACAATGTTTATATGTCGCTTAAAAATTAGATGGGATAGCTTCTTCTAAAAACAAACCCAATACGGTCAAAATTCGATACCTTGTTTCTGACCAAAATGGCTAAAAAACATACCTCGGGGCTGCAAATACCTATATAGCCCAAATAGAGGAGTACCCTCCCTGACAGAAGGGGATGGGAATTTGACTTACCTTTATCCCGATTTCTTGACTGACATGTTTTTTATCAGCCTTGTTCTGATCCAGCCTATCAATTGAACCATACAGTTCTTCCAGGCTCTTTTCGCGCCTATTGTACTCGTCCACAAGCTCTGCGGTAGTCTGGGTCAGCTTTTCGTGTTTGGCCTGCAGTTCAAGCACCATACTATGTACATGATGTACAGCGTTGAAACCTTCGGCGTCCTGGAGTGAAAGAAAAGGAATGACATTGACGGCTTGGGTGCTGTGATGAAAAGATAGGACCAACCTTCATTCGATGCTGGTCTAGTTAAAAAGAACACCCTAGAATGAAGCTGAATGAAGTTTTGACCAGTAGGGTTTCCTTTCTTTACTACATATTTACATACACTGAATACGTCACTCAGCGCCTACATTGTCCTATAGTGTTTTTATGCTAATAGTTGATTGAATAACTGAAAGACGGATGAACGGAATTAATGATTCTTTGTTCGATCGACTGGGGTAACCAGATCAAAACCCAAATTTTATTTCCTTTCCTTGTTGTAACCTCATTAAGTACTCAGCATTTTCCTATTCAGAATCACTGTATTACTGGTGATCTTTATTAATAAGAAATCTTGATTTGCGGCATCAGCCATGTATAGCACTACTAGACTTCTGAAAATAAATCAACTTCTCACCTGAGCTTTTCTCGCAGAGCGGAAGGCAGCCAAATCCTTAGCGATCAATTCAATCGCTCTCTTATTTTTTTCCATTTCTCTTTTAAACTCTTCCTGTGATTGTGTGAAGGTTCTCTTCATGTTATTCATTTGTTCAATACTGAGGCGCAAAGCGTACGCTTGAGCCTCTGGATCGTCAGTGTTCTCCAGCGCTGCTTCTATCTCCTCCATTATCATTTCTTCCATTGCCTCTCTCTCTTCTTCTGCGTCAATAGATTCCTCATCAGAACTGCTTTCCTCTCCTTTCTTCTTGTCCGCCTTTTCTTTCTCATCTTCTTTTCCCTTTTCCTTCTCTTTTTCTTTACTCCTCTTCTCTTTTTTGCTTTCCTGAGCTGCTTCTCGCGCCTCTATTTCCTCTATAGTCACGCCTTCCTCTCGTGCCTTTTTACGTAACTTCAGATCTTCTATCGTTGTGCGCTTTCTTAGCGGCGCTTTCTCTCCCTGACTGGGAGGCCGCTCTCCTCTCATTGGTAAGCTTACCTTACGCTTTTCGTCTTTTGTTGAAGGCAAGCGACCGGGTTGTATCTTGGGCATATCCTGGGGCATCCTATCAGGTGGTGGGATAACAGGGAAATTATTCATAGACTGACCCAGGCCCTCAGCCGCTTCTGGGCCTTGCTGAGATCCTTCAGTGATGATTCCATCCTTCGGCATGTCCTGGGGCCCCTTAGCTTTGGATCCTTTCCGTTTCTTCTCCTTCTTTGCAGCTTCTCCCTCAGGCACAAGTTCGACTTTATTAAGTTGTTGTTGAACTTGGTCAAGTTGCGCCTTTAAAATTCCACCCACCTCATCACCGAAGTCCACCTGATTTACCATGGAGTCGATGATATTCCTGAGACCTTTAATCCCTGTTTCCGCTGCCTCCAACCTGCGGCTAATGTTGATCAACTCCGGGGCTTCAGATAATCCATCCATTGCCATTCTACGTTCTTTTTTCTTGTCATCTTTCTTACCGTACACAGAGTCACCGCCATATGAACCACTTTTATCTTTGTCTCTCTTCTTCCTTTTGTCGTCCTTGTCGTCACCCTCTTTCTCGAGTTTTGAATGCTTTCTGTCTTTCTCTCTTGAACTGTCCTTGTCTTTATGTCTTGACTTGTCTTTTTCCTTGCGTTTCTTCTTTTCTTCACCGTCCTTGTCGTTGCCATCTTGGTCGGTGAGTTCAGACTGTCGTTTCTTTGTTTTGGGGGGCTTTTGAATCATAACAGTGACAGTCTTTTCCTGTCCGTCTTCATCTATTATAGTCTGCGTCACTTCTTCGCTCACATGGCCATCGTCTGCAGAATCGTCTTCGTTTTCTAAGGGAAGAAAAATAATGACAGTCGTGTCAACATCAGCTAGATTAATTAGCTTATTTCAAAGGTTTGACTGGTTCGATCCTATTCGACGATCCCAATTGTAACCTCTTTCGTTTATATAATTAGTTCTTTAACGCCCTCGTTTACCGATACAAAATTGAATCATTTCTATACGTAAGGAACGATACGACTTCGAACTCTTAAGTTAAGATTTTTCCTGCAAATTGTCCATTTTGTCAGGGTTGATCAATATCTTTTAAACACCTGAGACTGCAGAGAGACAAACTTTACAGACAGACAAATAGAGCTTGAGGATCATAACTGTTTAGAAGACAAACACACAATATAAGTTTTCATTACAATACTCAAATGCTGTGAATACAAACAAAAGAAATACATTAACCGGCCTGGCAAGCGACTGGAATACGCGAAAAAGTCATATTCTTCGCGTTTACCATACCGTTCTACTTCGAAAACAGACTTAGTACTGTACCTGACTGTAGGTAACACTTCACTGCAAAGATCTTTATAGTTATATTAAAATCAAATGCTGTACAAACAGCAACTGCGATAACTGTAATGACTTATTAGTTCTTAGATCCACTTCAAGATTGCTTGTCTAAGGTAACATATTCTTGAAAATGCCAACCTCCTTCGCTGTCCGAAGAATCAACGCTGCTGGAGGCTTCAGATGAAGATATCATTGACTGTGGGCCTCTGACTTCTGCTTGCTGGGCCTCTACTTCGCCGATACCAAAATGCTCAACAATAGTGTGTAGAAGATTCCGCAAATGAAAGAAATTCACAGGTCCGATTTGCGGACTAATGGCTAAATCCAACAAGTCCGTAATACCGACTGTCATTTTGATTGCAATACTCTCAAAGCAATACGTAGTTCATGTGCATGGCCGATCCCGCAAGACGGCAAACAACTAAATGTGCAAACAAACGACTTCAGCCAGCTCCAAGCAACACCAGCTCCCAAGAGGCCGACCTGGAATAATTGTGTACAATAACAATAGCTTGGCTTAGGTAAAAACAAACTGCTTTCGAAAGATGTGACGTAACTTTTTCATATGCAAAAGTTTTAATGCCACTTTTGTAGCGTTGCCATGGGAGTCGCACGTGGGAAGTAATTATTCACGTTCATGATAGATATTGGAGCTATTGGTAACTACGACGGCAAACAAAAGAGTTCATATCACTGTTCAACACTACAAACAATGAATCTGCTAGTCGAGACAACAATACTTCACACAATTTACAATCTCGCATCAATTTTAAATTGTATTTCACAACCGTAAAGGGAAGGCTTATTTTTGACGGCAGTATAAAAGAAATCTGTTGAAGGATGTCTACGATAAATGAAGTCAATAGATAGACGTTTACTAGGCTCAAACTGCACGTTTTCCAACTCGAACTGAACGGTTTTACTAACTTTGTTCAAAACAAACAGATTATGTTAATTGTAGTTATATTATGTAAACGGCGGAAACCTCCCAGGGGAGCAGGGATGGCGCAGTGGCGATCGCGCTCGCCTCCCACCAATGTGGCTCGGGCTTGATTCCCGGACCCGGTGTCATAAGTGGGTTGAGTTTGTTGTTGGTTCTCGTCCTTGCTCCGAGGGTTTTTCTCCGTGTTCTCCGGTTTTCCTCCCCCCACAAAATCAACATTTCTAAATTCCAATTCGATCGGGAATTCGAGGGTCACGGTTTGTCAGTCGTATGAATGTTATGTGTAACCCTCGTAAAAACAAAGTTAATTTATTTATTTATTTTCATTAAGTTCGTCATGTCAAGGCACCATTTCTGGCACCACTGTATGTGAAGCTAACTAGCCTGCGAAAACAGACGTATTTAAAACTACATATAACTGCAATATAAATCCTTGTTTATCAATTATGAAGACGGTGAAGCGAAATGGCCGTAGAGCAAAATTTGAACCCATATTTAAAAAAAAACTAATACTTTTGAATAAATAACAAAGATAACAAAGAAAAACGTATATGAATAAATAATAAACTTATAAGAGGGCTCATGTTTATGACGGTTTGTAGGGAACTATATGCGACGCACTTCAGTGAAGAAGTCTCGGTTTTTTTATCACAACTAATCTTCAGTCTCAGTGCTTATTTCCTGCAGGCTTTCAGTCTCTCTCAGTAATTGTTTGTAACATCGCGTTACCACTTGTGAAAAGAAAATCGGTAGAACGCCCCGGACCGGTAACATGATCATGACTTGAACCAGTGCAATTTTGCGATATTGAATAAAACGTACAACTGTTTCAAAAGACATGTCATTCGGCATGCTTATGCCATCTTCAGTTTAATAGAATGACAAGTAATACGTGATACAAGTTATATACTACATAATAGGAATAAATTATTTACAATATGCATTACAAAACAGTGAAACCGGAAATTACAGAGTTAAAAAGTTGTTGAAGTGATGTAACTGTTTGTTAAGGTCAGGTTTGTTCTTACTTATATAAAAGGCTTCTAAGTTTAAGATACTGAGATACTGAGACACTGACTAATGAACAAAACAGCATGCCTCTTCATGAAACACCGAGGGTCTCACAAATTTATCCGCAACTTATCTGAACACGTTTTACTTTGAAAAGTTAAAATGCCTTTTTACGCGGATGCGAAGCAATCCGCGTTAGAAATTGGGACGAGTTTTTTTTTTTCTTCATGGTAGTCGCAAATAGTAACGCAAGTTGTTATTGGCTACAGCTACATTGTAGCCAATGGTAGCTCCTGTTATATTTCTACCAGATTCAAGGCTGGTTTTTATAAACTTCGATGTCGGTCGTTTGAGCTTAATTTATTTCCGCATTGCTTTAATTTGAAAGGTTTAAACCTGAACAAGCATATCGAACGCTTAGGGAAGGACTTATTGATTGCTCTACAACTTACTGATCTGACCAAATTAAATGTCCTAAATGTATGTTGTTTACGCTTCGAGATCAGATAATTTATAACAACGAGCTAAGCCCTGCATAGCTAGCCGAACAAGAATTGTACGGCTCGTAGAAAATATGGGGTAACATTCGCCAGAAACTGTTCAGAATAATAGAAAATATTGATTCGAGAGATCGATTCAGCGATATGTATGACAACAGCATTCGAAAATTACTACATTGTATTGTTTTGATTTCTTTTCTCGCATGGAAAGAGCGTGGTCGTTTCATCTACTTCTGAATGAAAAGGTGTTTTTTTATCCAGTATAAGTGCTGTATTGATACGAGGTTTTCAAGGTGTTCATCCCAAGAATTTGCTGACTTTACAGTATGTGAGAAATTTCCTTCCCTCTTGTATTACTTGCCTTTATCTATCTTTATCTATCCATCGATCTATTTTGAGACCGCAAGTTTGTTTTTCGCTTCTGTAGACGTCATCGTAACAAGGAAAAGGGAACTGTCACAAGTCAAAAGCCAAATCTTTGTTTGTGGGGGACTTGGAAATTTTCCCCAAAAATTCTTCGCACGGAGAAAATTCCCAGACAAATTATCTTTAAATCAATAAAAGCCTTCAAAAAGATATGTTGCTCGTTTTTGGAAGCGCTGTCCGTATATAAATGAAAGTTTTCAGCTGGACTATTCGCGATTCAACTCAACCCCATCGAAAAAGAATCATAACAACCGAGGTTTTATCTTTCCTTTCAGTAGAAAAAAATCATTCCCCATTTTCGCTTAATTTCGTTTACGGGCCTCAATCGTCACACAGAGACCAATGATAATTATTGCAAACTTAAAAAAAAAAGCATCCGCGTTAAGGCCTCTAGGCCTCTTGTTCCCAAGAAAAATACAATCTGTAGATATCTTTTCAGTTTTAATAATAGTGAAGCCATTTACGTTTTGGAATGGCAAATTATCAACTTGAAATGTCTGAGAAAATACAACAGCTTCTATCATAAGTTTTCTTGATGATTAAGTCCACAAAACTCAATGCGCATGCTCGTAAAATACCTGCTGGGACTTCTAACAAAGTACAAAAAAAAAGTACTTTGTTTGTCTTTGTTTATCTTGAATCTTGAATCTTGAATACCTCTTGGCGTTTCTGTTTGCTAATCTAGGTAAATGATTGGTTTACTGTATTGTCCGTGTCCATGGTGATTGGCTAGTCTGGCTTCACGACATTCATTCTTAAACCTCGATTAAACGCTCTATCAAACAAATCAAAATAATTTACAATTATCTAATATTTCACTTAATTAGTAAACATAATTTTATAATCTACAGACATTTTTTGCTTTTGACTGGGTAAGGCACCAGAAGTAGCTTATATTTATCATAAACGTAACTCAGTCGTCTAGCCATCCAGGATGTCTTGGCACTTCTGATAAAGATCTCTCCCCACCTACTACCCAAGGGATTCTAAGGTGTCTCCTTCTTTTATTATTCAATTCAGAGCTCTGTCTAATAACCAGGGTTTGATCTCTCCTCCTGCTGCAATCTACCCTGGGTGCCAGAGGTTTTTCTTGCGCGGTTTCCGGTGCCGGTCATGTCTCTATTGTGATCCGCGCGAAAAAGGCAGCAAAAAAAGTTTCTGTTTTATACGAGAGGGAGACTAGGAACCAATGTACTTCTTAGTTCATGCTCTTGCTTAAGAGACTTCTGACCAGTTTGTGTTTTGTACGGTGGACTCGAAAGTGAGTTGGACAGGAAGACTGGAAGCTTCAGAGATGCCGAGCAAAAAGAAGAAATTCAATGCCCGATTTCCCCCGGTAAATTTGTCTTTCTACTAAAAAGGCACGCATAATTGAATAAACTAATTTGCTATTTCTGTATCGCCAGGCTCGGATCAAGAAAATTATGCAAACAGACGAGGACGTCGGCAAGGTTGCAGCGGCGGTACCTGTTATAATTTGTATCCTTCAATAACAAGAACAAGAACATTAATGACGCTTAAGTTTGTTCATTCTGGCCTGACTCAAGATGAAAGAAAGAAAAAAGCTCAATTTACGTGGAAAAATGTACTTATCCTTTATTTGATAAGATGGCATCTAAGCGATGGTTTTGTAAACTTTGTCGAGGGTCGATCTTGTTGTTTGAGTCTTGATGTTTATTTTCCCTTGGAGGTGTTGGGCTGACTGATCTCCAAAATGACAAAGATCTTTGTGAAATTCAGTTTTTCTAGTTGATCCAATGTTTGTTTCTGTCCTTAATAGCATCATTCTTTAGCTAAAGCTCTTGAAATGTTTGTACAGTCACTGGTAGAAAGGGCGAGCGAATACACCAGAGCGAGAAATGCGAAAACTATGACCACGTCGCATTTGTAAGTTGTGGCAGCTTTTCTGCTCGTGTTACTTCAACAGCACGTCTTTTTTGTGTTCCTCGTTCATTAATTGAGCACAGTTTTGCTAGCTACCTCACCTTTTGAAGGTGGTGTTGTAGTTTGCTTTTCATTAATCTGACAGTTGTAGGTGAAGTAATTTTCACGTTCTTAATGCATGTTAATTTTATACCAATTAAGGCTTTTAAGATTTTAAACTTGTAAATTGATTTGACTAATCTATATATTTAGAGTATCAGCATAAGCTGTATTTCAACTAGACAGATATCTTTTGTAACCTAGATCCAGGATTGTTTTTGTCAATGTTAATTAATCATTTATGTTCTATTTCTTTTGTGCTGTGACAAATTTCTTTTCCTTTTAAATTATAATAATAATAAAAACAACAACAATAATGTGGGACCTAGCTTAGGATATTTTTGCAATGTGAAAAAATGCTGGCTCATCACAAAACGAGACAAGGAAAAAAAGTTTTTGCTGGCCCAGCTGTAAACATATCTTTGTAGGGCCAACAACATCTTGGTGCAGTGCTTGGCTCCGGGGAATATCTGGAAAAGTATGTGAATGACCAAGTGGAAGAATGGGTGAGCAAGGAATCAAAGCTTTCAGAGTTTGCTGAAACAGAACCGCAAGCATCCTATGCTGCCTTTGTTTTTGGTTTGAAACATCAATGGACGTAGACACAGAAGAGCTTTTGTTGCCTCTTGAGCGAGTAGTTGGAGATAGATTGATGTCAGCAATCACAGGACATACATGCACCTGTGAAGAACAAGATATCCTGTCTCTGCCAGCCTGTATGGGAGGACTTGGGTTTGTTAATGCTTGTGAATCTGCTACCCCCGAGTTTGATGCTTCCATCAAGGTAACCACACCCCTAGTTGAGAAGATAGAGAGGCAAAATCAAGTTCTTCCCAACCTTGAAGATACAAGGGCATTACAAGCAAGAGCACGCAAAGACAAGGATGAACGTCTGCGAAAGAGGTTGCAAGATGTGAAAAGCTCTCTTCTGGACAGAACAAGGAGAGCAGCTGAATTGGCTGCCCAGAATGGTGCCTCAAGCTGGCTAACCATCATCCCAGTAAAGGATTTGCAGTTTACTTTTAATAAGCCATGCTGAGATGCCATCCACTTGTGGTACAACTGGCAGATAAGCAACTTACCATCAGCAATTGTGTGTGGAGAGCCATTCCATGTTGACCATGCAAGGATCTGCAGACATGGTGGGTTCATAATACGTAGGTATAATGAGCTCCGTGATTTAGAAGATGAAATGCTGAGCATGGTTTGTCACGACGTTGGAGTAGAACCTGTTCTACAGGAGTTATATTGCGGAGTGCTAGCCAGAGGAGCCAACAAAGCTCCGGACACTCGTCTGGACGTTCATTCTCATGGTTTCTGGAAAAGACAAAGTTCTGCATATTTTGACATAAGGGTTTCCCACCCCAATGCAGAATCTTATCAAGAACTAGCCCTAGAACAATTATATCGACGGCATGAAAACAAAAAAAATCACGTGTATGCAAGTAGAGTTATAGAGGTGGAACATGCTACATTTACCCCATTCACTACAATCAGTGGTGGTATCATTTGATTGATTGTTTGGTTGTTTTTTTTTGTTATTATTGTTTTATTTGAGAAATTGAATCCTGATTTATTTACTCAAATGATAAATATTAAAAAAGGCTCAGTTCATGCTAAACTGTGTAATTGACCTTTTGCATACAAACACTCTGTTTTATTATATTATCTTTATTTTGATGTGCTGGTGTCCCTGAGGCATTTTTGTTTCATATTAATATTTATACCTTTGAACAGCAAAAATACTGTGTCATATTTGATACCATAAACACTCGTGTATAAGCCGCACTTTTTTGCTTAAGTTTTGGGCCAAAAATTGCGGGTGTGGCTTATACACGAGACAATTGCTTTCAGAGGGAGTAAAAGGGCTTGGTAAGGGTCATAAATTGAACTGAAAACCTTCAGTGAATGAAGATGAAACATATTGAAACGTTTTGTTAATCATTGCTTTCGGTAGAAGTGATGGCTCCTTAATTAAGGAGCCGTTTCTTTTGATCTTCGGGTTCTAAACCCAAATCTTGTTCGCCAGTAGTTCTTTCAAGCATTTCATTTGCAGTATGTTTGAACAGGTAAACTCTAACTGGCATGTGATTCCTTTGCACGGCTGCTTACAATGTCATCTGCGACTGATCACTTTAACACTGATTTCGCCACTATGTGCTAGAAAATACCAGGCTATTTGGGAGAACTCACGAGGCAAATGGCCGACAGTTTCATTGCCCAGCACTACTTTCACGGCGTGCTTGTCCATAGGGTTGTCAAACTCTCATTTAGCAACAAGTTTTTCTCCGATCGATAGCTTCCATACGTCTTGATAAACATGATATCCACCCACAGCTGATGCGAAAGTGAACATTTCCATGTTGCGTGGTTACCAAGCTACATTTTGCATCGTATTCCTGCGCTTTATTTTCGTTCAAATTCCATCGTTTTCATTGCGGGCTTTAGCAATGAAGACAACTGTTGTCAGTCAGAAGGAATAGGGAAATTGATTTAAAAAACGCTTTTCAAAGGTATTTTGGGAGTTGATCGACTTATTAATGTTGCTGCAAATACAACCAACTTTTTTTACGAGTGCTTTTCCGGAAGTTTTTTTTTCCAAAATCATGCCTGAAAGTTGGGGGTGTTTACGGTATATGCAAATGAATATATGAAAGATCATAGATCGTATATCATATATCATTGATCATCATAGTTATAAAAAATTCAAGCCTGAATGGGATTCAAACCCATAACCTCTGTTATACTGGTTCAGTGCTCTACTAACTAAGCTATCAAGCCATCTGGGAGATGGTCACATTGTGACGGGTTTATGAGAATACGGGTATATTACAAACTCCCAGATGGCTTGATAGCTTAGTTGGTAGAGCACTACACCACTATATATCACAGAGGTCATGGGTTTGAATGCCATTTGGCCTGAATTGTTTCAGGAGTAATGATCAATCATGTCTTGATATCTTTCTCTGCAGTTCAGATTCATGTTCTTTCATATATTCATTTGTATTCTTCACCTTCCACAGGTATATTTTGAAATTTCAATGTGACCGCTTGCAGATGGCTTGATAGCTTAGTTGGTAGAGCACTGCAATACTGGTGAAGTGCTCTACTAACTTAGCTATCAAGCCATCTGGGAATACAGGTATATTACGAACTCACAATGTGATGAGTTCCCAGATTGCTTGATAGCCTAGTTGGTAGAGCACTACACCAGCACCGCAGAGGTCATGGGTTCAAATCCTTTTCAGGCCTGAATTGTTTTCAGGCTTTAATTTTACAACTGTTAAAGTAGTGTGTATAACTGTGATGATCAATTATGTTTTTATATATATTTGATATACCTTGACTGAAATCATTGTTCCATCATTTATCATAGTGTGTATTTAGTAAAATAAATTTAATAAATTTGTGTGTGTTAACTGGCCGCAGGTCCACATCAGCTTCATGCTGCCATATACATAATAACCTGCGTAAACAAATAAATAAATAAATACAAATAACAATAGCTACAATTAGATACGTCTATTAGAAACAGTTGAAACTGGCTAATGATCTACATTTTGTAAAGATCATGGTTTGCTGTTAAGACATTCTTATAATAACCATACTGCTAATAGTAATTAAGAACTGGCCGTGGAACTTTTCTGATTTACGTACCCGTCCTCATTGGTTCCCCTAGAGGTGCATGAAAGACAACCTGAATAAATTAATGAATAATTTTAAAGAAAGAGTAGCTACTGGTAACTTGAAGAAAATGAACCACATATTGTTGAAATAAAATGATGAGTGAGATCAGAATTTAACTGCAGCAATGTCTATGAACATTTTACAGTACAAATTTATGTACTTACAGAATGTTTTTGTATTTTCCTATGTTATTCCAACTATGTTATGACATTATTGTTTGTATCCACAGAAAGAGATGTATCACATCAGAAAACCAGTTTGACTTTTTGAAAGACTTAGTAGCTAATGTTCCAGATCTACCTTCAAATGAAGAAGAAAGAGATGGAGAACCCAAACCAAAAAGGTAAGCAAGCTGCTTCTGTCACAACAACTTAAGGCCAAACATAGTTGATAAAAAGGTTCTTATTTTTGTCTTTAAGCAATGTATATTTTCCCAAAATATTTCAGAGTTTGGTCATTATTTGTACTGCCATTTGGCCATACACAAACTTTACCAGGTGCTTGAGATGGTATGTTTGATAATGTAGGACATTATCTGTTGTTTGTATTTAGAAAAAGGACTCCAAAAGCTCCTCCTGTGCAAAACAAAGAGAGAAAAAAATCAGAAAAAAGAAAACCACAAACCTTGACAGTATCTGATGAATCTGAAGAACTGGAGTCTGAGGTTAGGAATATTTAGTACACTTTAGTATCTTAAGCATAAGGAAGGGACCATATTGAGTAGACTAGTTGTTTTGCTGGCAGCAGGTATCTTTCCCTCTTAAGGCCTGGCTAAACTAGGAAACATTGTTATGGAAACAATGTTATTTGTTGTGTTTTTTGGGGTGACTAAATGGGCAGAAAGCAAACAGAATGTTTTGCTGCCCAGGTGGCTAAATGAGGATACATTGTTTTTGAAAACAAAGAGCCACACAAGTGCATTATAATAAATTGACTTTCAAAGAAGTCTGGGTACTTCTTTTTGTTCCAGGCTTTGTTCCATCATAATTTTGATCTCAGAATTTTACATTTGCTTTTGTAATAATCCCTTTTGTTATAATTGATACCATGTTTCTCTGACATCTGTGCATTGATTCAATAGTAAGCCACCTCCTTTAGGTTTTGTCTCTTTTCATGCCATTTTCATGTGCTATATCCACAAAAAGTCATACAACGCAATGAGTAACTCTGAATTCTTGTCCTTGTAATTCCTTTCCTTTCCTTACTTTTTCCATAGTGTCTTATGGCCTATTTCCCTTCTCTACCCTCTCATCTTTTCCTATGCTGATTTCCTTTAAGTGTATTAAGGCATGATAGAGCACTCTGGTAAAATGTTTAGTGTAATGGATATCATTATCTTTTGTAAGTTAACAAGCCTGTCATGAACACAGATTTCACAAGTGTGAAGCACATCAAAGCATCAATCACATCTTTCACATTGAATTATTGTCCTCCTTTAATTATCTTCTTGGTCTGGCAAATTGTCTTGCTGTGCTATTCTTGTCTGTTGACATCCCAGAGATAGTCAATCTACTATAACTCTTCTAAAGAAATAAAATAATGCAACTACTGCCTATAGTTTGTAGTAACAGTCGGAGTTGTTTCAAAATTTCTTGAGACTGGCTCTAATCTTATCACCTCCTCTTGTTGTATGGGATTTCTCCTGTTGTCCACTCCACAAGTCAAAATTCTAATTGTCGCTTGATGTGAATCTGTCTGTTTGTCTGGCCGCATTTCTTGAGTTATGTACCATTTAGTGTTGTTAGCTTAGTTTGACATGTGTAGTACTTAATAGGAGAGGGAGGGTCAAGTTATAAACTCCCAGAAACCTTTGATGTGTAATGGTAGCATGAACTTCAGTAATTTGCTAATTTATCAACCAGGAAGAAGATTCTTCATCTGAAGGAACTAGTAATCATAATAGTGTGACACCACCATCAATACCAACCATAACACTAACAAGGCCCAGCTTAGAACACAATCAGGAGTAAGTATCATTAAAATGAGGTCAATCCTATGTTTGTATAATCATTGTTATAAGCATGATGGGTTCAGTCTGATGATTGAATGAATCATTATAGCTAGTCAGTCTTGTACTTGTCAGTTAAACCACATTCGTATCATGGTTAATCAGTTCAAGTAACCACTCAGAATCTTGGAATAATCTCTCAGTGTTGTTCATTGTTTTCTGTTGGAACAAGACTTGCAATAAATCCTTGTTGAACTGATAAACCACTAAGAAATGTGCAAACTACATGACAACATTGCCTGCCAGTAGATGTTCTATACTTTGTGACATTTCATAAATTATGAACACTGGATCAATGAGCAAGCAATTTGAATATTATGTGCAAGGGTCTGATTTATTATAGTAACTTTCGTTGTTGTAGTCAAATATGTGCCAAAGTTGTGACATGTTCCCTAGTTTGTTCGTAGTAACTATGGTTTGTTCACTGAAAGCATGATGAAGAAATGAATAATATGTGAATTGTTGAGAGGAAAGCAAATTAAAATTAGTTCTTCTGCCACAACCCAGTGAAGGTCTAACCCATCATAGCTTTTGTGCACTGATTTAGTTGTTGTTGACTGTGCACTTATTTAGTTGTTCTTTTTAGGTTTTTGACAATGAAGATATGTCTTTTTAGTTTGGGTTTTTGAACCCTTAAATAGCTCATTATTAAGCCTCTAAATCTAGAATTTACTGTCATTTCTTACAAGTGAGGTCAGATAGTCATTTGATGCTGTTTCTTACACCTAATCGTACCTTTTTAATATACTTCTGCAACAATCCAGGGGAGTTTGGATGAGCTGAGTTGTGTTTGTTTAGAGACTGTGTTAGGTGAAAATACCCACAGCTAGACCAAACCTGCCTGATATGCTGTCAAAAAGCTACCAAAGGGTTCTACTACGTATTTACTGCACCCAAATTCATCTACAAATGTGGCCATAATGGATCAGTGACGGATAACCCAAGATATTAGAACATCAGGACAGTAGACAGAGATTCTGTTTGGCCAACTGTGAATTAGGTTATGGTAAATATTCAAAAAGAGTTACGCATGTGGGAAAACAGATCTCTGGTGTAATTGCTGATCCATGTGTATTTTGCCTTCAGATGTGAATCCTCTTTAGTGAATGCCCCAAGGCTTAGTCAGATATCAGGGATAATGGGCAACTCATTGGATGAAGATGATGATTACGACTCGTGAAAACCTTGAGGAAGAGACATTTTACTTCTTTTTAAAAGAATTCAACCCATGACAGCCTGCTGTTGGTGTTTTGCTGCCTTGGTAAAAGGAATTTTAATGCACTGCATTTCACTCTACTCTTACATATCAGAGTGTTGTACACATCAGCCGAGACTGCAGTGGTAAACCAGTCGACACGATGTTTTATTCACTGATATTTCCAAAAACTCTGCATGGAATTTGCGTTATTTTGTAACTTAGCATTCTTCTGGAAAATACACCACTGGTTATTTTCACGGATGGAAGTCTTTTTAGTCTTGAAAGACATCTTAAACTCCAAAGGAAACTAGGAGCAGGGACAACCGTTAAAGCTGTTTTTACTATGAGTATTTTTGCACGTGCCTATTAAGGCACAGCAGGTTAATAGCAATTGAAATTTCTGCTAACCTGATTTAATTAAGCACAGGAGTTTTGTAAATACCAGTGTGATGTCCTTGTACTTATTTTTGTTACTGGTCCTGACAATATTTTTCTCTTAGTAATGTATTTCTTCACGATTTATGTGTTGTTGTCAAGACGTTGTTGAAGACATTTGATGACGAGAACGGTCAGGGCTGACGGACAAGGCTGCGAGTCACATGTTTTCGTCGCTGATTCACGGTCTAACAGTTAAATGCTTTGACTAGCGTGGAGTCTGTAGGCAACAGGCAAAATAATCGTTCTGTATTTGAATGAGCTGGTTTAGTAGGAAGTTTCTCGATGGTGCAATTCAAACCATCTAAGGACTTGTATAATTTAAAACCAGATTCGTTGCAACCCTCAGGTAGCTTACTAGATGAACTATGTTGCCAGCCTTGTTCTTTTTTTTTTATAAAACTATGTCAGCCCTGAGCAGTTTTATTGTACTGAAAATAAATTTGTACGAGATTTATTTTCCTAGAGTAGTATGATAACTGTTTAACCCACCAAGCGCTTAATTGAACCAAAAAGGGCCACGGAACTACAGCCGATTTCTAATGTGGCAGTCGCACGGTCTCACGGTCATGGTTTCCGTGGGACAGCGCGGACGAGTTGGAGTTCCAATAACCTTTCAAGAAACTTTAACAGTTTACTCCACCGACAGAAACAAGCGTGTCCGAAAGAATTTAATTAATTGGTTGGAACAAATATATTAATTTTCCGATCATCTGGGTGAAAACGACAAAAGGCGAAAGCCTCGGAAGGCACCCCTTTATCTGACTAGAAATAGTGTTTATAGCTGCCCCCGCTTTTGGTATCCTGTTTATTGGATGTGTATTGAATACAAAGATTGCGTATACAACTGCTGAAGCGTTTTATTGACCCTCAAATGCTGCAAGATGCTACTAGAAGATGGCGAAGCTCGAGGGCGACGAAACAAACGCGAAGTTGTAGATGCAATACCTCCATATGCTGCAAGATGCTGCTAGAAGACGAAGGTGACGAAACGCGACCTCGTGGTTGCAAGTACACGACACCACCTTGCACGCTTGCTAAAATATTACCCGAGACGACCGTGCGCGCCTAGTTTCGTCAAATCGAGAACGCTTCGCCCATCAATACAAACACATTTCTTACTTTTCAACAAATATTCTTTGTCCTTGTATGTATACACCCGGGGACTCCTAGGGTGCCTCCTCGGATTTTGGCCTCTGGGCCAAAACCCTGCGGGGGCAAAAATTTCTAGTCGAAAAGCCCGTTCATTTAGTTTACCATTGCAATGGAGAGCACCCTATGGTGTTTCTTTCGTGACCCTCCCGCTCGGTTGACTGTCTCCAAGTTTTTTTATCAAATCTCCCGGTCTCCCGGTTAGAGCACCAAATCTCCCGGGAAATACCTAACGTGGCTTTTTTCAATTTCGTTATTTCCGAGAATCCAAAAAGGAAAATAAAACAAGAAGTGGATTTAGTGCTCTTATTTGTGCTGTTCTCAATCGGAAAACATCGGGAAACGGGAAACAGAGCGATCAAATCGATATATATTTAATCAGAAATCAACCAATCCAATCGCACAATACATGGAAGAAAGTTGGGGCGGTTTTCGCACTCTGTTTACACTCGAAGCAAAGATTGCCAGCATGGATTTCGGTTCGCTGCAAAAAGAATTCTTAGGTGCCCTTCCCTCGGGCTTTGAGGGAGTGAAGAGGCTTGCTTCGCAGAAAGTGAAGGAGATTCCTCTAGTTGACGTCCAGCCATCAGTAAACACACGAGGTAAGCTACTTCTGTGGGTTTTTTTGAAAATTCAAGCGCTTTGAAATGTGAGCGGGTCAGAGCTGCAAGTTGCAATGTCAAATAGTTTTAAATTAATAAAACTTCACTTGACGTGGAAGACCTCCTAGTGGACATTTACTTCTGGTTTGTCCATTCTACAAAACGAAAATGCGAGCTGGCAGAATATGCTGATTTCTGCGATCAAGGATACTGCAAGATCATCAAACACGTCAGCACGGGATGGCTTATACAGAGGTTTTATCTGCTATTTCTGCAGTCGGCGTTGCAGATCTTTGTTAATCTCAACCTCTTTCTACAAAAAGAGGAAGTGAAAACCAGCCTTTAAGCGGCTCCTTGATGTTGAGCAATATTTGCCAGGTGTGTTGCGTCTTTTTTCCTTTTCTTAATATTGTTTGACTCACTTAGAGGCCTGTGTGCAGATTAATATTTTTTTTGATTGAGATTCCTTGTTCGACGTTGGCTTTATGAAGAGGACTGCATTGAACAACCCTGTTAGTTCCGGTGACATTGGCGCTGAGGATGAGAAGCGGTTCTATGAGGGGACAAAGCTGGACAAGGTCTTTCTTCATAGAATCTTTCGAGTATGCTGTCAGCCATATGCCAGTAAATGATGAGCTTCTCGTCAATGCTGAGCTGGTGTACTTTGAGGAAAGGGAAAAGCTTGAGCCCTCCATGGTGCAGTACTGTCTCAGTAAAACAGTTATCAAGCGCTTCTCAATGACTGGTTTCCTTTGAAGGTACCCAAACCTTCTGCCGTTTACAGCAGCAAAAGATCTGGAAGAACTGACTCGGGAGGTCCACGACTTTGCCACAATAGACGAAGAGGAAAATCCAAAGTCAGTCAGGGAGTTGGCCAATGCCAATGAAGGAGGCAGATGGCTTAGACCCGACATCGTTTGGGGCCATCTGCAAGAGATGACCACCCTGGATGGCCATAAGCGTTTCCCTCGGCTCTCCAAGATTGCTCTGCTTGTCCTTACCATACCGCACTCGAATGCTGGCGAAGAAGGGTCTTCTCTATGATAAAGAAAAATTTGACGCCTTTAAGATCCTGCTTGGATCAAGAGGAAACCCTGGGCAGCTTCATGACGATTAAGATGGAGTCCCTTAACAGCCCTGGAAAAATCGAGCTTCCACCCAATGTACTAAAAGCAGCAAAGAGCGCTACGAGGCTCTAGAACAAGGCCCATTTGTGATTATCAACTTAAACTGCTTAGTTTGATACACTTTTTTCGTTCGGGGATGATGTTTTTCCTTTTCGAATCGTGTGTCATTTATCACATGTACACAACATTTCTTTGTTTCCATATATCTGTCGGTGAGTGGCGAAAACAAAAAAATGCAAAGAAGAATTTGCACAAGCATCCCACGTGATTTGAAATGGGATACCATTACGCCCACGTGAAAAAGGTCTATTATGGTCGCGTTGTTGTTAACGAAGAATATTCATTGTCATAAGAAAGTGTGCCAGATAAACGCATTCCAGAAAAGAATATGAAAAATAAATGCTGTTCTAACCGAGAGATGTTGGGAACATGCAGAAGGCCTTTGGGTGATTTTTGGAGAGTATTCGGACATCGTTGAAAATGACATTCTTACAATACAAAGATTTCTAGACGTCTCCAGATTTTTGTACCCTGGACGTTGGCAGGTATGTATGTCTGACTTTCAAGAGGAGTAGTTTGAGATATCTTGTTTATATCTTGAGATGTTTGCCCATAGTAAATGACTGGAAAAGTACATGAAAGAGCAAATTATTAATAAGAGTTTGAGACAGAAAAATCTTAGTTGGCATGTTGAACTATGTGTTCCTTCCATGGGTGAACCATCAATGTATGTATTTCAGACAAATCAGATTGAAGCTAAGTACTCTGAACAACCAACCCAATTGCCACTTGTAACAATACTTGCTCAGTTCATGAATTCAAGTTTCAATACATGTGTACTGTCTTTTTGTTGAAACGCTCTTTCGAATCGATATTGAGATACTCATTTAAAGTGGTTTTCTCTGTCAAAACCAAATAAATTATTGACAACTAGTTATGAAAGAGAACACTACTGAGATTTGAAATTTGAAATATACTACTGAACAATTATTAAACCAGTAGTGCTTTACAAAAGTACGATTTGGACTTCCTGTAGTGAAGAAAACCTTCTGAAACTTCTGCGTCTCCAAACACAGGCAGCTAGGATTATCCTTGATGCTGAAAGAACTGCATCTTCTGTCAGTTAATTATTTAATAGTTTAAAGTGGGTTCCCTTCTATGCTGAATCATATGTAAATTGATGCACTTTAACTTACAAAAGGTTGAATGGTAATACCCCAGAATATATTTATGATAAACTCTGACATGCATAATAGATCAACTCATTTTTGTAATCTTAACTTAAGTTGCCCTCGATATAAGGGAAAAACAGAAGGCGGCAAGACGTTTAGTGTAAGAACAATTAAAAAATGGAACTCGTTAAGTACAGAACTTAAACAGAGTCCTAGTGTTAAATGTTTTAAACGTTCTCTTTTTAAACAAGTTTTTAATTATCAAATTCATACGCAATCATTCATGTAATTTAGATTTTTAATCATTTTATAGCATGTATTTAATATTTATCATTGTACATCGTTATATTTTCTATTTTAAATTTTTAACATTGTAATTTCTGTTATTTTACTTTTATTTCGACTTTTCTTTTTCTTTCTGAGGGCCACAAGTTTACTGTCAAGTGTAACCCTCTTGAAATAAAGTCTTACTTACTTATTTACTTACTATGACACTTTTGTTTTTCACACAGAGTGGTTGCAAGTAAAAATGACAAGTCAGTCACTATTGTTCACACAGAATAAGCAATTAGAAGCCAATCTAGAGGCATGTCCTGAAACTTAAACTTGATCATGATGTTTGGACTTTTCTTTTTTTAGTGTCCTCAACGGCATTTTAATATCTTGCATTAATGGGAATTCTTAAAAACTCTTAAAATTCTTAAAAGATTTTCTTAAAGGTTTGTGGTACCTCTTTAAATGGGAAACTCCTCAAATATTCCTGAAGACTCCATGGCATCAAGTTCAAGTGCAAATTAATAAGATAAGACTTTGAGATGATACAGCAGTTCTTTCATTTTGAAACAACTTCAAATCACAGTTAAAGTGGTACTATGACGAAAATCGCATCTTTCCGATCAAAGCCATTTTAAAACACAAACAAGTAGTCTGTATAAGAAGAAAAATGCTGTTTACTATTTTCAAATATCTCTTTTTGTTCCAGAGATATTCAAGTTTT
>OMLO01000268.1_pt1 | contig 30960 bp, 15 predicted proteins | sample 1674811 | NCBI WGS metagenome assembly OMLO01 (sample SAMN06265003, study PRJEB25207) | coral metagenome | isolation source: Coral host | place: Mexico:La Bocana,Puerto Morelos, Mexico | collected 2008-11-13
CTTTACTCAAGAGCTTTTACTTGACATAATATAAGCCATGTTCTCCTAGAATTATCATAGAAAGAGGAAAATAAAAAATAAAAATAAAAAATAAAAATAAAATAAAAATTTCAAACTACACTTCAACGCTTAGGAAGTATAGACTTGTCAGTTTTCTTTTAAAAGCTTCCGCATATCGCATTCCTCATCGTGCCTATAAGGACACCTAGCTTAGGATGAAAACCGCTGTACATCCCCTGTTTCTGTTTTCTGTGGAAAATTATTCTCAAGTTTCAGAGAAAAATTGTTTTGTTTTTTGTTACAGTTTTTTAACTATTCTCTCATCCGTCATAAGCCTTGACCAATCAGCGCACGAAAATTCTCTCAGTTAAGTTCTTTCAAGGAGGACGCTTATACCGAGCCAACTCTTACGCGGTATCTAAAATTTCTTTAAACTGATCATTGTACGATTTATTATTTTACCCAGCTTTTGCCGGCCTTGCACTGGCTTACGTCATCGAGATTGGCGACGTCATCGAGTACGCTGTGAGGAAGTCATCAGAAGTTGAGAATTTAATGACGTCCGTTGAACGCGTTATGACTTACACCAAGATTGACCCTGAGCCTGGATACAAAGAAGACTGGCTTCCAACGGAACACTGGCCACGCGAAGGAAACATTACATTCCAAAACGTGTCGCTGACATACTACCCGGGGGGACCTAAAGTACTGAAGAATATAAACCTCGAGATCAAAGGAGGAGAAAAGATCGGTGTTGCAGGACGCACGGGTGCTGGGAAATCATCTTTTGTAGCAGCCCTTCTACGCATGCCTGATGCTGATGGTGATATAATTATTGACGATTTTCGATTAAAGGGGATCAACCTCCAAGAGGCGAGGCGATGTGTATCTGTTCTCGGCCAAAGTCCTGTTCTTTTTAGTGGATCTCTGAGAAAGAATCTTGATCTTATGAAACAGTTTCAGGATGAAGATTTGTGGCGGGCACTAGATGAAGTGCGACTGAAACAGATGGTGGAAAATCTGGAAGGACAACTGGACTACGAGTTGTTGGAACACGCTTCAAACGTCAGTGTAGGAGAACGGCAATTAATCTGTTTGGCTCGCGTGCTTCTACAACAAAACAAGATCATCATCTTGGATGAGCCCACGGCACACGTGGATCCAGACACAGAACAAACAATCTGGAACACTGTGCGAGAAAAACTGAGGAACTCCACAGTTATCACTATAGCTCATCGTTTGAACACCATTAGAGACTGTGACACGATCCTGGTTTTCAGGGAGGGGAAGGTAGTTGAAGTTGGCACCTTTGATGTGCTACTAAAAAGCGAGGGAAGTGAACTGAGTGAACTTGCTCGAGCTTTAGAGGACGAAAAATAAAGCAACCACTAGCTCCTCCAGAATTTGACCCTTTCACAAGCTTTCAGTATTCCTAATTCGTAACAATATATGTGTGAAATAAGCCGAGCACGTGAGCTATTCCCCTTTTAATTTTCAAGTATCCGGATGAGGCCTTGGTTGCAACAAAATGGTGTATTTAGATTTAAGCAAGTATACGCACAAGCACACTGAAGCATAAGCCGGGCGATAAGCAAAAAATAAAAGAAGCTTATGCGCCGAGTGAGAACGGACTCTGATATGCGTGAGAGTTCTTGTTTATGTCGCTGATATCTCCAGTAAGGACAGGTTGGCATAGCTGTAAGCGAGCGACTTTCAACAAATCAGCGAGTTCTCTATGCTTACGCGACTTTTATGCTATCCCAAAGGAAGACCCTTAATCCTTTGACATATAAGTACGCATATACGCGTCGTTTATGGTCGAGCCCTATGTAACACTTGTGACGTCATCGATTAAAAGTTCAAAAAATATTCTTGATAAGCATTTCGACGACGGCATTTTGACATAGCAAATTAAAATACGTTATTAATAGTGTAAAATGTAAAATGGCACATTATACCTATAATTGATTAAGGCTCCATTTCCAGGCTTTGCCCATAATTAACACCCAACTTTTTACGGCAGCCAGAAAGAATATGAAACGCAAAGGAGCGAGTAAAAGGGCCGAGTAAAAGAAAAGGGGTAGGGAAAATATTCGAAAAGGGCAATCGCAGTAAGTCCAAATTTTGGCTTATGCACATACCCAAGATTAAAATATTGTACACTTTTATACGTAATCTTGGGGAAGTATGGCCCATTTAGCGTCATGGCAGTCTGATTTCACGGTTAAAAACGGCTTTTTTGTGAAAATTTCAGTTTCAAAGGGTTCAGACTGGTTTTTATTAGCGCATCAGAACATAAGCGTAACCCGACGTACGTAGACGCAGAAAGATGTCGATAATTAACGTCTTTTGTTAGGACAATTTCCAAAAAAGGCACTAATTATCAACATCTCACAACGTCTGTGTATGTTATTTATGCTTACGCTTGTGCGCTATTGAAAACCAGCCTTTACTTCCTCGGATCGAACTTTTGTATTAACAATTGCGGGTAAAATCATCAACTTTACCAATGTTACAATTAAGTTGGTCATGAGAACTCGAGAAAGTAAATTTCCCAGTTCAGAGAAATTGTGCAAACACAGGGTGGCGGGGAGAGAGAGAGCAATCCACCTTGCCTAGTTTCCTGTACGGCTTTTTCCCAGGCCATACCGATCAAATCAATCCACACACAAGTTTACTTCAGTGGCAGCATGCACAACCAAAAGTCGCAAAAAAGCACCACAGGTCTTGATCTCATTTAATGCTTCTTACACAGTTGATTAATTTTTAATTTTTTTTTTTGGTATTAGTTGTGTGATTTTTATGTACAACAGCACTAGTACAATGGTATGAACGATGAAATGAAGAAATATTCTAACTTTTTTATCTCTGTCTAAACTGCGCAGCACGGCAAATACAATTGTATAACATCCAAGGAGCATTAAATGGTAAACAACAATGTTTGTAATTTACGCAAAAACGTAACGTTCACATGTCAATAATGTTCTTCATTGGAAGAGTGAGTAGTGGTTACGCCGCGGCTTCCTCGGGAATCCCCCTGTATCCCAGGGACAGGGTGATTTTACGAAGAGCTGGCTGAGCTTGTGGAAACTCCTGATTCAATCGATCAACTATCGTCATAAGGGACTGGAGTCGAGCTCGTTGTTTTTGTAGCTCAGCCTCCAACGTCTCCGGTGTCTTGCACAGCGGTGTGTAGCGTCCGCTCTTCAGCTGTGTGTAATACTTTAACTTCTGTTGTTTGGCGACGATGTCGGCGAGATTCTGACAAAGAAGGAAGGAACATAAAAAACTTAGTTATAAGCCTCAAATTGCAAACAGTCGCACCACATTATGCTCGCAGTTCTCAGTCGAATTAAGCTAGAAGACTGATCGGGTTGTAAGGTGCGCGTCAAAACTCACCCTCTGTCTCTCCTCTGACAATGTGTCGATTTGCACCTCCAGTTCATCAGCACTGGTCTGAAGCTGTTGACATGTTGTCTGTTTTTCCTCCAAATCACGGCTCACAGACATCTGCTTTTCACGTAGCACTTGTATATCTAAAAAAGAAATACAGTTACTCACTCTGAGAGACTTTCGATCCAAGTTCTCAGTCTATTGTTCAAACAAGGGACTATTGAAACTAAAGTGATTTTGGATTTTAGTTAGACAAAAGCTTGAAAAATCTGATTTCTAGACCACCTCAAATTCAGGGACAATTTATTAGCCATCACAAATTCAGGGTAATCTCTGGGTAAAGCTCCTCGAGATTACCATAATTCAGCGGCATGGTAAAGCGCTTTGTACACGCACAAAAATAAAATATAAATTCCAGTATTGTTACCTAACCAAGAGAAAATGGATTTTCTCTTGACCTAATTTAATACCAATATTTCTCCTTTGGCTTTCAGAATTCTGAAGTTCTCATATAAGTTGTGTTTTTGAACACTTTAATTTTACCACAGAAAAATGATGGAGCAAATAGACTGCTAATGAAAAATGCAGTACCATAAACGCGCTCAACGCCTGAGGAGAATCACAAGGGCGCGAATATACCTCGTTTGCAGTTTTGTAGAAAATGATTAACTGCATATCCGCCTTTGAGCCCAAGTCAAACACTTACCAGTGTCACAAGCATTAGCGTCCTGGTTCGTCTGCTTGATTTTCTTTTTCATTTCAGCGAGTTTCTTTTGGAAAGAACCTTTAGTGTTCGACACTTTACCCATCTTTGCCTGAGCATCTCCACTGACAAAAAATAGAAAAGAAGAGCATCAAACTGACCAGTCCTAATCAGGACAAATACAATGAAATAAGAGAAAGTCTTAGCAGGGATGTTTACCATTTACACGGAGAAACCGGGTAATCGACGGTTGTGCAAATCGAAAGCAAAAATGCCTGATGGTAAGTTCGGTTCGGTTCGGACATTCACGCTAATTTACCGAAACAGACTAGGATGTGTTCGACCTCTAAAATGGCCGAGAATAATTCCAAATGGTAATAACATTTTCCACTCGCGGATATTTCTCCTATACCTGGGTTGGAAACTTAAGACTACCTTTCAAGACGTTTCGTTTCTTTCGAAAATTCTCCAGTCGGTTGAGCCAAAATTGTCTTACCATATACATTTGAACCGAAATTCCCGGAATTCCTGGGTAATTGGTAAACAGCCTTAATGAAGGCCCACTGAAGTGGTTATTAAATGTGTGGTCTATATTTGTTATATATTTTCCCGCGCTCGTCAGATGTGAGCATGTTTTCCTGCGCTTGCCACCCGTGACATTTTTCCCACTGGGTCGCCGGTTGGCATGTTTTCCCGCGCTTTCCACGGGTTATATTTTTTCCCACTGGTCGCCGGTTGCCATGTTTTCCCGCGCTTGCCACCGACTGGGTCGCCGGTTGCCATGTTTTCCCGTGCTTGCCACCGACTGGGTCGCCAGTTGGCATGTTTTCCCGCGCTGGCCGTCGGTTACATGTTTTACTGTACCCGCCACTAGTTCACCTGTTTTTGCTTAAAGCTCTGAAATGTTCATTTATTGGTTTTAGATTCAAGACAGTGAACATTTTATATGAAATTTCCCGCCTTGAAATGTTCACTCACCGGGTAATAATGACCTCTCTTCGAACAACGGACTTCTCCATATCTTGTATCATCTTCTCCTGTTGCCTCATCAGCTGGGAGTAGCGGACCTAACCACAAACAAAACTGCTATTAGCACGCGTCTGACAACGTTTCTAAATAATTAAGTAAGGCACATGATGAGAAAACGAACTAAAGGGACTGAAAAACAGGCGAGAGGAGGCAACAACGTTGTTACAGTATTTGTTCACGCGTGAGATGACCGGCGCACCACGAGCTATGCAACTATGAACTAGCATAGCATTGTTGACGTAATACCACGCGCTCCACGTCAAAAGAATTCGGCGTTCTATTATTGGTTATCGCCTCTTGGATCCGCAAACTACTTTGACAATGTTATGGTGAAATTCACAGACACGTGAAAAACAGACGTCAATTTGATTTTTACGATAACAAACTGTCCACTCTCGTCCGTGATACAAATTATAAATTCGTGTGTCTGTCTGCTTATTTTATGATAAAAATACGCTAATGCGGTCGGAGCGAGCGAGAATTTTTACAGTTAACGTAAAAAAAACATTTTTAACTGGTTGACTTTTTATGTAACACGAAAGCCGTTAGTCAGCTGACTAAAGGTTCTCCGCAAAACAAGCAGGGCAAGATCCATTTTTAAATAAATACTTCACTCGCTACATCCAGGACGTGACGATAATTGTGTGCTTTAGCCAATGAAACCGTGATTTGTGTACCCCGCTGCGGTTATAAGACATGCACTGTCCACATTACTCTGAACATATTTGAAAATGAAGATTTAAGTCCGAAAATGCACCAAAAGTTTTCCGTTCACACCACACCGGTCATTTTGGATTTTGGTGGAAGAAAACTCGGGTAGGGCAATCATATTATGGTTCTGATTTCATCACTTTCGAAAAGCTCCGTTTTCAAAGTGTTTTCCGTCCACAAGTAAAGGTAAAGCCGGCGTTTTCAAGTTCCTCCTGTCTGAATGCCTCGTTTTCGTGACGGCTTGGTGTGTACGGTAGATCTAAACGTAGGAATGTAGAAATGGACGGGGCAGTCTGGACTGTAATGACATAATACTGCTTGTTTTCCGATGCAGGGTCAGTAAAGCTTTCGGCGGGGGGGCGGGGGCGGGGACGAAAGCCCGAATCGTTTGCATAAAACTTTCTGGACTTTTCTGAGGTGAGGTATAGAAGCCAGGAGCAACAAGATTTTCGTCTGATAGCTCTGGAGCTTTAACAAACGTGACGTGACTGACCTGCATTCTATGTATTTCAGCTTTCATGGCTTTTATCTCTCCTTGGCCGTACTCCAGATCAACAGCACTCTTCGCTTCACGGGCCAACTGTGTCTTCTTCTCCCAGAGCATGATTTGGCGTCTAGAAAAAGGAAAGGACACTTAGCATCGGACTAAGTATCAGGCTATTTTATGAACTGGCCAAACATAACAGGTGGCATATGCAATAAGTACTGAGGACGTGTTGCGCATGACCAATAGGTTAAGAAAATCACGACGACAACAGCAACGAAAATGTCACTAAAAAAACATTTAATGAGTAATACAATGGTTGTGCACGTGCGTTATAATTCTTGATAAATTTTTGTTTCCCGTCTTCTGCACAACAACAACGTGAAATGACCAATTCTGCGTTATTTATCAATGGGTTCCATTTTTTTAATCAACGTTGTCCTCGGCGTCGCCGTCGTTATCACTCCCTAAGGTCGTCGCACACGAGGGGACTAGTCCGCGCGACTAGTCCGCGCGACTAGTCCGCGCGACTAGTCCGCGCGACTAGTCCGTGCGACTAGTCCGTGCTACTAGTCCGTGCGACTAGTCCGTGCGACTAGTCCGTGCGACTAGTCCGTGCGACTAGTCCGTGCAACAAGTTGCGGGAACAAGTCCCATCCATGTGAACTGGCCATTTTGCCACAAAATAGGTCGTGGGGACTACGAATTCAAACTGGTTTGAATGTTTGGGACAAGTCCCTGCGACTTTCTTCTCAAAACACATGCGAACTGTTCGTGGAACAAGTCCCTACGACCAGTCCCTTCGTGTGTGCCGATCTTAATTAATCATTCGCGCAATACATTGCAAGTGCAACGCAACACGCTGGAAAATTAAATTTGTTTACTCACTCGGCCTCCACCAAACTGTTGAGCAGTCTCTCCTTCTCCTCCTTCAGCGCGTCAATTTGATTCTGCATATTAATTGATTCCCCCTCTGCTTCCTGACACAGGAAAACACGAAAGAGTTAAACTAGACAACAAAGAAATACTATTGAAGACATTGAACGTTTTCAGTTCGTCTGTTGAATGCCTTGCTGGAATTATTGAATCTCGATCAACCGTTCTAGCCGAAAAAGTGTCTTATTGAAAAACTTGAAACACATAAACCGTTTCATTCAACCGTGATGTGGCTGAAAACCTTTTTAATCACACTCTTAGCGAAAGCGATTTTTCACATAAAAAGAAAAAGAACCCGTCAAAACCTGCCCGAGCTGATCCTAATAGAAGACGCACTAAGGTGTCGCGTACTATGGGAACTCTACAAATCTTTTCTCGACACTTCTGGCCATGCATTGCATTTCTCTTAATATTTCCAACTTTGTCACTAATCAAAAAGCAAACACTACAGGTGCAGATGTACAGCGAAATGTTCTTGGCAAGTGACTAAATTTCACGTCTACACCTCAACTTGCAGAACTAACTTTGGCTGATCGGTAAGGAAACGGTAAAGCCAGACATAAGATGTTAAAAATATCTATCAATGCCTTAGCGTAAGAGACAGGATAAAATGTGTTAATACAAGAGCTCTTTTACCTTGAGTGCCTGAATGAAGTCGCTCTCCATCAAAACAGTTCCCTGTTGTAAGGCTTCTCTCAGTCCGCTCTCCTTGGTAATCAATGTGTTTAATTTGGTCATATCGTTCTGCATGCTCCTGATATTCCGCTCAATATCTTGCATCTCGCTATTGTGTGAGTTGATTTCACCTATAATAAAACGAAAACAAGGGTTATACAATTAGAGTAGGCTGTACAAAGGAAGAATAAGTCTGCCGGGAAAGCATGTTTCTTTTCTTTCCTGAACGTTCTCCCAGCTAGTTAAGCATCCCAAATTATTATAAGTAGTGAAAAGAATCTGATTTTTAGGATAACATAAGACACGTATTTGTGCTGGAGCCGATCGACGATACAGCAAAACAATCTCCTCATCAACAGGTAGGTTACCGCGCATTTTATATTGCCTGATGGCGATAAGCGGAAATGCATCAAAGAGTAAGCTTTTTCATATCAGTTTGGACAGTACCTCTGAGGTTCACGAAACGCGAGTAGCCCATATATTCCCCCAGTTCATCTAGCGAGAAGCCAAACAAACCGAGTGGAAACAGTGGTGCTTGCACAAATTGTTTGCTCTCTCTTTTTTCCGCTCCTTGCACGAAGCTCTAAGCCGTAAAACATGCATTGTTCGTAACTTTTCAGTATAGAAAAAGAAGTCTGCCACAAACCTTCAATCCTCAGTTTCTTTTGTAATAAGATGGTGTATTGTTTTTTGAGATACTCCATGTCCTCAGACTGTTTCTGTACATCTTTCAAGGTCTTTACCAGTTCGCTTTGATTTCTGAGCCAGAACTGCTGTAATCCGGTGATTTCATTCAACCGAGCCTCAATCTGTTTTTGCAGCGTATGGATCTGAAGCTCCAGTGGTCCAAGCTCCTCTCCCTTACAAGGACGAAAAACAATAAAAAGTCTAAAGATTATATTGTGGGATGAGAACTCTCCACAGCGATTGGCATAAATTTATTCCAATGTTTGGACTGATACATTGTAATAATGTGGTACTGATGAACAATAGCCTCCATATCATTTAGCGCGAAAATATGCTCGGATATTTGTCCACGGAAATTATCTGTTTTCCGAGAGTGTAGTTCGAGAAAAACTGACCTTTGTAAGTTCAAACAGAAGTTTTATTCTAGCAAAAATTTGATACCTGGCGAATACTTTTCTTATCATACTCGATTAAGGAGTGAAACGTTTTTAGTTTTCCTGCAAACTTTGATTGGGTTACGTACGAAGACTCTTCTAACTAAAAAAAACAAGTATATACAGTGGCTAGCTTACACACTTTTTACACCAATTTATATACAGAATGTTCCTCACATACCCCATCTTTGCTTTTCAATTGATCAATTCTCTTATTATACTGGTCAATGGTACTCTGCTTTCTTTCAATAATGGCGTTCCGCTTTATTATTTCTCCTTCTATTTTGGAAATGGTGCCGTTCTTTTGGTGAATCTCATCATTCAGGTTCTCCATGATCTCTTGGAGCTGGCGAACACGAGTTGTGGTGTTAGAAATTTCCAGAATGTCTCTGGATATCTCATTTTCCACCTCAGCTACTGAACTTTCCTGTTAGACAAAAACAACAACAACGCGTTTAATATCTCCAGAGGAAATAATATTAATTGCAAAACATTTTTTATCCTATGATTAGTTTTCAGGTATTGATGGCTGCAACTTGTCGTAAATTGTGTGTTTCATTGCTTTGGTTCTTCATTATCAGTTTTGACTTAAAAGCCAAGTCTGTAGGCTAATACTGAACACCAAGTAGGAAGGAGCAAAAACCCATACGATGCACGACACTATGACTTTAAATACAGAGCGAGACTCAAAAAGCTTAAAAGTGTCAAATAGTTTCTGTTGAACTAAACGTTTCGGGCACAGCCCTTCTTCATAGCCCTTCTTCACTCTCTGGATGGTCTGTGGCATGAAACAGTGCTCTGGCAGCAACATCAGCCGCAAGGCAGCATGAAAATAAATTCATCTTCAAGCTGGGCACGCTGAGACTGGACGGACTGAACATTAACTTTAGTTTCTTGTGACTGTGTTACACATACGTATTACACATATGCGCGCTGAAGCAATAGTTTCCATATCGCGCAGCACGTCTCTGTTTACATTGTACTTCGTGCGCGTGCTTTCAGTACGTTTTTGTATGGCGCGTCTCGAGCATTCCATCTAACGATGAAGGGCTATACCCGAAATGTTGACACTTTAAAAGAGCTTTTTTGAGCCTCATTTTGTAATATTGAACGCCGTTTATAAATTCACAACATTTCCCTGTTCACAAATTTGAGATTACATGTATATCGTCAGACCGGTTACCTCTAATAATTGGTACCGTCAGAGTTAGTAGAGGATGCAAAACAAACTCGAAAAGTTCCGGTAGCAGAGTTTCAAGAATCGACAGAGAGCTTGAGCACATTGTGCACTTCACTGAAGACATTTCTTATTATAAAAAAATCATTGTTACCAGTTCAGTGGCTCTCCTTCTGAGTTTGTCAGTCATTTTCTTGGTGTATACTGAAGCCTTATCCAACGTAAGCTGACTTCTCATCTTTTCCATGATGTTATCTTCAAGTTTAACTTTCTCCATGAACTCTCGCTCAATCTGTTTTCTCAGAGCTGTGATTTCATTCTCTTTTAGTGTGACTTCCTAGTTTGATACGAAATAAAACACAGCAGTCAAGTACAAACCAAATATCTACACTGTATTCTACATTTGAAAAAAAGCTACTTGCAACTAAACAACACAGCAACAGGTTTATGTATAAATAACATTTCGCTCACAGTTTCTGCTCTGCTAAGTTGTTGTTCAGTTTCATGGAGTGCCCTTGTGTATTTGCTGTACTCAGTCTTCAGCACTTCCTGTTTGTTTCTACTAACTCCAATCAGTTTCTTCACCATGGAAATGTCAGCTTCAATCTTGTTGTGCATCAGCGTGATCTGCTCATTCTGTTCCTGGGCTTTACTGATTGACTTTCTGTAACCTTCTATCTCAGTTTCTATGGCCTGAATTCTTTGCCTTTGGAGACTATACAAGAAAGAGGGAGTATGCTGTTTAACTAAAGGTTGTTTCACGATGGTTCCAGAACATATGACACAAGAAGGCTTAAAGTCTCTCCACCAAAAACGTCTTTACATCTAAGGAACAGATGTCTCTATATTAACTGTAGGTACAACACTTACCTCAAAGCTTCTTGCATGGCAGCATAAGCCTCATCACGCCGCCTCATTCCAATCAAACTACTATACCACTGCTGAGTCAGCTGTTTCTTCTCCAGTTGAAGAGCCTAAACAGTAACAGTTTTAAGCTTATGTTATATTACTAAACCACAGAAGTCACAACCTCAATAACGTTGTGGAAATTGAAGACTTTTAAACCATACATGTAGGTTGGATGGGTATAGTAATGCAGCATTTTATGTTTACTTTCGTGTTTTTGAATGTCCACAGCCTTTTCAAAATATAGCACCTCATAGAAATATGAGCCAGTGGCTAGTGGATTAAGCTTCATGTAGTTGATTCAGTGCTTTACTTGCCCAATGGGAAAGTGAAGCTTCTGGGAATTATGTTTTTAAGGAAATTCAGATTATCAAAGTGCTGTAAGAGACCAGCAAATAGAAACATTTAGTGGGGGTATGTGGTTTGCCTCCCAAAACCCTTCAACTATTTGAGACCAAACCTGCAAATTGTAGCGCTGCATCATAATGAAAAAGTAGCATCTTCTAAAAAACATGCCCAATTCAGGACCATCTACATGTATTCAAGTCTAGAGTACACATATATAAACTACAGCATGCCATATTTAAGACTAAAATGGCCAAAATGAAAACCCTATTAATTACTGACCAAAGAAGCTAAAAAGCCATTACTGGTATACCCTTTTGGGTCGCACATATTCATTAACTCATATAAGGGAAAACCCTTGCCAGGGGGGACACATAAAGGCCACATATAAACCCACTGACCTCTATTTCTGTCGTAGCCTCTGAAAGTGCTTTTTGGGCAACTTTGGTTTCCTCCAGTTGAGCAGCGCACTGAGTCTCAAACATGGCAATTTCTTCCCTCAGGTGATCAACAGTTTGTGTGAGTCTGTCTACAAGGAGATCCTGAAACAAAGTTATGGAAAAAAAATTATTCTTTAAATGCTAACAGCACTCACAAATGCATTACAAACATGAGAGGGCATTCAGAGCTATCTTGTGACCTGTTCACCAATGATTACATGTAGGTGTTCATTTTTAAGATACCACTGGATTTATATTTAATACCACCTGGTATTGACTTGTAGGTCAGTAAGCATGCAAAGAAAGACCTGTACAGAGGTAGAGAGCTAATAGGTTTTTCCTTCAGACTTAAGAATACCCAATGGGAAAAGAAACATTTTTGAACATTTTGACTTGTCTGGGTTGACAGAAAATGCCTTCAGCTTGTGCAAAGGACCTGGAAAAGCCAATGAATTTTCTGGAAGGATTCAGTGGGTTGACAGGTTGACAGAAAAGTGTAAATGACAAACTACTTGACTATGTTGAATTGAAGCCATGGCTGCTGGTCATCTTGTCTTGTTATTTCCAGCCCTACATGAATGTGGCACAGAAAGCTGTACATGTAAATGCAGCTCTAAACACCATATGTACAAAAGACATTATCATCATTATCAGACATTACCACCAAGTGACCGACAGTTAGGACAAAGACCTTCTTCTGGCATTGAGATAATCTTGTGAGATTATTTTGCGATATTAGATCAGGGTATTTATTCATTAATCTGTATTATCAAGCCAAACAGCAACAGTTGTATTTACTTCACAGTCAGAATTAAAAGTGTGTATAATTTTGAGTTAAAAATAGGCATATTTGCTCTTGGTTACCATTCCGTTTGACCACTGTTAGTACAAGTACCTGTTTCTTTTTCTCTGCCTCAGCCTTAGTAACTTCAGTATCTGCTTTCTCTGCTGCTCTTCTCATGACAGCAATATCAGCCCTGACATCCTCTTTAGCTTCTTCCATGTAATGAAGCCTAGCTGCCAGGTTTTCAACCTCTGTTCTAAGCTCCTTGGCTGAAGACAAGAAAAAATCAATCAATTTATTACATTACTGAGAAAATCAGCTGAGAGCAGGCCAGTTTAATGCTATTTTTTAATTTGCACTGCAGAAGTTTTGCAGGAGGGGAGTAACAGACCCTGGAAATCCATATGGGAGGGAGGTTGTTAACTTTTGCCCCATTAAGGGTGAGTGAATTTTTTCTGAGTACTCAATTCTGCAAACCTTGTTTTCGTTGATGGTTGACTTCTTGTGAAGTCTTGTCATGTAACTGTTTAGTTTCCTCGAGCAGCTTTTCACATTGCTGTCTCAGATCATGCTCCGAGTTGTAGTTATCATGTTCCTTTTCCAAAAGCATTTGCTGCCTAGCAAGTTCCTGTTGGACTCCATACAACTGGACACCAAGTTCTTCTCTCTCACGCTTTTTGGTCTTAAGATCTTGAATCTACATCCAAAGAAAGGTACACATAAATTTCGTCTTAATAAATATCATAAGCTGCTAATTGTGCTACTGGAAGTATGGGCAGGCAAATATTACCCAAACTTCACTAAATCGATACCTGCTGAACATACACCTCTAATTAATATAACCGACCTTTCAGTACTAACAAAAAAACCAGTCTACTTACTAGCTCTCGAAGCTCCAAGTTAACTTTCTCTTGTTGCTTACGCAAATGGAATTTGTAAGCAGCTTGGAATCTGACCATGAGAGGCTGAAATGAGACAAAAAAAATCAAAATTAATACACATGATAACATACCGGTAAATCATTTCACTGCGAACAAATAGTGTGAAGTTTTGTGAATCCTTTTCTTGGATGTAGAAACTTTGTATCTTCGATTTAAATTGAAACTCCACGCCATAAAAAGTGAACATTGGATAGTACGTTGGTACACAAAACACAATGTAGCTTACATTCTACACAGAGAGTAGTTGGCCAGAAAACTACAACGTGTACGATTGTACATTATGCAGTAATCTGCTTATGAGCTAGTGTTATCTTTCCTCCAATATAAGCGGTTAGAACATTTCGGAAAGTATCATCCACTTACATGATCTGGATCGAGAACCACCATGTCACTTTCTCCATCAGAACCAGACTCTTCATCACTGAGATCTTCGTCTCTGTCTTCATCGTCATCACCACCAATCTCAGCGTCCCTAGCATCCTCGCCACTTCCACTGATACGTTCGGAAAGCAACGTCTGCGCTCCAAGAGCTCCTTGAAGATCGAACGCAGGAATATCCTGCGTTAAAGTTGCCGTAGGTAAAAGACCTTCACTCTCTGCAGCAGTCGCAATGGTATCTACATCACTTGGATCGCTCAAACGAAACTCTTTCAGAGCTTTGACAGTCAATTTGCTAACTGCATCTTGAATAGACTTTCTGGAATCAGCTGACCCCTTTGATCTCCCGGATCCCGGCCTCTCTTCGCCGGCTTTGGCTTCTGTATCGCTAAGCCCGGTTTCCTCTGGTCTGTCCGCCATATTTTGCTCTTTCCAAAAACAAGGTTGAACACTTGTTTCCTTGACGACCACAGTTTTGAGCCCGCGCTTCAAAGGTGAATCATTGACGTCACATCCTATTTCCTTATATGTAGTATCAACTCGTCTTTTGGAAAAAAGTATAGAGATACGAAATATGTAGTCTGTTTGTTTGCACTTTTCTCAGCTGTTTTTCTCAAAACCCCATTCAAAATGGGTAATCGATTCAGCAGACAACACGAGGGAGTCGAGGATATCGACGCTTCTTCAAACCCTTATCGATATCCTCCTCTTTCAGGTAAGTATCTCTCGCCATTTTCTTGAACACAGGAACGGCACATAAGTTCTTACATACTAACGATGTATTGATCATCAAGTTATTCGAATTCCATCCGATTGGTGCTAACTTGAACGTTTCTTCTGTAGGAAAGAGCTATTTCGCCGATTATTTTCTCATGGGAGGATCTAGGTTTGATACCCCGCAGCCGGAGGCGTACCTTTTTGGAGAAAATAGTGACTTGAATCTACTAAACCCAAAACCAGTTTCGGTAAGTACGTGTTATGCTCAAGTAAGCGCTTAATTTGCGTCACTACGAAAAGGTGCAAATGTTCTGTCGGAGCTGTTTCATGGTTGAAAACACTGGGATAAAGTATTCTCTTAACTCCAGTTAGACAAGGGCTTGTTGTGTTGGACATGAATACGAAAGCAAAACATCAAGATCTATGTTTTATGACAGATCGAATGTTTCATTAACAGACTATTGTCGCATTTCTTGGATGCGATGTAGTAAGTAGGAATTTACGCTTGGCAACGCTTCTTAAACACTTTTTCTCGTTGCCGCGTGTTAGCAAGTTCTATTTTCAGTTATTCGCAGTTAAGTCACGATAATCGAAAAGCTGTGATTTACTCGCATGTTTACATGTAACCTCCGTCCTTGGCTCGAATTTCCAGTTGGACTCACGTGATTTGCTATTATCTTTTAAACCTGGCTAGTGAAGCACTTTCGTCTCTAATCTTACTGCATGTATTTATTATAAATTCTAATTCTGTAGTTGCTCTAAAACTTGAATATTAAATGCCTATTAAAAGACATTTTTTTAGTCTTTATTTTACTCAATTCTATTTGTATTTCTTTCATTACTCTGACTTTTGAAGTTTACATATGATATATAATTCATAAAAACCGTAGCACTCAAACATTCAGAGAATGGTAATTTTCATTTTAGAGATGACTAATCTGTCTGGGAATACATGAGTATTTCTTTACTATGCCAGGTTGTATGTCTCATTGTAACAATGGTCAATAGACAGATTTAACATGTACATTTACATCAAGACAACCTACAATTTACTTTAAATAGTCCATCTTCAACAACAACTAAAAGACAACCGTGGTGCGAACACATAATCCATCAGCATGCTTATGTAACAATGTACAAAGAGATGAATTATCCATGTTGTGTGTGTTGTAGTTAAAAATTAAATTCAGGTAAAAATAATCTTAACCTAGTTTGATTCTAAATTTCCTTTATTTTCTAACCCTAGTTATTCATAATCAATGAATAAGTATTGCTAAGAGACAAAGGAATTTAATTTTTACCTGAAATTAATTTTTAACTACAACTATATGCATCAATATACGGACAGAGGATGGAAAACCTCAAACCAGTTCAACTGTCTGCTTCAAGCTCTTTTCTTCCTAACTACCAAGAGCCTGCAACAGGCTAGCATAGGCAAGGAAGGACAAACATAGCGTTTGGTCAACTGGATTTTTTAAAGTGAACCAACTGGCATTACAAAACTGATCTTTTGTGTAGGTAATCATTTCATGAAGAAAAAAATCTCTAAAGTACATGTAATTTGTGGATCTTTCTTGGAAATCTCAAAGTTCATGATATTTTTCGAAGTTTCATGTAATATCTAGCAATAAATTAAGTTTTGAAAATTATGTACTTGTAGCAAACTGTCTGTTAATTTTCCAATTCGTGCTTAAAAATCTTTTGATTTGAATATTCTTTACAGAAGACCATTACAACTCATTATTTCTTTTTAAAATGACTTAGCTGTATATTATAATAATTATTCTATTTAACATTACATCACTGAAGCATTATTTTTGTTTTCAGTTTCCATATCCACAGCCACCAAGTAATGAACCAACAAAGACACTTAGAAGTCTTGTGAATTTAAGAAAAGATTCATTGAAGCTAGTGAAGTAAGTGTTTTTACAAGTGTGTTTTATTAGCTGACTGGATAATCAAAATACTGTAAAATTCTGTATTTAAATGTAAAATGTTTTAATTATCCGATCAGGCATGATGGAATATACATGCCTTGACTAAATCATCAAATCAGAAATAATCTATGCAAAAAGCATCTTATTTATAATTGGACAACACCTGAGTTTTACATGACTTTGTACATAAATCTTCACGTTTTGCCATTCTAATAGTTGCATGTACAATTTAGTGAGCATTGTTGTTCCATTGCAAATGAAAGTGTCAACAAAATGTTAACAGTTGAATGAAGAATTTTTTTTGTGTTTCAAACTGTTGTTGATTCAGTGTACGACACAATTGCAAGCAGCAGACACAATCATGGAGAAAATTTAAACAAACCCTGCGCCACATGTAAGCCTCGGAGATTACGTCCAAGAGTACATGTATGTGTACTACCAATAAAGAGAAATTGGAGTTAAGAGACAATCTAGTCCCTCAGCAGTTTTTCCGGTCAGTTGTTACTTTATCCAAGTCCTGGGATGATATTTTTGTTCCTCTCCATAGGAGCTCAGATCAAGAGAGCTACTCAGTTGAATTTGTTTTCGATTCTGATGTGAAATGTGCTGTAACAGTCCACTACAGGGCGACTGAAGACTTGTCCACAGGCTTAGCGATGTGAGTTCATTGTTCCTTTCTATATTTTCAGAAACTCAACAGTAATTGATTTTTTCTTGCACTGAGTACACTGTAGTCCTGTAATTTGGCAAATGAAACAGTCAAATGTGTTGCAGGGGCATGTAAGACCAGGGTTGTAGCTATGAAAACAGTCTCCTGGCGAAGATTTTCATTGAGCCAGTCACCATTTTTTGCGCTTTGAGATGGTTTGATATGGTTCAGATATTGAATGATTGTACCTGCATAACTTAACAACCATTTGTTGTCCTTTACTGAGTAATAGCTTGCAAAAATCCAGCCAGTGATCTCTTCTCTGATAGCTGGAATAAATCACCAGCAGTCAACACTTAGCAACATCTCTAAAGTTCAGTCATAGTGGAGCTCCGGTGGCCAATTGGCAAAGTGCTGGTTTTCGATTGGATCTCGGGCTCATGTCGGTTATAGACAAGTAATAAATTTGTAATAAATTTTTCTTGTATACAAGTGTTTTTCACCGCTTTTGTTTTGTGTATTTTGAGATTATTCTCACGCAAAGACAGAAGGCCAAGCAATATACAGAAATCCTCATTGCAAAGTTTAAAAGTTTTAATATCCTGGCCAAGCTTAATCAGGCTTTGAACAACAAGGCCCAGGAGCTCCACTTTCAGACTTGGCTAAACCTAATACATGTATATTGCATGTACATCTGTGTCTTGTTCAGGGAGGGTTGTATTTAAAGTTTGATGCAGATTCCTTTGCAAAAGTCTTGTTAATACATGTAAGTATTACCTTACATGAAATCCTACTTTTTAGGTTTGGGCTTACATGTATGGAAGCTCAAAGAGTACATTTTGGTTGGCCTTATTAATCATCTGGAAGGGCTTTTATTATATACAGCCTTTCAAGTAGTGTAAGGAGATGTTTTCAATTGAGCTGACAAGACATGACTTTTAGAGACTATAATTTGTTAAAAACTCCCCAAATCTCAGACATAAAGCTCTCCTGATATCAACATATGCTATGTTTGTTGGAACATAACGTCATTTCTCCACATTGCAGTTACACATCTACGGAGCCTCTTGTGTCATCATCCAAGACACATTTTCCAAAAGGTTCTGGTCAGGTCTATAACAGTGCTCCTAAACACAAAGTTAAACCCAGTATGTTTACTGACGAGGAGGTGAGTTGTTTTCTAAAAATGTCTACTTAAGATACTGAAGTGGAAGTGGACAGTCCATACGTACAGTGTATGCACTGAGTTTAGCACAAGTTTAGTACACCATTAGAATGAACATCACCCCAGAGTCAAGTACTTCTTGCAGCTATCCCATAGATGCATTTGACAGCCAAATATAGCTGCCTATTCTCTTACTGGATTGGTGTGACTTGTGCCTCAGGTACAGAATGATAACATGATATAAAACTATTTTACTTAGTGATTTCATATCTAGCAATTTCTGTTAAACTTTAATTTTGTCAGGTAATTTTATTTGTCACCCTGTAATTGCAGTGGTTCAGCCGAATCAAATTTGGTTTTTCCAATGTAGTTATAAATCATTATAGTCTTCCCCTTCCCCAACCCTGCAGTCAGAAATCTGGAAGAAATTCATAAAAATTTGTGTTTCTTCTAATTCTCTCCAAATTTGCAGTTCTAACAGGAGGTTTATAGATTTACCCAACCCCATATAGTGGATTGTTTACGTTGTAAGCTGGTAAAGCAAGGGAAGTGCTACCTTTGGGTAAAACCTGCCATCTCCAGTCTTAACTTGCTTCTAATTGAAATGGTGGTTGACATGTATGCATATGGTTATCAGTATGAATTCATATATTTTTATTTACTTTTTTGTAGTTGAACTATTGCCCGCTAAATCATTCTCACATTCCAGTAGTGATTCAGATTGATGCTGATGAGGAAGGTAAGGTCAAAATTCCTGGACTTTATGGACATTCTAGAGTAACTAGATTGGCACACACATGATACTTAACTTTGTCTATCTTTTGGAATTAAAGTACAGTGGAGCCCTGCCTGGTGAATAGGGCACAGACAGTCATTTTCGTATTTAAAGAACCCCTTAATACAGCCACCTGGTTAATATGGCTGTTTTTTTTGGCTCATTGGTGACCAGATTAAGAGCATTCCTCCGTAGCTGTATGTACGTGTGTACATGTCATTGAAATGTGCATGTTTGAGGTTAGAGAAACAAAATTTTTAAACGTTTAATGATTACAACCTAGCGAAAATAGTCTCGAGGTCTAAAGAATCCAATGTTAGGATACTGCGCTGACAAATTAAATGAACGCACATCTAACTTAGTTGTGGGTTTCTTGTACTTACAGTTGTCTTTGTATTTGGTCCACAGAATACTTGGGTCATTCAAACATCACACTGGCAACATTTGAAAAAATGTCTGATGGATCATACATAATAAAACCCATCAAGCAGAAACAAATGGTACGACAAAAAAATAACGAAATAGCAATATATGTAAATAATGAAAAGACAACATCTGTTAACTGACAATCACTGTCATTCTTGTCATTCCTTACTGCTTGATAATTCATGTATGTTAGCTTAGAAACGAGTAAAATGCTAGGAATAAAATCATTCTTAAGCCTTTGCTCTGGCAAGGGTTCTCTATCCAGACATTTTCTTTTGTATACCTACATGTAGTTGCTTTTGTCATAAATTGGAGAATATGGAGGAGTGCTCATGTTCCCTCTTATACTACTGGCTTAGATACAGGAGTACATATATGTCTTAGCTTTGAGCAAGCAAAGTTTTGTGGGGTAAATTTTTAGAGAATTAAGGAGAATCAAGGAATTAAGGAAATACACTGGACAGTACTTTGAGAAGTCACTTTATTGTTGAATTGTTTAGCTTTTAACTGATCAATTGTGCTAGTGGGAAATGTTTTCTCAAGCTCATGAAATTTACTGTCTGGCTAGTATATGCCTGTGTGCCCTGATGTGTGCCCTGGAAAGATTCAAAAACAGCAAGTATTGCTCAGTGGCATTTCTTTAAATGAATAGTCATGCGCTAAGGCTTTCATCCACAGACTTAAAATCATTTGCTAGTTTCATAGATCTGCAATGCATGCAAAAGGCCTCGTTTTGTTATAACTTTTAATTCTTTTTTGACTCCTGTCACAAGGTTGATGGCCTGTGCTACCTTCTTCAAGAGATTTATGGAATTGAAAATAAAATTAATCAGAAGAGTGGCAAGGTTAGTGTTTCAGCCCATGACAGTTGCCATGTTGGTGCTACTCATTTCCCCAGACTGCAATTCCTGAAAGTTTTTTTTGTCTTACTGTTAGCATGGTCAAGGGTCTTTGGTTTTTTGTCATTGGTTAAGGGTGGCATGCTAGCCAGGATCACTTTGTTGTTTTTGTGTGAATATAAACACTGTACCCTTACATTACCTCTCTCTACTGGGAGTTTGGTACATACATGAAGTGGACATTTTTTTTTAAATGCAGCGAAATGTTGTGTGGTTACAGGCTATGATGGACTAGCTTCAATTAATTCAAGGCAGGAGCAGGAGGAGGGAGGGAAGCAGTACTATATCACCTTATAGCACTTCTTGCAATGTACTGAGACCATCTTATCCATGTAAATATTTATTGTTGTCAGAAGATTTTTGATAATGATCAATTGTCTTTGGCAGGATGAAGATAATGAACTTGAAGAGACTGGTTTGGAGTGTGTGATCTGCATGAGTGACATGAGAGACACCTTGATCCTACCCTGCAGACATCTATGTCTTTGTAGAGATTGCGGTGAGTTAAGAGTTCACATCAATGTTCATACGAGTTCAATTTAATTGCTCAGTTGGAATGTCTTCAGTTTTGGATGGTCTTGTGCAAGATGTTATTTAGCATAACACTCTCTGAAATGAAAATGTCTTGCAGTCTTTCCGTTAGCAGAAGTTGTTGCAAGAAGTAGAACTGAACTCCACTCTGTGCATCTTCTGCTGTAGCAAAAGTGTTACAAAACATGATTTTGTGAAAAAAGTTTCTCTTTTTTTAATTTTACAGCTGAATCGCTTAGATATCAAGCAAGTAACTGTCCCATATGTAGATCACGTAAGTAGTGTTCTTTTTAAAGATGGGAAGCACAGTTCACAGTTTTGGATTATATGGCTTGTTATTATCAGATGAAACGGTTTTTAAATACGAACTGAAACAGTTTTCATTACTAAACCATTTTTGATCTTGTATTATTTTTAATCTTAACTCTAGTTTTTAATCCTAGCGTTAGACGTTTTTAGCTTTTATTGCCATACTGTATTTAGACTTTTCTTTTATTTTAGACTTTTTTTAGAGGACCTTCCTGAAAACCACTTTTAGATAATAGGAGGCTCTTTTTAAAATACCAGTTTATCATTATTATTATTTTATTGATTAAATTCTAAATGTTAGGTTACTTATCCATCCCACTCACGCTAAAAACTGTAAAATTTTGAAACGTCTTTTCAAAAGTTGTCCTGTCGTGCATTGTTAACTTCTCTGCTCTCTTTTTTGTTTCTTAGCGTTTCACGCCTTGTTACAAGTCTCTGCTTTCATCAAGAAACAGAATGGTTCAACTGCTCAGGTAATATGCTCTAAAATGCACAAGCAAAGTGCATTTTCCCTTCACATTTCCAGCTGCTGTGTTTCTCTATTCTCGTCACTTGCATGCTTAAGATATTTATTAATGGTGTAAGGAGAAATTTGAGTTTGATAACATGCACTTGACTTTAATTTCTCATTGTAGGAGAGCGCATGGCCTGGTTATGAAGAAATTCCTCTTGTAGAAGCATTAAATGGAACGATTAAACCAGACAACATACCAGAAGGTATTCTGTTCGTTTGTAAGACATTTGAGCCAAAATCTGAGTTATAACGAATTGTGATTTTGCTGGAGCTTGAAATACTGCTTGCAGCCGGTCTTTTTTCTCTTAGGGTCACTTAGATGAGTTTTAAGCCATCGCAAACGCAATGGCCGAGTAGGGAATAGCGAGTTTACGTAACCAGGATGGCGACGCCCGGGACGACGTTTATATTTTACCTTCGAATCTCGTGATATCCTAAAGTCTAAAGTCTTTTACTTTGTTTATCAAAACAAAACTATCGCAAAACTTAATCCGGAACACGTAAATTTGAAATAAAAATTTTAAAAATTGACCGTCGTGGTTCACATTCTCCAAACAACGCAATATTTGGTCATTTCACGTTGTTGTCTTGCGCAGGACGGTAAAGAATTGTACCAAGAATTATTACGGACATGCACAGCCATTGTAGTGCTCATAATTATTCTGTTCGTAATTCTTCCGTTCTCGTTGCCTGTCCGTTGTTGTGGTTTTGTAAACTCCCCAATAAAGGCGTTGGTGCCGCCAACATGTCTCACCCCATTTCCCTTTAAGCTAAAGCGTCCCGCCTCATAATCGCTCTGAATTGCGAGGAAAAACAGACTGCCTGTAACCAATATCTGAAAACAATATCCCCGTAAACTTCACATTAAATCTCAAAGCCACGGGAGCATTGGCATGCTTTTAGGCCTTGAACCGTGACCTAAACTTATCGTATGAGGGATGGACATTTGACTTTGAGGGGTTTGTAGGTGATTTGTTTCTGGTAATACTGCACTAGGCAACGTTTTTTCTCCACATATCATGTTTTTTCTTCTTTTGGCTCACTGAACGTGCATAAATTGGTTTTATTGGCAGTGTCCATGGAATTTTTTTGGTGAAAGTATGCTTGGAGGATTTTTTTTTCAACATCACTCACCTCCACCCCCTCAAAACTCAAATGGTCCACCCCTAATATCATTATTGCACCATTGCAGAAGCTGTAGCACGCATGCGCCGGAGGTCAGCGTCAAGCGTACGCTCCTCTGGTCGGAGAAGAGTCGAAAGTGCTCGCAGTCACCGGTACGTTGAGCGATCTCTGTCCGCATGCTCGGGAATGTCTCGACCTGGAACAGCTCCTGCGAGTAGAAGCAGAATTGAACAAGCAGAAGAACCGACTAGAATTGAACCAGTTGAACGACAGGAGGCTTCTCTAGAGAAAAAAGACATGGTCATGCCAATTGGGGGCGCAGAAATCGAAGAGGCAACTTCAGTACACGAGGAGGAACAAGGTGGGAAACAAGGTTATTGCTGTCATGCTGCTTTTAAAAAAAATTGTGGTAGAGTCACAGCATTAACACAAAAATTATTCCACGCTCTCTTAAGTACAACATACATTGCTTGATTGCTTGCTTGCTGTTGCTTCTACAGCATCCCTGGTAATTTACTTCGACGAAGATGTCTTGGTTGCATTAATCTTGCTAATTTTACATATGCTCTTTTGCTAAATGTGAACCATGTACAGTAAAACCCCGGTAACACTAGCGAGTTATGAAAATTTGACCGTATCTACGGAGTGGTTGTATTAATAGGGTAGGGTCAAATTTCATGGCTGACCTAGTGACATCTTGCGATATCTAACAATTGCCATTCTAAGCATGTTACTAAGCATCTCGAATGTTTAATTTTGAACACTTGAACCTCTAGTGGAAAGATGAACATAACTGGATTCTAAACATGAAACGAGAGCAGACTCAGCTAGACATAATAGTATCGTTCTCACAACAAGCGTCCCGACCTCTCGGCTCGAGTGGCAGTGTTTGCGAGGAGTATAAGAAAAAAAAAGCATGATCGTTTCGTTGGGCCAAAGAAAAGTGGCCATAAAACGAGGGGACCGTATTAACGAGTTGACCATAAGGTGGGGTTCCACTGTAACTGATTCTTATCCTAGTCATTTTGTTTTTCCATTACTGTAGCAAGTCCAGTGTTCACGGGGGAACCAGAACAAGACGAAGACGCACACGACCTTCAAGTCCATGTCGACGTGTCCTTGCCCGGTACACCGCTGAGTAGTGATATCAGCGGGCGCAGCAGCTTGAGTGCCGGAAGTGTTTCAGCTACTACACCTACGTATATCCGGTTAGAGGAAGGCACAGGAGAGGCTACAGTTACCACTATACCTACATAATTTTACATGGTGTTTAACTTCGGGGCAGTAGGGTAACTGTAGAACGGTTTCTTAGTGTCATATAAGGCAGAGTCGGTTAAGTTCATGGTTCTGTCCGCTTTGTCTACATGTCCGGCAACCGGACAGCGTTTTGAAAATACTGCGTGCTCGACGATCAAAAAATTTTCCTTTTACTTCATGTTACCATGACAATTCTTGAGAATTAACCGGAGCAGGGTAACGGGTGCGCCATTCTGGTTAACCTTTGTTCTTTTCATGTAACGATAGTGCTGTTTAGGCTAACAGAATACGGAGTATTACACTTCATTTGAAAAATGCTGAACTTTACGACAGTTAGCCTTAATGGCGCACCGGTTAGCCTGTTTACGGTTAGTTATCAACAATTGTATTGTTAACACTATAATACTTAGTCTGTCGGACTTGTAGACACAGCGTTTTGTTTTCAATGGACAGGAAATAAAACGATACAACGGTACTAAGGGTGCCTCTGAGAGAAGAGATCATCGGCCGTTTACTCCCTTTGAAAACTTATTTACGTTGAAAGAAACCGACATTTCAGTTTGCAGAACAACGAAAAACAAGCAGTACCCCCGTGAAAGTGCTACTTGACAGCGTTCATTTGAATGGTCACACACAAGGCTTTCAGACTGATAATTTAGGAACTTCTTTTACAACATAATAGCTCAATAGCTTTCATCTGAATCACAGGTATGAAAGTAAGTAATAACTAAATTTTGGAAAGGTTTCACAGATAGCCTTCTCCCCGAAACAGACTCAGTTTACCTATAAGAATATTTAGGTTGACTAGCAAGAACTGTTTTGCAGTTCAATTGCTGTCATCTTGTTATTTTGCCAAAAGAGCAGTCGAAGAATTTCAAATTATGTATAACTATGTTTTATAACGATTCTAAACTGGTTTATTGACAGTGATGTTCCATGCAAGACGATATATACTGCCTTGCGTATCTTTATTATTTTTACCATTTTCTAAGTATTTTTTAGCCCAAGCCTTAAGTTTCGTATTTACGGTCAGTGACAACTGCTCTCCGTTGCAAACAAAAAGGATGGTTAGCTTCGTTTTAGGAATCGTTCTCGACCCTTACAACGAGAGTTCACCTGAATTCGATTTTTCCTCACTACCCAGCAAAAACACGGGCACGAAAAAACAGAGGAGTATAAATTTCACTGCTTCCTTCAGTAAATATAAAAAGCAGTCATTTTGATCGTAACTGTGTGTAGGTAATTAGATAGTTGAATCAATGGCAACCTTGTGCCTTGGACTATAGAATCCGAAGATGGCGGCTGAAGGTGGCCATCTTGGATAAGAAGTACTGATGTAACAATGGCTTTGAATGGAATCACTATCCGCCAAGTAGTGTTTTAGGTGCAATTTTAGAATGATAGTCACCTTTGAAGACTCGCGGGGTTTCGATTCGTAGGCGGTGATGAAACATCGCGCGATTGACGCCAGTGCGCCAGACGGGTTGCTTAGCAACTTTGTTGACAAAACCATCAAGGGTCACGCGGTGTTTATTTCTGTTCGAGTAGGTTATAGCATACTATAAACGCATAAAAAACGATTCAAAGGAAGAAATACATGTGGGTATCTTTTATATTATTGCAATTACAGCGTAAATCAGCTAAGTGTGTTTCTATCTCTCGCTGACCATTGAGGGAGCACTTGGTGCAAAGTTGGTTGCATTTGGAAAATAATATTATTTGTCGTAGTATAAGTACCAAGGGCTATAATGATTCCCTCTCTCTTCAGGGTGTTCGCTTGACTGATTTTGTATTATAAATATTTTTTGTACATAGCTCGTAAAATCCTTTTCCAATTGAAACTTGTAAGCGTGCTATGATTTGCAGTCAAGTGCCTGTATTAAATTGCAGTTATGAATATAAACTGCAATAGTTAAACTTTCCTCGCAAATTGCACTGAAGGGCAGCATATCGAATACAATCCCTCCCCTTCCAATGTCTACTTTGTAATAACAAAATAAACTTGTAAAGTAATGACTCAAGCTTGTCGAGAAAATTGTTTCCGGTCGTTTGTAAAAATATACTAATGGGTTCTGCTATCAAAATCTTGTGTAAGACCTATCAGGGAGGCCTGTTGCGGAGAAGCTCAAAAAAGTGTCTCAGAATCATCGTAAACGAACGACCCCTATTGACAGGTGATAGTCTTTTCCGTCACGGAGGTGACACTGTGTGCGCGTGAACGTTACGTTGCGACCCCTGGACGTAGAGGAAGTGGGGTTCCGGTGTTAAAATTTCGGAGACATTTGTCGTTCGCCCAGGAAAGCCAATATTTTAGTCGTCAAAGGGGTTAGCGCTGCACGCGAAGAAATAAAAAACATTCTAGAGCGATCAGGCTTGAGCTTAACTTAAAGAAAAAAGCCGTATCTCCTAAGGGGTCACATAAGGCTTGAAACACATCAAGATTGGTCCATTAGGTTCTAATGCAAATTGTCCGAACACCACCCCCGACTCTTCCGCATGGAAATCCTCCCGGACTTTGAGACCCAGAGGGTGCGCCTTCCCGAACTGTTGTCTTGTGAAATGGATAGAACGAAAATAAGCTACCAATACAACGCTGTTTGAGATTATATATTGTAAGGCTATATTGCGATCATTTTTACCGGATCAATTTATGGTAGGGCGAATTATTTAAAGTCATAGTAATTACCATGGTAAAATGAATAATTCATAGCACGAGCGTGAGGTGAGACAAAGAGACATCTGTTCGCTTTCAGTCTGCAAGATGCCGGAGAGTGAAATAACGAAGATATCAAGAAGCACAGCCAGGGTATTCCTGTCAAGAAACCCAAAACCTAAATACAAATACATCGAAGATCCGGCTGACGTTGTATCTTTGACGTACAAGAACCAGTTCAGTCAATTCAACGAAAAATATCACGAACAGAAAGTCACCGTCTGGCCGATCTTCGGTCGCTTGAGCGGCGAGAGAGTGGTTTTCGATTATGACTGGGACACAGTGAAAGTGTCTGTGGATAATAACGTCGCTTACGTCATGTTTCTCCGAGCAGGGACTTCCCCGGAAAATCTGTTAAGGTTTTGCCTGAACTTTCTTTATTCAAGCGACGCGAAGGGAATTTTAAAGTAAGGCGATAATTAATAAGGTTTTTGTATTGTTTTTGTGCTTTTGAATTTTAATCGTGCTCCCATCTAAATGTCACACTCTGTTATGATTGAGATAAATGTGAATTATTTGATGAAGATCCGTACCAAGTTAATTCTAACCGTAAATTCTTAGATCGAAGAATATAATTTCGTGACTTGACTTGTACTAAAGTAGCGAATGATAACAGATGCTTGATCGCCAAATCATTGTTTGCATTGCAGTTCTTAGGGGTTCTATTATCGCAATGATATATAGCATCAACATTTTTACACCAGGGTAGAACTGTAGAAAGCGACAGGCTTTGTGGTTCTGTTTACGTCTAGTTGTTTAAGAAATTACATCATCATACGTTATTATGTTATTAGATATTTTATATTTTGACGATCATTATTAAAGTAAAAGCATACGTTTCCGTGTTGTATCAAGTTAATTAGCATCCTCGGAGACCCAGGGGCAGTTAGTGGGGGCGGGAAAAAGTCCAAACGGGCGAGAAAAAATTCGGACAAAGTTCTTGATTTTTCTTCGCACGAATTTTTTCTCGCCCGTTTAGACTTTTTCAGTTCCCGATCCCACTAACTGCCCCTGGGTCTTCGAGGATGGTTAATTCGCCACCTCGACTGCGTGGCTAAGATTCCCGCGCTGTAACGCGGGAAGCTCTTATGTGGATTTTTTGCAGTTTTAATTTAAGCAGTTTGGTCTGAAATAGGGTATGGTTTGTGTGTACTCTAGTCTTGAATTGGGAATGCTTTTTTGCAAAACCCCAACTCTTTTTTTTGGAAGGGGGGGGGGGTATCCCCTGTGGTTGCCCCAATGCTACTTAGCTTGTTTCAGCCGGACCTACAGGGGATTTCTACTTGTTCCCCTCGAACCCTACTGAAATGTTTGAATAAAATGCGCTAAGTAGTTACGCAAGCCTGAAAATCAACAGATAAACTGATTTATTTCCGCAGTAAACATGATGCAAACGTCGGCGACGAAGTCTGCATCCTTCAATCAAAGCCTGCTTCTTTGGTGGTACAGTGCTTGAGGTCAGTGATTGTCAACATGGAGAGCATGCCTAAAAATGAACTCCAGTATCTACCCTCTCCATATCAAGAACTGGTTCAACCGGAATCTTTCGTTCGAACGAGATTTAAACTTTGGCCACGGTACATTCGGGGGGAGAGCACAACTCTGATGGTGAAAAAAGGCATGATAGTCAGCGAAATTCTGCTTTTGTTGAGACAAAAATTGCAGCTTGGAAGTGACTTGGAAGTGTGGTTGTTTAAGCGTTGCCTTCCTTTAGAAGACGATGACGTAGTTCAAGTGGCAAATGGCTGCGACTATGACTGCGTCTTTGTACCGTCACAACTGTCAACGAACATTCCTTTTGCAGTGCAGATCGGGAAGTCTCGAGATGTTATTCGAACAACCCAGTCTAATAAAGATGTAAGTATTGCTGTGTTTTACTATGTGAACCGCCATAGAACAAATTAACAGTTCATTTATATTAGCAAGAAGTTAGCCCTTGCAGAAAGCAGGAAAATCACGCGAAAAACAAGCAAAAACGGGCGCAGTGAAAACAGAAACAAGAGAGCAAAAGCAAAGAAAAGAAAGCGAAAACAGGCTAGGAAATTAAATGCGGGTGAAAACAGAGAAAATGGCACGAAAACAAAGAACGGAGCCAGAGGCCAACATGGTTAATTACAACATATTTAAATGTTGAAATTTCTTTAAATTGTTTCAGGTTATTGTTGCATCACTGGTAGGAAAGGAAATGAAAGAGCTCCACATTAATTTGTCTCTTCCTCTCAAATTTCTGGACATACAGCTGCGCCAGATATTTCGACTCAAGCCATGGAGTTTCCTGGCAGTGTATCTTCCAGTCGAGGATCGTAATATATTCCACGCCGGTAGAACGATTTACACGTCATACGAGGAAGAATTCGCCAAATTTCTTATATCAAACGGAAAAAGAAATTTCCCGAAACCAGACAAAGGCATCGAAACACTGGGAGTCAAAGAAATGTATAAAGAATGCTCCGTTTTCAAGAAATCGCTTCGCAGTCTCGGCTTTCATCCGGGAACTTTTGTGGAAGTATTTGAGATCACTGGGCCAAGTATCCCTGTCATGTACTCTGGGGCAGTGACTAAGGCTCAAGTGATTGACGTGAATCCTGATTGGCCGCTGCAGACATTTTTGTACTACGTCAAAGTGAACACTCCGCAAGCTGCGAAAATTGAATCCATCGACTACGTGAAAGACTGTAGCGAAGGCACTGTGACGGACATCTTGAAGATGATGAAAAATTTGTGGAATAGGTCAAATGAAGGAGGACGACTTGAATATCTGAGATTACGGAGCTAAAACATTACTATAAGAGGATGTGTAGTTTAAAAGACAGTTGCAAGGGTGGTTCTCGAAGACCAAATTAACCTTGCGAATGACTCTTGATATATCTTAGTACTTTTATAAAGTGTTAAAGGTTTGATACAATTGTTGACGTCCTGTACCGACGTTTCTTTGCGGCTATTGCAGAGCGAGTTAGCATAGACATTCTTTACGTTTGTTCGAACATTTCTCCGGGTCTACGCGACTTATTACACTGCACCTGAGTCGAGAAAAGCAGTGTGAGGGTTAAGTGTGTTAAGAACATTATATAATAGAATTAATTTATCAGAATTCAAACTTAGATGTTCCTCTCCAGGGTTTAGAGTACCTCGTACAAGGGCACTTTCCTCTTCAGAACCCGCTCTTCCCACATTCGACAAAAGCGCCTTGGAGACGAGGTTGCAGTATGGAGTAAACGAACAAAGGTTGACTTGGGTCAATAAAGGGAGTATAAAACATAACTACTTTTGTTTACAACAATTTTAATAACAGCAAATCTTTGACTAGTTACGGTTAGTCTTTTCCTCTTACGAACGTAGGATATTTTGAGAGATTGAATCAATGGTCTGTAAAGAAAATAGAATAGAAACAGCAATCAATATATCAATATGAGGATATGTAACATGAGGCATTAAAAAAGCTCTCTCGCGGTATTTTGGCCGCGTATAGAATTATATTTTGAATAAAGGAAACCTAAAAAGAGTAGTTTATTAAGATAAAGAAAACCAAAGAGATAATAATAAACCATGAAGGATGGAAAATATTAAAATGGATTACGGCCACGAACTTGAAAAATTCAGTCTGAACCTCTCAAGATGCGGGAACCGTGCGTAGCTCCTTGAACTGTCTTTAAGCTATCCAGCAGCAATAGGAATTGTATAAATAGTGTGAGTTAGTTAGGAAAATAAAGCAGAAAAAAGTAGGTGATGAAACAACCGTCGGTTTTTTATAATCGGCAACAAGCTTTTTGACGACTACTGTTATATTGTAGATTAAAAGAGATTAATAAAGTGAAGCCATCAGTGTGTTTTGAACTTTACTGTTTTGAACTTTACTAACTCTCGTCTTAGTAAGAGTTTTTTGCCCGCGCGCTTTTCGCGCGCTTAACTCACGTGATTTT
>OMLO01000269.1_pt1 | contig 30930 bp, 19 predicted proteins | sample 1674811 | NCBI WGS metagenome assembly OMLO01 (sample SAMN06265003, study PRJEB25207) | coral metagenome | isolation source: Coral host | place: Mexico:La Bocana,Puerto Morelos, Mexico | collected 2008-11-13
AAATGTTCAAAATCTATACCCGTTTTTAGACCAAAACGGCTCAAAAACCATACCCTTTGGGGCGGCACATACCTATATACCTTATATAGGGGAGTACCCCCCCCCCCGGGCTCAAAACGGGTTATCATGTGGCGGTATTTTCACTTTAACTTCAACAGTGTTGTTAACATCATTTGTTTTCGTCTGACTCGCAGATTTCGCACTGAAGTAAAACACATTAAAATCCCATACGAAGAGGGAGCTTTTTACTTAACGAAAGCAATATCTTTTGCATCGGTCGAGGTAAGTGAAATCTTGAAATTGAAAAGTATGTATTGGACAAAGGGATGCACTTGGACTTTTTTCTGTGATACTAGTTTGATCGATGTCAAGTCGTCCTTATCGTTAAAGTTTCGATCTCTCCTCCGACGAGGTAGACCACTTGAATGTAACCACTTGCGAACTGTCTCATTTCCCCTAAATGTGATTAAAAAAGAACTCAAAACTAAAGGTTTTCCATGGCCAATCTCAACTTTCCCAAGACTACCTGTATATAGCTTTTTATTTCGAACACCCACGTCTCGCCTCTTGGCCTCTCCGGGCCCCAATAGTGTTTTCCCAGTTTTGACCGACAGCAGTAGAAAAGTATGTACAACATTTTTTTTTTCTTCACTTTCTAATCTCAGGAACTTGTTGAGTACTACAAGGCAAACACTTTGGGCGTGAGTTTTCCAGGGCTAGACACGAAACTACGATACGGTGTCAATGAAGAACAAAAAGGAAAAGGTAGCGCACATGATTCTCTCACAGGTCGTCTTTTCACATGCATGATAATATTATTCATATAATATTGGTAACTGTACGCAAATTTAGTTCTCATTGTCTCAAAGTACCCGGTTACTTGTAGGTGGAATCGGCTGGGCCAAAGCATTGTACTCTTATTCGGCGAGGAATCCCAAAGAAATTTCTATTCAGGTAAGTATAAGTTACAAATATTCCAACTCGGTTTTTTCCCAAGAGTGCTGGAAAGATTTGGAAAAGATTTAACAGTTATGCACAGTAGAGGAGGTGAATAGTGTTGTTGAATAGTTAACAATTATTCAATTATTTAAACCCTCCCAAAACCTCTTATGAGGTTGTGTAACCTGAGTTTTACTGTATGCTGTAATGGGATTTTCGCTTTAGAGTCTGAATGGAGCTACTGAGCTCCACTCATCTGTTGTACTGGTTGTTGTCCAAGTGACGACGAGCCTTCCTTTCGTTCTTCACAGACGAGCTTAACTCCATTTGATTGATTAATTCTGTTGTGTTTACTTGCGCAGAAACATTCCAAGATTCTCATACTCAACAAAGAAGGTGATTGGTGGAAAGGAGAATGTGATGGCCAGGTGGGTTTTTGGGTAATAATAATCGTAATATTACGACCTCGGTGTGAGGCAACTTATAGCTTAATTTGAAGTCTATGTTTACAAACGCCCTTTTCCAGCCATCTGAACAGATCTCTTGGAAGTGAATAAAGTTTGACATGGAAAGAGAACTGTGTCGGGTTACACTGTCTGTAGGATATACAGATTGCAGTACTAAGCTCCAGTGGTAATTCTTTTCTCCATTCCAGGTTGGTTACTTTCCTTCGAATTTCGTAGAGGTCCTTAAAGAAACTATTGAACCTCAAAACTAGAACATTCTCCACTGGAGCTTAATTTTGTTCAATAATAAGTGATGGATGCCACTTTCTCTGAGCGGAGAACCGGAGAAGAAAGCCCACGTCATTGTCACGGTTAAATTGCCGAGGATCAAGGTTCTTCGCCAAAAGGGATGGCAACTAGATCGTCTGAATGGATCAACGTATCAAGGAAGTGAACATTGAAATGAAATGAAAGAGTGAACCATTATAGATAATATTGCCGTTTTTTCAAGACATCAAGATTGCCGACAAAACATTAGGACTAGGCGACGTTTTTATTCGAAATTTCGCGGTTAATCGCGCACAATCTTTCTTATTTAGGCTAGTCATGTGAAGCTTGAAGCGGAAATCCTACGCGGTACGCATGCTGCATGCCAACCTCGATCCCAGGTTTTGCTCTTTGCTTCAGTTAGTAATACGCGATTTGGAGAATGTAACTTATTCAGGCCTGTAAATTAACAGAGGAAGTACGCTCACTACATTCAAAAATTTGTAGTCTGTTGGTCTCCCTGTACTCAACCTGGCCTCGGTATTTTTACAGAAGATGGACTATTCTTGTTTAAACTTATGTTATTTTAATATGATGACCAAAAGCCAATGTACTTATGTCACAGTTACACTGGTCAGTTGACCGCACAAATTGATGTGTGAATTGTACTATTTAAAATTTCTCGTAAGGAATTTTTAGTTAGTCGAGAAAGTCATTCATGTAAAGGGAAATGATCCAATTTGGTGAAATACCTCACAGGCCAAAAGGCACAGCAAGAGTAAGACTATTTTAACCAAGGAAATGAAAATAGGGAGGTGTATAGAAAATTTTCCTTTCAGATGTCCTTTAAGCCTCGCTGATAAGTAGTATAACATAAACATATCTAACTAGGCCTACTGTTAAAAGAAGTGGTATGTTGTTGAACAGCTGACTGTTCCAAATACGGCAGGTTAGGTTAATCGTCTGCAGATGAATACAAGGAGTCGTTTTGTGATCCTTGAAGTCTGTAGAGATAGAGTGCATAGCTGCTAAACAGACAATAGGATAGGACAAGACTAGTCTGCACCAATAGCCCTTTTGATGGTGAACTTTTCTTATTGGCATTGCAAGCAAAACTGTCCCGCCACCAGATCTATTTCATTTGTAAAATGCGGGAGAAATGGAGCACGGAGCTCGCCGAGCTCCGTGCTCCATGTTTTGCTGCCCAACGTTCGGATCGTTGGGCGGCAAAACACGGAGCCTGTTTTCCAGGTGCAACACGAGCAGAATTCCATGCACACAGTGCTCCCAACAAGGAGAGGCACCTATGAACCTATTAAATGATAATACGGAAAAGTTAACCGTGAAAAGGTTTTTTGGCGCACGAGAACCACTCTTCAAGGAAATTAGCTTCCCGAGACATTCGTTCATATTATATCATTGGAATTAGGCGATGTATTTTGTGAATTTTAGGCAAATTATAAATATTGTACAGTGGTTTACGTTCGACTTGATGAACGCGTGTAAATCTGTAACAGTCATGTTCGTTTTAAATTCATTCATTAGTCCTCTTCAACAAAATGCTAGTTTTTTTTTTCGTGTAACTGGACAGTGAGAATTATTAAGTCAAGTTTTAAGACCCAGTCTTGGCATGGCTCGAATAAAATTAGTGCCCTTGTAAACTTTCTCGCGTGCTCGCTGATGACAATTTTATCCGAGCCGTGCCTCTTTCCTTTACCCCGAGGGGGGTGCGGGCTCTACCACGGCCCCCCTCGGGGTAAAGGGAAGATACAGGTGAAATTCAGACTACCTAAAATGCCGTATGGTGTAAAGGGAGCCTTGAATGTCTGTTTATTTACCCTGGTCTAAGGAGTTTTCCTTTTTCTCTAGTTCATTTAATTTTACATTGAAAGAAGGAAAAAAACCTCCGAGTTCACAAATGAAGAGTTTATTTGACCGGGTGAAAAAAATAAAAATGACATTCATAAATCAATTAGATCAGTTGATGTGTTCATCCGTACTTCAGATCCAATGCAAAGACCTTTTTGCCAACTTTCACCTTCCTCCAGCAATAGCCCACTTTCCAGTTGTCTGCTCAGTTACCTGGCCTACAAATGCAAGCGAGGCTGGAGGGGACGGACGATTTAAATGCCAACTATGTAGCATTAGAACAACATGAGTACACAAAAGGCTGTTAAGTCTGTATTCACGTATAGCCTCGCTGCCATTCAAGAGCCAGGTCACTGTCAGAGCAGAGATTACCCACGATGGTTTGGTGGACAACGAGGATACGTGTGATTGGCCAATGTTGAAGTCTCCGGAGAAACCATGAACAGAAAGAAAATAAATTTGTTTTGCGTTCAATCAGTATTTCAACCGCGGACCATCTTAATACGAAAACCTGAACAGGCCAGAAAATGTTCAATGCGATGTTCGATCTTGGTTTTATCCTCGAAGTGTTTATAAGTTGTGGCTCTGGTTCTCAAACTCGTTTGGGTAAACGGAATCATCAACATGCACAGCGATTATTTTCTGATTTGAAAGAGTGTTTTTTTTTCACTTTTTTAAGTCCTATCTAAACAATTAAATTTCTGTGTATCGAGCTGCCATTCCTCACCATAATTGAAGACGCACTTGAAGACGGCATCTAAGCGGGAAAGTAACGAAAACGCATATTCACAAACCCTTTAACCTCGGGAAATGCACCATCATTTGTAGTTGCTTTTTTTAACGAGCAGACGTCACATTAGCCCATGCAGACCATAACAAATTGAACGCTGTAATATTGACAGAACTCTCTACCGCGCTTTCGAAAAAAAACAGAGAGAAGTATGGACAAAGGATACACTTAAAAACAATCGGAGTTTTTATTAACTCTTTCTACACAAAAAGGTAACTGTTAGTACAAAAAAATATCGTAAATGTGTAAACTGCAGTGCAAGTGGATGCGCTATTCAAACTTTTCACAGAACTTCTTTCTTTCATTGTTACTTTGGAGGAGGTTCGATTATCAACAGCCTCTTTTGTCAACGTGAAAAAGAAAACTAATAATATTAAAAAACGAGCGTTCAGAGATCATCTTGAAAGGAAAAAAGGAAGACTGAAAACAGTCTATTTGCAGCAGAGTAGATGTCGGCGAATCCAGAAATTGTTTCCAAATTATAACCAGGTCGTAGCAGTTGTTGTAATCCGTTAGTCGATATGAACATTTCATTGTCTAAAATGCTCGATAGTGCAATGTTATTACTTCTTAACAATATTTTCGGGAGAAACTGGGTCTAAGTCAACACATTTGTCATATAATCAAGTCCTTGCTTTTTCATAACCTGAATATTTGAAAATCATTAAGCAAATCACTGGACTGTTTGGTTTTTAAATTCGTCATCATTTGTTTAGACATTTAATTTCAGTCTTCCTAAAGTTCAGTTGTTTCTTCGCATTTTTCTTCTTTCGCTTTAGCTTCAGTTTCATTCTCTGTCTCTCCAACTTCACTCGATTTCTCTTCGGCCTTTTCCTCATTCGTCTTATTTTCGCTGTCTTTCGCCTGTTCGTCGGGTATTGGTTCGTCAGCTTTCGGCTCGTCAGCTTTCGGTTCGTCAGTTTTAGGTTCTTCCAATTCGTCAGCTTTTGGTTCTTCGGCCTTCGGTTCGTCAGCTTTCGGTTCGTCAGTTTTCGGTTCTTCGGCTTTTGATTCGTCAGTTTTCGGCTCTTCGGCTTTTGGTTCGTCAACTTTCGGTTCATCAGCTTTCGGTTCGTCCGCTTTCGGTTGTTCTGTTTTCCCCACCGGGGCTCCCCCTATTCCACAAACTAAACGACATAACAAAAGTCACTAGCTATAAGCTCAACTTAAAGGGAGTCAGAAATCAAACACCGACAACAAAATTGTTAGTGGTGTGTTGTTGAAAGTCCATACATGTGAGTTCGACACGATATTCAAAACCTTCGCAAAGACCGTTTTGAAAAGGTCAAACTGACATTCTGTGACAGTCATACTGTTCTTTCGCCTCCCATCCATGCTTCCATAATTTTGTTTTCTAACTCACCTTTCTTGATGGTTTCCCGTATGCTAGTCTCCACATAAGTGTCGTACTTGTCGCTGAGTGAAATCGCCTGTTGGAGGGGGCCTGGGATACTGCTCTCTACTGGTTTAATCATCTACAAAAGAAATGGAGGGGGGTGGGTGACGGCGTTATCAGTAATAGTAATTACACCGAGTGGAGTACAATTCAGGAAGTAGACGCGTGAGATCGATTTGAAATTACGAGCACTATTACCCCCCAATTGTATGACAAGGTCTAATCAATGATGTCAAAACAAATTTCGAATGAGAATTTCATTTGATCAAAAAATTAAGAAGCGTTTTCCACAAGTTAAAAAAAATAGGAAAGATAAAGAAAGAAGCCGCGGGGAATCAATAACAATCGAAAATTTTGTTATAGATGCGATGAACTGGATAATACTAAAGGAAATATTGTAGTATTCTGTAAACAGCCGTTAAATATACATTGAGTAACACGCAAGTTACAATTTATCCGAAGGGTGGGTAGATCATGATTCGAGAGGCTTAACAGTACAACAAAATACGTACTATGTAAATTGCCTCTAAAATTGCCTCTAAATAAGTACCTCTAAAACGATGATTTGCGGCCCAAACAAGAATATTGGAATCAGCAAGGGTTTGGCACAAGCTTCGCCTATACAAATTGTTGAACCGTTTGAACGAGTTATACCTCTTACTAACACGATGTCGAGGTCGAGGTCCGTACTGTAAGTTATGTACGAGTTATTTCCCCTTCGATTTACATAGGGGAAAACGAGGATCCGTAACTTATAGTACGAACCGAGAAGACGGGTAAATAAGATATTTATTATATCTCTACTACTGTGTATCTGACGGGTTCGTGAACGATTTCTATTCACGCGGAACTGTTCAAATTTCTGATGTACGTCGAAAGCAATACGAGTCAGTTTGAAATCGCTGTAAGTCGTCAACGTAATGTAAAAGAAAGTTTTAACTTTTAAATGCTATAAAAAGTTAAGAACACTTGGTGACAAACACGAAATATTTTGGCAACAAAAACAGCTTTAAATTTTAGCGGTCGTACAGTAGAGAACGGCTCGCTAATTTTGACCAATCACGGCGCGCGTAGTGACTGAGAGATACAATAAGATTTAATCCACCCTTGGAAAAAGGATAGCGGCTATAGCTTTTACCAAAATACCTTAGAAATTTAACACAGCCTACAAGGCACAAAGAAAGCTAAAGTTTTACAATATTTGTTCATGTACAAAGGACATTTTGCAGCCTACGTTTGAAGACTTTACAACTCTTCCATACGTTTTTATGAACGATGTTAAGGCTTTTCGTGCGCTATGAACGATGGGTAAATATACCAGTCGCCATCTATTTTCTTACGGAGGATTAAAGTTTCCACTAGATGTACTTACTGGTTTACAGATTTGATCCGCCAAGCTGTGGGTGTGTGGCACCAGCATGCACAGCATTGATTCCATCAAGTACTGATCCAGGACAATTTTCTGGTCTTCGTCATATTTCTGTTGATTACAAAAGAAATCACATTACCCATAATGGGAAACCTTGTTAGAGAACACATGTACAGGGTATCTGGTTTAGCAAGGAACTCAAGAAATAAAGTTCTCAAGGCTGGTCTTCACTAGCGACGGAGTCGTGGTCGGAGTCGTAAGAGCGCTTATGACCGGAGTCACAAGCTCGACGGAATCGGAGTCGGAAGAATTAGAACGTTTCAATTTCTTCCGATTTCGTTTATGACTCCGTCACTTGTGATCAAGTGAAAACTAGATTGTGGAAGTCAGAAGCAGAAGCGGAAGAATAAACCAATCACAAGGCCTGGAATCGATCATTTTGATTGGTTTATTCCTCGGCTTCTGCTTCCGACTCCAGCTAACTAGTTTTCACTAGATCATAAGCGACAGAGTCCTTTGGTTTGATTTTCACTATATCATATTGTTCCACGCTTCTGATTATGATTCCGACTCCGACTCCATCGCCAATGAAAACCTTAAGGGATAACAGAAAGAACCGGTAAGGTCCTGGTGACTAGTGTACATTGAAAAGCGGTACGATGATAACATTGATATTTCTCCTATAACATAACTCAACTTTGTAAGAATGGTTGATACCTATTTGTGATTTTTTTTTATCACGTTATGTATCTTTAAGTTATCTAGCGTGGTACTAATTCAAACGTGTTGTTTGTTACAATTTTGTTAAAAGTAATTATTAAAAACTGGATCATTGGATAATGCAATTCGAGAATTTTCACAGGCTTAGCAAAATGGATTAAGAGTCATTATACCATGTTCTACAAATATGGTACGCGTGCGCGTGCTTTTTTGGGCGTGTTCTTGGAAGCGCTTTTAATAAAACAGTTATTCCAATCGAGGCTTTAAGATATGAGATGATTATAACCAACTCAGCGCTACGTTCCCAGTTGGCTATCTACCATCTCATATCCAACCAGCGCTCGTGAAATAATTGTTCATTATACTGAAAATCGGTGATCTGTCCATATTAGCAGAAAACTACCCGTGGATTACTTTGTTTTTGATCTGAAAATTGAAATAAAATGTTAAGTGCGTAGTAATATTTTGAAGTGGACAACTTACCAACAACACTTCCTCTTTGACAACTTTCATAACATCTGCAGCAGTTTCACCATTTGATTTGGCATCAGTACCAGAGATTCCTTCACTGAAGCGTTCCTCAAATGTGAACACGGCTGAATCCAGAAACTGAAACAAGGTTTGTAAAGTCGGTGTTAGACGCGAAGTGAACGAGTGGTGATTATTAATTGAATGAAGTTAACAGCGAAAGGAAGGGCGAAGGACATGTGCTGAATACATACATGTAAGCTAAAACATGCAAGAGGTTTTCTAACTCAAAGGTTAAGCTACGTCCATGCTTTCCTGTCTGTTTGGTGCGTTTATTACTACGAAAATCACTGAATCGTGCTATGGGCTCCAATTTTTGTACTGCGACCACCCCCACTTTCTTTGACTCTTCTTTAGCTGACCCGTACACATTCCTTTGTGTTGTTGTGAGTTGACTAGCCTGCGAACAGGCTCTCGTTGTTGCCAACACGAGCAAAACCGTCGTTGAGCGTTGAGCGAAGCGAGCTGGTGAGAATTTCTCGTGCCAGACCCCTGACATGCCTGTTTCGCGCGCTGACTCATCTATCGCGACTTGCTTAAGAGTCTACTCGCAGGTTTTGAGTTGAATGAAAGCGAGATTAAAACAAAAGGTGGGGAAAGGGGAAAAAGGGCATTGACTTTTAGCACACTTATCGCTTTTTTCCCTTTCCCCACCTTTTCTTTGACCTTCGCTTATCGGTAACTCACAACAACACGAAGGAGTGTGAACAGGTCATCAAAATAAAGCGGGAGTGGTCGCTGTACTTTAATTCGACCCCGTTCCACGGTTCGGTGATTCGCGTTATAGTAATTTCTTGTGCCATTCTCACGTGAACTTTGACTCCGTTTCATAACTAATGACCTATCATGCCTCCTTACCTGAGCCAACTTATCAGTTCCTATGTCTGTCACCAGATGGCCATTCAAGTTATTAATGCGCTCCCTAAACTTTTCATGCAAAGTGCTCACAAAACGAATATGAACTAAAGCATCGTACAGAACAGACCACGAACGTGGAGCTTTGTCCAAAGTCAGGAAAAACTGAGAAGATAAAAAATAGTACCAAAAGGAGTTAACGGTGGGATATATCCCTAACTTTGAGCCATAAGCATCCGTCGGTTGGATTGGCGGTACAGTGATTGGTGCAGTGTACGAAGAAAAAGAAGCGAGAAGCGCGTGCAGTGTACTTGCATTTAGATCTAAAACTGAAAAAAACTTCTAACCAACCAGAGACACCATAACCTGCGATCAGACTTCTTTTTTGGCGAAAAAAGGCCAAAAAAAGAGACCGCCTGATTGCAGGCTAGGTTAGTCTAAACACCTTCTGCAGAGTTGTGCCATTATAACGGTTTTTTCTGTGTGAATCTACAAAAGATCTCGCATATGGAAGGTGAATTGAGCACACAAAGCTCTATACTCTTAGTGTGCAGGACACCTTTAATAACTGCTTTCTAAGCTTTTAAATAATTCAATTTAAAATGGCTCAAAACAGTTTCCAGCACTTCCCAACACCTTTTTGATGTTATAAAAACTCTTTATCAGTTGATGCTGAAAGGTGTTTTGAGCCTCCTTAAGTAATCCAAATTCATATAAAATTCACAATAAAATTCACAAGCTCTTACTGAGGGCAAAGATGCTTCAATTTCATTAGTGTTCTTAGCTTTCTCAATAACTTCATCCACTTTCTTGATGAAGATTTTCCTCAACTCTGCCAATCCTTGTTCCATCTACAACACAAAAATATTTTCAAAAGCAGAAAGCTTCAGCTAAAAACCTTAACAACAAGGAAGCTAACATTTAAATTAAAATTTATATACTATACATGTACAACACTATGCTGCCTTTTTAATTAATTAATAGTTGTAAGACCAAATTGAAGCCTGGATGTACAGCTCACAATTTAGACATTTTCTCTTGACGTAACTGCAATGCAGTAAAATATTATAATTACAGTAACTGTTGTCTTCCTTGCAATAGCCTCTTCCAGTTACATGAAGCAAAGACTTATGATGGTGTCACAGACCATTATGCTATTCACATTTGCATGGAGATACAAGCAATTATTGTAGGCAATACCTTGGGTTTTAACAAATCAACTATCTCTTCCAACATCTCTTTCATGTCTGTCAGAACTTTCTCCATTGAGCTTTTCAAAAGTTCTATAGAGAAATGATTTTTTTGTAATTAGTAATTTATGTTGTCATAATAAATATTATTATAGACAGACATGAATAATGACCAAATGTAGACTACATGCACGTACACATGTGTCGTGTTTCCTACATGTACATTGTACTTCCTGTTTGTCTTGAGAAATAAAGGAATTGTAGTCATCTACATGCTGGCTAGCCCAAATGACATTTAGATTTGTTCTTGTTTATGTACCGGTATGTGACAAATAAATTATTAAATAATATACACATAAATCAATGTTACTGTATGAAAAACATTTCTAATAATTTTTTGTCACAATTATCATATTTCATATAGTACATATAGAACTCTACTTGACGAATTGATTCTTTCCTATGGATTGCAGCCTGGAAACCTAATTCTTTGAATATAAGAAACTGAAGTCTTTGAAAGCAATACTGAAGGAATCACATGTACTGGTTAAACAAGTTGGCCTCAAACTATCATGGCTTTGTTTCTTGGTATATTTTTGTTACTTGTCATCGATCCACTGCACACAACCAGTATAGCGTGTGAGATGTGATTCAACAGCATCACAGAGATACATGTACCACAGTCTAATAGTCTGTTAAGGAAATCTTTACTGTTGCAAAGTTTAACATTAATTTTTTGCCACCTTACCAATGATATGACTTTTTGTAGAGAAGACATCATGCTACATGCATGCCCAAACAGACTCTCTTAGAGGGCGCTTATTTAATCAATTAGTCAAGTAATTAGCAAAATTTTTGGTTCTCTGTGTGCAATATTGAAGGAGATATTGGCTTTCTAAATCTGAAAAAATTTCTGAATGCAAATGTGCCAATTCATGAGTTTGAGCAGTCTTTGTCAAATGTTGAGGTTTTTCAAAAAGCAGCACACAACAATGTCAGGCTCAAATTTCTAAGGACAGTTAAATGTGCAAAGAATGCCCCTTGGATATCAGGAGGTGATATTTTTGTAGCTTGATAGGAGACAGAAACTCTTGAAATGCTAATGAGACAACTTTTTGTAAATAACACATCTAATACACATAAATAAATGCCTAGACTTTATAAAGCTAATGCCGGGCAGACTGGATCATGGTTTGAACACTGAAAGAAGGAGCAAGTCTAGCAGGTGGATCTCCAGTTGAAGTATGAACAAGTTCAGCTGCATGAGCCAAGGAACTGATAGAAAACTTCTGACAGAAGATTTGGTAAAGTCCATTTAACTACTGACCCATTGGAATTCTGTGTGGACAACAAGCTGTTTATCTGGAACCCTGCAGCTGGTCTACATGTACACTATTTTATTCTTTGCCACAGATGATACAGCCAATCACAGTACAGGAAAGCCATGATTGTATATTCAACAGTAGTACATGTACATGTAAATCATGTGCAATGACTGTATGCTGCATTGATTTGGATGGCCACTTTATTTTCTATTGCAAGGAATAAAATGGGTATGCAATGCTCCCTTGTGGTATATTTAACAGAGTACCCAACTTATCACTAGTAAGGCTTTCTTGGTATACATATTACACACTTGCTGATGTGTATACCAGCTGATATGTATACCAAGAAAATACCACTGACTTGTGGGATATTCCATGTTATAATATAAATAGGTCCCTACACACCCTCTGATTGGTCGAAAACCCATGTTTTATCAGCCTATAAAACATAGAAAAAGCGTGTTTTATTGTTTTTCGGTACATTATCTCTATATCATAAAGCAAGTGAAGAAGCCTAAGCCATGTAATAATACACTGTGATAGAACACTCCGGACATTTGAGACATTTCCCTTGAGTTCTCAAATCCCCATCGTGTTTTATCACAGTGTAAAACACAGCTCAGACCTTTTTATTTCTTACAAAATGTAAGTATACCACTATTTTTTAACTAATGTAACAGCTATAAATCACATGCCTGATAAGTCCCACATTACTTTGCGTTGCACTGCAGCCAGCTCATCCTTCTTGCTTTTGATAGTTGGTTCAAGAACTGTTTTCATTTGTTGACTAGATTCCTGCATTCCTTTCCATGATGGAATCACCATGGCCATTACAAGAGAATCTAGTGTCTTCACAACCTAACAAAACAGTAAAATTCAACAACTTGTTTATAATGTTCAACTTATTATGATCAAGGCACTAACAGCTTTCACCTTCAATCACATCAAGTACTTAATGTTCAACACTATAATGAGTTAACCACAGTGACTGCAAACATCACCAAACAGAGTGCCACTGCATAACTCAAACCAGCTATTCCTTACAGGCAACATGTAGCTGCTTACTCAGGTTTGTACAAAATGTCCCGAAATGTACATAAGTCATACAATCAAAAGGCATGAAATTTAGCCTTATGCTGAACAATAATATTACAACTGTTTGTACAAAGTATTAAGTAAACTATCAATAAATGTGTGCACTTGGGGCATTCTACATTACTTTTAACACACAAATGTATTAGACTCAGTACATTCATTATAAATTATTACCATATTTGGGTCGGTAGAAAACGGTAGAAAACAAGGCCCCCTCCTCCATCTGGATCCCCCTACTAGATGCCCTTACTTTACTCCAACTGGACTCCTTTTAGAAACCATCTGTGCACTTTTGGACCCCTTCTGGACCCCTTCTGGACCCCCACCTGGACTCCCTTCTTATAGTACCATATACAGCACATGTATATGAACCTGTTCTCTGATCTTTTGCTTCATAGTCCATCCTCCTGGAATGTCAGCATAAACATCAGACATCACTCGATAATTGATCCGGTCAACAAGGATATCACTTAGAACCTGTTAAAAGAAATGCTCACTAAGTTCTCTTGAATCAAATTAACAAAGAGATTCCATGTTGTCTTGTGTCTGTTCAGAAATAGATCACAGACAACGTCATTTCCGCCATTTTAAAACACGGAAAGAAAAACTTCGTAATGATGACATCAATTGTGTGTCTGTCCTCTAACAGATCATAGGCGAGAACCAATCAAAATGCAAGAATAACTTGGGCTATTATATAATATTTGATATTCAAATCATGGACAGCAGTTCACACAGTAAACAAGAGGTGTGAAAGCATACTTTGAGGAAAAAGAGTTAATGCTAATAACATGTTTTTAAAGTGCTCACATACATATATAGATGTACATGCAGCTGGGTACTGCTCCCAGTCAATAACCACATTGTAAGTGAGCTGTTGAATCACAAAATGTGATGTGCATATATAACACATACATGGATACTGTATAAAGACATGTCATCTGCTTGTGGTTTGTGTCCATGGCCAGGGCAAAACAAATTAAAGAACTGTACAATGTATTAGGAATTTCAATCAACAGTTTCTGCTGGCAATACACATGGACATACTGTAATAAGCCACAAAACTTGAACTGCCATGAAGTAACTTCTTTAAAAAACCACAGGTACATGTACATACACACAAGTACATCGTACAGGAAGATGGTTTCACAAACCTGCTCTTCAGTGCCTGTAACTCTGTACCTCCAGTATGTTTTCCAGATAGCGACTTTGAAAGCTTCACGACCCACTGGATCTTCACTCTTCAATCCTGCACAGAAAGAAAAGGCAGGAGAAAACAGTTTACAAAAACATTGGGTACAGTGTAAATTCATGTTCATCCAACAGTTTAGCAAAGTTAAAGGCCAGAGGTCAGTCACACAAATTTGAGTTATTTTGGCCACATAGTTACAAGCTTCAATTGAAGGAAACCTGATAGCAGTTTTACTACATGTATGATTAATAATGATACAGAAGAAAAGAAAAACACCAATGAAAGAGAAAATAATAAATTATAAAGGAAAAAGCCCTAGGATGGTCAAGGATGGAGAAAAAATTTGATTAAAACATTAACAACAAACTTGAAAATTCAGGCTTAACTGTGCAAACCCTGATATAGCTGTACAGTGTATGCCACATGGCTACAGCATTTATTGCCCTACTACTGATTCCCTCTTCCCTCTCAAACAAGCCTCCTTGACAACTTTGACTTTTCAATTTCAATTAAGTGTCGCACTTCTCCCTTCCAATGATGATGTGTACATCCAAACAATTTCCCAGGTTGAATGAAAATCAAGCATTTCAAGGAACAAAGTTCTAATAAAATAGATTGAAATGTTTTTCACCAGTGAGAACGTCACTGAAGTTAACATTTTCTTGTCTATACAGGTGCAGCTGTAGGAAAGAGTTTAGAATAGAGACAGACAGTTCAAAGACTGACTTACCTGATGCTTTTCTGCAGCAAACTTTAAACATTTCAACCCAGGCTTTTTTGTCTTCCTCATTCTCAGCTGTGATTAGATATGCTCTTCTTCGTGAGTGACCCACCTCAAATGTATGCTCTGGGTACTTATCTGGTACGCCTATCTCCTTCTCATCCACCTCTGAAATAATGTTTAGCAAAATAATTTATACACAGTTACACTCAAACTACTACATGTAGTAAACAGTCACCTTAGTTTAAACCTGTCATGCCTGAATAACTTCCAGTATCAAAGTCCTATAATGAATGATTATTATGTGTTTAGTACCACAGAAAGCCCATAATCTACAGCAGCTGCAACATCTTTTATGCAGCTGCAGCTGCAGCCACCCTTTAAGGACGTTCGCACCAATTGTTTCTGCGCATCCTTACTGCGCACGAAATTTCACATCCCACGTCATGCATCAAGCACGTGCTAAGTAGTAAAATGAACAGTACAAATGGCCATTGCTTTACATGTACATGTAACTTTGCATGGATTTAACGATCTTGGACATTCGATGACCCCTATTTTTCTTTTGATGGGTCGTTTTCTCTATTGATTTTCTACATTTTGTGAAACAATGAAAATATATCGAGAAGAAATTTTAATTTTTTGCAAAATGCTCCATCGAATTCCGTTCATTTGACAGGTCTCTTGTTTAGCTCTCTGGCAGTTTCAATTACTATTCAAGGGTTAAGGTTTGTCAAAATGATTGTACTATTTGAAATTATTAACACCACAGATTCACTTAATATACAAAATATTGTTAGCCGGATAGTTTGCCTCTGTTGACTTCTCTTTGATATTTTTTCCTAAAATCCCTAGAGACCATTTTGAATCACACACACCAATTTATCAAAATCACTCTAGTTTTCCACAGGCCTTATCTCTGAAATGAAGCTGGTGACCCCCAATTTTTATTTCACTTCTGAAACAAGTAAATCATTCTCTGTCCACAGTAGAAGTTTAAAAAAAGAAATCTATTGACGCGAATGTCCTTAATTACACCAATGAGGATCTTCTATTGTCTGTATACTCATACTAAGTACCACCCAAAATTCATCTACACATCTAGTTTGGCCAAAGAAATATTATAATTATCAATATTTATTATTATAATAGCAATCTAATACATGTAATTCTATCAGATGTGTTCAATCCCCATTATGATGACTGTATAATAATAAAAAAAATATATATTTATAAAATGCGTCTTACTCATCAATTTTGCAAGGTTTTTTATTCTCTCTGCCATTGTTTCATCCACATCAGCGTTAACTTCATAACCACATGGAAAGATGGTGCCTTTGGGCTTAAAGCCTTTTTCAAATGCCTGTTTATGTCATAAAAATGAATGCACAACTCAGTCGAATATCATGTAACTTAGCTTGAAGAATCAGAAGCTACACTGTATGTACAAGTTATTTGCAATGGATCCATATTGCCTTTTGGGATAAGAATACCACTGGTAACATGTATAACAATAAAGGGCCCTGATTAAATAATTATAGAGTGAGGTTATAAATATGTTACTGGGATTTAGTATTTATGATATTTTATGGCTATACCCATGAATACAGGTTTACAGAGCTAACAATGGAGAGCAAAAAAAATCAATGGTCTTGAAACTACTTGTTACATATTCGAAAAACACGCCCACTACAAGGGACGAAAGGTCAGACCTGTTGGTGTAATAAACTAAACAACAGCATCATGGCCAGCAGTGATGGCAAACATAACACTACCGTAGCCTGTAAAGCAGTTCAGTTGTTTTCATTTGTGGAGGAAAGTAACTAAGGGGTTATCTCTTTTCACTCCCATCTCCTTAAGTCCAAGACTTTGATACAAAACTGGTGCGTGTGTATGTAGCTCTCCAAGTTTAAAAAAAAAGACGATTGCTAAACCCATATATTGTATAATACCAAACTTGAGGACACAGTTGGCACATACAGTAATGGCAACTTCATATAATTTTCAAAGCAAAAATGGCAACTTAAGCACTTGATGTTTTGAGAGAATTCCATAAGAGAGCTACATATAGCTGTGACATCTTTCATAAAAGAGAAAAGTACAAGTCATGTGAAATAATTACCTACAAGATTAGAAGCATACTTACTTTTTTACATATTATGTAACATGTCATACCTAATGTTATAATATATAGTAAACTGAAAGTTCTGTCCTCCACACAAAATAAATGCATTCACAGTATATAATAAAAAATTCACAAACCTCTTCATTTTCAAAATAGTCCACAGAATAATCAGGATTCACAACAAAATAACGTTTCTTCCAGTTCTTCACCAGTGCTCCTCTTTTGGTGAGGTATCCCATCTTCAAAGGACCCTTAAAGCTATCCCACTAGATAATAAGAAAATTAATCATAGCTTAAAGTAACAATTAATGGAAAACTGATGATTGACTCCAGGGTGATAATTTACTTTAACCTTTATAGTTCGATTTGAATTAAAAGAAAAGTTTCCTTATTACTCACTGATCTTTGCAATAGTTGAAACCTTGGCTTTTCCTCTGCAAATGATTCTGCATCTATTTCCTTTAAGGTCGTCTTTGTGTATTCAACTCCATAGGCTGTGTTATAAGCTAAGGTGAATTCCTTCAAAAATTCTTCTGAAATGTCTAAAATTAGGTTGATAATCATCAATATTAATAAAGAGTCCTTGTAACTTCCATACGCAAAAATTTTGAACTTAAAACTTTATCATTTTTATGATAAAGATACAGTAGTAATAGGCCCTTTGCAGCTGACCAAAATTTTATGAAGACTTTTTACATTATGGGTTTTAAAACTTAAAGAATACCAGAAACGTCATTCTTTATGCCATATTTCAAAAATACGAAAATGTTCAGTATTTAAGCCCCTGGCATAAAAAAGTAAGAAAATTTACATAACAGTTTGAATTCTTGGAATATTTAGACGACATGTACACGTTGCTGAAGAGCAAGGTCCTGCTCTCTAACAACTTTTTTCCCTATAAATCTTCTTAATTTTTAAATTTCAAATTGTCATTAAATCTCATCGTTTAATGCTGGCCATAGGCCTCAAACTTGGCCATTTTTCTATTTTCGACCGAAAAATTCAAAATTGTTCTAAAGAATGTCTAACAAAAGGGAAAATTTTATAGTTATTCAAAGCATCTAAGTAGAGCTTTTGTTTTTGCTATTGTCTAGATAAACAAAGACATGCATGCATAATAAATGTGGGGTTATATGGAAATCTTGCCATAAAAATGCCATCATCCAGTCCACTTTTACAAATGGGTGGGGTCCAGTCCCCTACCACCCAAATAGGTGTGCTGTCATATCATTTCCTCCCGGATATACCTTCCTTGTGCGTTGATTTACACCTACAAGTCATTACCACAAATGGGAATGAATTGGATTTCCTTAACAGTTCTTTAAAAGCTTGTTGTCTACAAAAGTTTAATTCAGGAGTACAGTAACTGCGCAGTTTCACATTACAGTATGACAAGCCGCCATCGTTGTGTTGTTAGCAAACGTGATTCTACCCCTATAGTTAGCAAAAATAAATAGCCTAGCCCCTTTTATGGTGAAAACTTATCGTCTCGGGAAGTTTTCAGCAGATGTACATGAAGCTAACTAAGGATGAGATGGCACTGATTCCATGTACCTTGTGCACACTACTGCTCATGAACCATTTAGCGGTGTTTGACAATAGCAATTTGTTGCGTTCGTAATGCTTGCGATGGCACTAACTGTTACATTGCTCAGCCATTCGTAAGCTCACACTGTGTAGATACGGCCACTCGTGCATCAATTGTCATCGCTTGAAGTCATTCCCGACTATAATTCAACGATCACTGCAAAACATTGACACGAATGAACTTACCTTCAATTTGCTGCTTCTTGTGTGAGTCTAGAGGAAGTAAATTTCCCATATCCAAAACTTTTTGGTTCTTACCACAGACAACCTTCGTTAGTCTTTGGAGTCAAACGCAATGCAATGGCTTGTGAGAGCGGACGCTTGCGAAATCGAGATAACTCCAGTTTGGATATCGGATTTATAACACAGGCGAGCATTCCAGGGGGCGGAGCACAAAACGCACTGTAACATCATGAAACGGAAGAGATTACGCTACACAAGGATCCTTTTATAGCAAGAATATTGTTTTAGTAGATTCGAGATGATCGTGTGACGTGCCAAATCTTATTTCCTTCTGCGCCTAGTCAAACAGTCAGCGGTTCCACACAACTAGAAAGACATTCCATTTTGCAGTACATAACGTGCTGGTTGCCGAGCAAGAAAACAAAGATGGCCGACGGCAATCAAGAAAATTCCAAAAACTCGGCCGACCCAGAAACAACCGAAGGCGATTCTAACGACGTCGAAGAAGCAGATGAGGTACATTACATTCGTTTAGTTGTTATAGCTGCAGTTTTATTATTTGCAATAAACAGTGTTAAATGTAGTGCAAGCTCATCTTTTAATGTCTTGCGATTTGACGCTGTATTCGCTTCCAAATATTTCTTTTAATCAGGATTTGCAAGTTGACCTTGACCTCGGTGAATTAGATCTCACTTCTCAAGATGAATTTATTTTGGACGAAGTAGATGGTGAGTTAAACAAAAAAGTGCTAGCCCAAAAGTACAGGGTAGTACTAGTACTTGGATTCTTGAAACACTTTAATAAGCTGACAAGTACATGTAGTTAAAAGAAATGATTTAAAGTAAGCTCAAGCTTCCCTTTTGTCTCCTCTTTATATACATTAAGCTTACATGAGCTAGAAATTTTCATTAAAAAATATTTAACACCTCTATGAGTGAATGAATGGATGAACTTTGTAAACCACAGAATTGAAACAAAAGCTGTGTTAATAGACCATACATGTATTTGTATTTTCAGTATTGGACTGGAACTAGATTGCTTTTAAGGCTAATGCAAATTGAATTTATATATTTTTTATGATATTCCCCCTCATAAGCCCTCATTTCAAGCTAGTTCCAGTCTAACAATAATATGAATTTGGTGTATTAGTAGTTTGTTGAGTTTTCAATGAAGTTCAGGTTATGGTGGTCAGCCTGGCATGGCTACCAGTGGTTTAAGGTCATTCCGTAGTAGTGCACTGCACATCCCAACTGCGCATAATTTCACAGTGGAATGGAATGGATGCATAGATCCTTCGCATTTCTGGCCTGCAAACTGTGGAATGCGTTGCCTCCGACAATAAGAGAATCAGAGGACATTAAATCTTTTCAGCGATTAAGGCCAATATTGCTTAAATTTAAGTACCTTTTTCACCTGTAATTTGCGACACTTAAATTATTATATATTTTAACTTTTTACTTGGAAATATTAATTGTAAATATCAATGATAATTTTTAACGTTTTAGAGAATTTTAAAATACTTTTTTATTTCTATTTACATAAATTGTTTATTTTATTTACACCCATACACATTCTAACAAGAACTGTATGTATTATTGGGTACAAACAAGGTGCTATTGCTCCTAAACAAATATGGGGACCCTTCATTTTTATTTCAAAACTTTAAGTTCCTATAATATATGGTTCTATTTCAGTGGAGTGACCTTAAGAGGGAGTACATTTGTAGAGTATTTTAAAACTTTATTCTTTCTACTACCTTCAGTACATATACAAGAAAATTTGGAGGATGAGTTGGTAAAAGAGGCCTTAGAAAAAGTAAGTCAAATTAGATAATAATGTTATATTAGAAAATGTGCATTCTAACTGCATCAGGAATTTGAGACAGAAAACACCAGAAGTCTACCAGAGGCACTGTTCGGGAATGTACATGTACATTCAAACAGCTTTCTAGTTTCTAATTATACATATACCTTCAGTAAGGTGGCTTCTTGATGTTCCATGTAAACTATCTTCAAGCTGCAAAGACAGAGAAGCAGTATTTTTAGTTTTAACAAAATTAGTCGGCTGGCTGTAAGTAATGGCCAGTACTAACTTGGAATTTCTTTTGTGTACAAACAGCATTTTCCATATCTATCATTTTCATTTTAGCCCACCTACTTAAAAATGTTTTGACAGCTCTGCTAACATACATGTACATGTAGATACTTTCTTACACTTGAAGTGATTTCAAACTACTTATATATATACTAAGCTCAAACATACATGTAGCACAACCCAGTCTTTGAGTTGAATTAATAAAATAACACAATGTACGATTCATTAGGTGACCTCTTATTTCTTATTTGCCAGGGAGTTGACTTACGGCAGTACTCAAGACAAATTGAAGGTGACTTACATGAAGTGGAAAATGCATCCATTCTGGACTGTATCCTTACCTTGTGCTTACACTGTAGCCTGAATATAATTACATGTATGGGTGCATATTGGTATTAGTAAAAACATTAATGATTGCAGCTTGTTTAGTATGAAATTCCAAGGCAGAGAGTGATTTCAAAATATTCTTTTGAAAGTCTGTGCTGGAATTTCCAGAGGGATTGGGGGGTGGGGGGAGAGCTTCAAACCAAACAATCCTCTATGGAAGGATAGGGAGATTTTTATGCACTTATTTATTTTTGTGGTATAGGGATCAGAATTTAATTCCCTGTAAATGGCCAAGCAGAAGTTGCCTTGCATTTTTTATAAGGGGTGAGGGTCAATTGATCTGCACATGTATTGCCTGAAAAAACTGTTCATGTTTTGTCAGGACATTTACATTTTTCCAGTAACTGCAGAATATGAAATAGGTCTCCATTGTACAGTGTATATTGCTGAAAAGAAGCCAGTGTTCTTTTTCTCTTGACTGAAATGGCAAAGATATCAAAGAGAGTGAAAATATTGCAAGTCTTCACAACCAGATTGCCTCCTGTGATACTATTCTTGAGGCAAGTTGTTTTAACCCACTTTCAGTTATCATCTGCAGCTTATCATAACATAATAGTCAGGTAGTAAAGACAAGGATTCAAATTTCAGTGGTAATACAGGTACGTTTTTGGTTTTGTGTCCAGTGATTGTGAGAAACAATTGGTAAGAAAAATTTTTTTGAACCAAATTTTATGCTTGATGCACTAATGGACACAAATAAAAGAAAATGAATTCAGTATTGGAGAATAGAGGAAGAAATAAAACAACACTATGTATATGCTTACATGAACTCAGTGGCAGTGATCAGTGGATTTTGGCTAGTAAGGGACATGATGTTCTCCATAACGGTCTTGAAGTCAGTACTAAATTGTCTCTTCTCAATGCATGATCACTAGTGGATGCCATGTTGCACTGTAACTCATGATTGCTGGGTCAAAAACCAACAATAAGAAGCTGTTCTATATCAGCCATTCGTCTGCAATCTAAAATCTGTCCCAACCTGCATTGCACATACCATGCAATGTACATTGGGATCAATACAAGATGCCAAACAGGCCATGGGTGATGTGAAACAATGCTTTAGTTTCCTCTATTTGTATAATTTGAGTGCTACAATCAAAGGAACTACTCAATTAACAAGTAGAACAGAACAATAAAACTTTTTTGTCAAGAAATGAATTTGATTGGAAAGGCTGAAGATGTCATTTGCAAACGATGTTTTAGTTCTGTTATTTCTGAATCATGGTAACAACATGATACATGTACCTGAAACGATAATCATAATTGTTTCTGTGACATCCTAGGGCTTGAATTAAGGAATATTCTTAACGTAATGTAATGGCTCAGTCTACTGTTAGTCTGTATCAGCAGTTAGTAGAGGAAGAGGAAATCCTTTGTCGAGTCTCTCCTACACTAGTGATGAAATGCTACTATCAGTAACATGTTCAAATGCAAATGATAAAGCAGTAAAGATAAAAGTGAGCAAAATGGTCTTGCTGCAAGCACAGGATTGGCAGAAAATACAGTAAGATATTTAAGAGATATTTTTAGCTGACAGATTTTAATAGGAGTGTATGAAATCCAGTTAAAGGACCTTCCAGTTCATTCAGTCAAACTATACACACAATACAGTGTTGATTACAAGGAGTCCACTCACATCTCATTTAGCTTCATTTATGTAAAAATCCATTAATAAATATTCCTCTTCTAATTCAACAGAGTATGGAAAAAATGCTAACAAGTTTCCAGGTATGCTTTTTATATACAGTGATTAAACCAACTTGATGCTGCAGTACCTTTTCATCTTCCACTTTTTTTTTATTGATAATTAGAATTTAGCATTCATTTCCAAGGGAGTGGTACATGTAGTTCTATTCATGGTTGTCTAGGTGAATTGATGCTGACTATTCCTTACTCTCCATCTGCTTATCAGGAAGATCTTGGTAGTATAAGCTCTCAAATCCAAACTCTTCAGGAGCAATCTTTGTCAATGAACATCAAATTGAAAAATAGACAGGTTAGTAAGAAACATTTATTTATTGATTTCTTGTTGCACAAAAGCTCAGAAGCCCGGAGGGGGGGACCTCCCATATGGAATGGACAGGGATGCTCATCGTCTTGCTTAGGGGTGTAAATTCGGATTTTGGTCTCGCTTAGGATGTTCTGGGCAAAATGTCATTATTTTTTGCCGTCAAAGTCTCATTAAGGGTTGCACGCAAAGAAATAACAAAACAGAAAGAATTTTTATTCTTTATATTTACTCAATTCATATATTAAACTGGTCTCTTTTAGGGGTCTGCATAAGCTTCGGCCATGCCCAGATTGGTCTCTTTTAGGGGTTAAATTCAAAATTTCCAACGAGCATCCCCGTCCACTGCACATGGGAGATTCCCCCCAGGCTCAGAAGCATGTTCACACAAAGGCATATTACTATCGGAGGTTTCTTTGCTGCACTACGAGGACACACACAGTAAAGATGGGTTAGTGGACAAGCATGAGGTCAAGATGGTGGGATATTGGTCAAGTTCTCTTTTTCTGTGTTTATGGACCAAGACCAAATGAAAAAAAAGAATGAGGCCAATATCCAGTGATCTGGACTACACTTGCTTGGTCAATAAAGGATTTATTATATGGCTTTCAAGGAAATTTTCTTGGGGGACTCAGCGTGCAGCCCCAAACGAGCTAAATAGGCCTGCCCACTCAAGTAGCCAATCACAACACAGGCCTAGGTTCATCTCGAGATTAATGCACATGAAATTAGTTTTTACAGCCTCACTTTTATTACGTAGTGTGAGGTTAAGAGAAACCAAACCTTGGCAGCAATAAAACCAAAGTTTGGGTATAATAATTTATTGTGATTGTTTGAATAACTTCTCCAAAAAACAAAAGAGAGGATCACAGCTGGTTGTAAAGGAGAGTGAAGTGGGTATGAAATGTTTAATACCTCTGTTGAATAGTTTGCCCTGAGAAGCTTGCTTTGGTCGCTGAAAAGAGTTGTGACTGACTTTGGTCAATATCTCATTTCTGCGGCACTTGGCGATGTTATAATTTTTCAGTTTGGCTCGCGTTTTGTTACACCAGAAGTTCGCGGAAGAGTTTGGCTTAGACTGTAAACTTTAAAATCATTTGACTGGTTTCATGTACATGTACACATGTCACATCACTTCCCTTTACTTCTCTCCTCTTCCTTTCCCTTTCCTTTCTTTTAATTCCCTTTTCTTCTCTTCCTTTCCCATTCCTCTGCTTTGCTTTCCTTTACTTCCCTTCTCTTCCTCTCTCTTCCGTCTGCTTTCTTCTCTTCCGTTTTCATCCCTTTTGCTTCCCTTCACTTATTTCCCTTCTCTTCACGTACGTCCTTTTTCCTCCATTCTCGTCCCTTCTCTTCCCTTTATTTCGCTTCCCATCCCTCAGGTTCCACTCTGTTTTCTTAACTTTATTTCTTGTTTGTCTCTCTTCAGGCTATCAGGGGCGAGTTGAGTCAGTTTGTGGACGAAATGATGATCACAGATTCCATGGTAAAGTAAGTATGACATTTGGTGATCTTAAGTGATTTTTTATTTATCCTGCTAAAATTGTCGCCGTTGGTAAATTCACTGACATTTTTTGCACACAGGGTTTTTCAGTTTTTCAGTTTCAGTGAATATTGATTGAAAAAAAACACTGATTGAAGGCATATGAATGGACATCAGCGTGCAATTTTTAGTGTTGTCGACTTCACTTTCTCTGTTTTCTGTAGCATTTTTGTTATTGGCAACTGCTGAACTAACAAAAAGCCATTAACTAATTTAAGTGTACATCACCAAAATCGCTGACTAAAATCTGTTCAAAAATTTGGTTTATGTGCACAGTATATATCTGGTGTTTCACCATTTCCTTTGACATTTCTAATCACTGGGAGCTACTTTGACTGTCAAATGTAGTTCACATTTTCGTCTCGTTTCGCGAATCTCCTTTGGAATGGCTTTTGTCTTGAGTCTTCATTCCCTAAAATCCGAGATAATCATCAAACCGGGAATGGTTAGATTGTCCGTATTCCATGCATGTATGCTTCGAGAAATCCTGTGAGGCAGTAAATACGTTCAGTATTATTCAATGACGTCATGTTACTTTAGAATCCGCGAGCTTGATTTGCCTATATAGGAATACAATTGATAACAAAGAAGTCTGTCTGTTTTCATTTTGAAGGCCAGTTTACCGTGTGGCATGAAAATTTCGCGGTAATTTAATTTCGCTGATTTTGGATTTTTCGCGGGACCAAATTTCCAAGAATCTGGATTTAAGACTTTATTACTGGGAATAATTTTTGTCGCGGATTTCATGTACGGTACCAGTACTTGAAAGTAACAAACACGGAAGCCATATGGTCGTCTTCGTTTCTCTATTTTCAAGCAATATTATTGAAATTCAGCAATAGAAACAAAACAAGTACATTTTGCGGCGGGAGTTTGTTTTCATGGGATTTAATTTTCACGTATCGATGAAAAATCCCACGAACATTTCATCCCCACGGTAGGTCATAGCGGCTTTCGTGGGATCAAGCGAACACGTGTCGTCATTGAAATTCTCGTCTCGTTTCTCGAATCTCGGATAGTTTGAGTCTTGACTCTCAAAAATCGGAGTAATTCATTCAGTACACTGGGAATCTATCGGTTATGCGTGATCTGTGCTTCAAGAAATCCTGATCCTGAAATCCAATTTGTATAAGGCTGTCGTGCGGGTGAACTTGCAAATCTATGTCTGTGAACCTCATTTGCACCAATACCCGTTCGAAAATGCATGGATGATATGTTTATTCTCTTCTAACGGAGTACGTTGCAACTAAACGTGAACGTATAAACAAAGACTGATTGCATTCGGTTGCGCAGAGTTATCATGCTTAAGGCTAGTCAAGGTCGAGGCGGCTTTCTTGACATTAAGTAACACGTGCAGATGAGTCCTCATTGACATTCTCGTCTCGTTTCTCGAATCGTGTTTGGAATGACTAGTCTCGATTCTACATCTTCCGAGATAATCATCAAAGTGGGGCGTACTCGATGTGTGTTTTCGAGAAATCCTGTGTGATCGAACTTGCGAATCTGCGAGCTGAAGCTTATACGCGTTCCAAAATGCATGGATGACATTTTGATTCTCTTGTATAAGAATACACATTACAACAAAGTTTAAATGGTTATGTATACAAAGACTGTTTGCTTTCGGGGGCGCAGATTTTTTCATCTTCAAGGCCAATTTAGGTCATGGCGGTTTACGTGACATCAAGCAAGCACGCGTGGCCTCGAGTATTCAGTGGAATTTTAAGTTTTATTTTTATTTATTCGCTTTTTTGAATGTTTTAAACATATTTGTAGTGGTGTTTTATTTCTGTTCTGAATATGCGGAGTATGATTTAATTAGATCGTGATTCCTTTTTTGTCAATATTAACTTGGTGTGACTTCCTGTGATGTTAAAAGCTAAGTAAACATACAGAGCCAACAATGACGATTCTGAATCGCAAGGAGACACGTTAAACTGTTTCAGTCACTTGGCTACAACTAAGAATATCTAAAGTGCTACGAGTAAGCCCATGTCATATGTGAAAGAAATGGAAAGGCACATAATAATTTCATAATGAAGTGATTGGAAATCCTGTTTTTGCTTTTAGTCTTAAACAAGAAACGTGTCAAACCTACCGAATTGTTCAGGATGTGACGGAGTTGTTTGTTTAGTTAAATGATGTTATAAAAAGGTTCGGGCACAGGGAACATCTATCACCCTGTCTGTCAGCTAAGTTCATACACCATGTTTAACATGTCCGATCCCAACAAAGATTTTTATCTAACATTAATCGACGAAGAAGCGTTCTGGCAGAGTTTAGCTGTGGTTGGATTTATTTTAGCGATCGTTATCATCGTAGGAAACGCTACTCTGCTTTACGTAACATTCAAGGATCCTCGCAAGTCTCTCTGCTTGTTGCCGCCGGTTTTGCTGATCACAAATCTAAGCGCGTCTGATTTCATACTGGGTTTGCTGAATGTTTTTCTGGTGGCTCTGAGAGATGCGTATCGATCCAGACTTGTGCATATGCCTTTGGTTTCGTTGTTCAAGGCGATTATGTATACCGCTCTTAGCACAACTCTCTTTGTGAGCAGTTACTCCATAATAGCGTTGTCGATGACTTGTTATGTAGCCATCAGCAGGCCAGTGGAGTATAAATCCATCATAACGAGAAGGCGTCTTAAGATTTATATTGCCCTACTGTGGCTGATATCTATAGCGATGTGTGGTATTCCCGTCACCAATATACCCGAGAGGGCATACACGCTTACTTATCTTCACACTCACGCCTCACTTCCCGCCATCTTGCTAACGGTGATATACATGAAGATATTTCGTGCCCTTGCGAGGAGAACTCGCGAACTTCAAATCAGTAGATGCGACTCGATTGCGAGTCACGCACTGGTACGTGAACGAAGAATGGTGATTGCAATTGTCATCGTTCTGGCGCTGTTCTACATCACGTACTTGCCTCAATTCGTCACACTTCATCTGTTGTACTTTTGCAAGCCCTGCCAACAGTCGATAACTTTCCACAAGATCGATGTCGCTCTCTCTAGATTTCTGTACATTAACTCAGCCATTAACCCTTTCATCAACGCATGGAGGATTCCTAAGTATCGCCGAGCATTTTATGACTGCGTGCAGAGTTTCTTTGCGGGTAAAAGGCAAGTGGCAACTCTGCGGCGCGGGTCAGCTGTTTCCTTCGCAAGCCCTAGACAAAGTGCCCAAAGTACTCCAAGTGCTGGAGAGGGACTTATCATAATTTGTCGGAGCAAGAAAAAGACTCCAATTGAACTAAATGTTATTTAAGAACTGGGGACCTGATTAAAAGAGAAAACATTTTGGTCGAGCCATGTTGACCCCCTCGAAGTGGTCATTGATGCCCAACGAAGGACGACTTTTCAGTCTTAACAGATCTAAATCAACTTTAAATCAATACAATTTTACAAGCTTGTCCTTCAAAAAGGTTCATTTCTAAAACAAATGACTTCCTAAAAGTTTTCGTTCGATTTTTACTGAACATTGTTGCTTTCCATTGAAAAGTGCTGTTAAATTTAAAGAAGTAACATGAGAAAAAATTGACAGCAGAGTTAATCTGTTCCCGAACCACTGCATGTGAAAAAATGCTTATATTTTCCTCTCCCGCCGTGTTCTTAGAAATAATGCTTATTGTCACAGCGCAAAAAAAGTTAGTTTCTCAAAACGTTGTCAGGAACAAAACGAAAATACTGTTAACAATTCTTGCTCTGCAAACTAAAAGCTACCTGTATTGTCATGTTGTAAATTTTACTGCTAATTGTCCAGCTTATTGATGAAGGCGCGCCAAATGGTGCAGAACTGTCTTAGAAAAAAAAAACGTGCTGATAAACTAACCTAGTGTGACACTATTGTCCCGGGTTTTGTGTGTTCGGAAGCAGGTGTTGATGAAGTACTGAGTGATTCAGTTTATTTGAAGCAGATCTCTCTCCTGGGATGTGACACGTATACTTTATGTGCTTACTCCTCCATTCTCCTCGATTGTTGTACCATAATGTAACTTCTCTAATCTTCCGTAACTCCACTTTACATTGATGAGATGCTAGAAACGAATTTAATACATGTATAGTCTGTGATAGTTATTAACCTTTGAAAAACCTATTCGAGCATCCCAGTTCGTTTTGCTTAAAATTTGCGGTAGAACTTCTCCTGAGTCGGAAAACCGATCCTATTTCCCTCCGCGGGAGAATTACGTTGAGACTTCTAACTAAAACAGCTATTTCTCGACGTCAGGCACATATGTGACACGCCAGTAACAGAACAGACGTTCATAGAACAGCTGCACGAGTTGCATCACAAGATCGACTTTGCTAAAGAGCAGTCGTTTAGAGGGGCGCTGTCTGTCAATGATGTCGGAGACTCGTTAGAGAAGCTGAAAGTCAAGGTAATGTAGCGGGCTACGTGATCAAAGTTCTCATCATGATCGAAAAGTTAAATAAGACGTCAATAGGGTTGAAGGGAGTTGACTGGAGTTGAAACGAGATTTATCGTGTTGAAACGGGTTAAGTGAGTCACTTCGATCTATTTCGAAATGTTGACCTTGGTGAGAACGTAGGCCACGTTTTGTTGGGATCTGGCAACCATGCTCGTTCAGTTCGGCCTTTCCGTGTTTCTTTGTGTGTTCAAACAAGTATATTTGGTCATTTTCCAACCGCCAACCGTTTTTAAAAAGAAATATCGAAAAATCCTTTCACCCAGCGGAAAACGGCTCAATCACACTCTAATCACACTCAATTTTTTTTATTTTCAGGCTGTGCAGAAGATCAGAGACTATATATTACAGAGAATTTATCAATTTCGTCGCCCAATGACTAATTATCAGATTCCGCAAAATGCCTTGCTCAAGTTTAGGTAATCTACGGTTTTACTTTTAATTATTTTATGCTGATTAAATATTAAGGAATGTTGTTTAGTTTGATTAGGTATGCCTTACTGTATTGTGTTTGCTTCTGCTAGTGTTAATAATACAAGTTTAACTATACTCAGGGTCTCCATCTCCCCGCCCTACTGGAGCGAGAGAGGAGGGTGGGAGTGAAGACGAGGGCCCTGGGAACGAGATTTTGTATTGCTTACGTCCTTTGTGATTGGCCAAAATGATTACTTTAGTTTTGGTTTTCGGGACACTCAGCCGTTCTGCGCGACCTAACACCGCGTAGATAAGATAATAAGATATAGTAAGATAAAACCGCAGTTTTATCTTATTTTGTGTAGATTGAAAGTTTAGGAATGGCACATACGTTGATTAAATATGCCTTACAGTATTGTGTTTGCTTCTGTTAGCTTTAGCAATAAAAATTTTACTACACTTTGAAAAACTCTTGTAATCCACCTTCTTTCAGGTATTTTAATGAATTTCTAATGGCCCATCATCGTCAAGTTGCCAGAGAAATTAAAGACGAATACATCGACACAATGAGCAAGATTTATTTCTCCTACTTCAAAACGTACATCTCCAAGCTTCTCAAGCTACAGGCAAGGAAATGGAAATATATTTAATTTTTAGTCAGTGGACCAAATATCAATCATAGAATCACATCAGCATTTGCCAACACGACATGCTACTTAGCAACCTCTGTTCCAATAATCGCGGACTCAGTCATTCTAGGAGGCTGGATTGATTCTATCACGTGTCGACAAACGCACGATTTTTATCCATTTCTCAGTATTTTGAAAGTGGTCTTTATACGAGCCATGTGACCCATTTTCGCCGACGTTTATCCTGGTTTCTGTAGCCTGCATGAAGCGACTAAAAGTTTTTCTACTTCCCTCTTGGTGGGATGTTGAGTACGCCAGGCATTTAGTCGCCGGATACACCTGGGTGGATAGACACTGTGATAGTAAAGAGTTTTGCCCAAGAACACAGCACAATATCCCCCTCCAGGACTCAACCCGATCCTACCGAAGTAATTTGAAACTGCCGGGTATAGCCTTATAAGAACCGATTGCCATTTACTAACTTGCCTCAATTTTCTTTTCTTTTAACAGTTTGAAGAGCTGCCGGATAGAGACGACCTTATGGGAATAGAAGACAACGCAAAGAGAGATATCCTTTAACGAACTCATAAGTTTCGGCGCACGTTTTTGACGCGTGATGTTCTGACAGATGTTCTGTAAGTCTTGTTTGTCCTACCTTTCACAAGCAATTGAAATGCGGTGTTTTTCATGGCGTCACTGTTTAAAATGGGTTATTACAAGAGAAAATGACTGACTGAACTTCAGTTCGGCCAAAGATAGGGGCTACTTTCTTGTTACCAGGTTCTCTTAGATCAAGGGCAGGGAAAGACAGCAGAAAGGAGGAGTCG
>OMLO01000270.1_pt1 | contig 30911 bp, 20 predicted proteins | sample 1674811 | NCBI WGS metagenome assembly OMLO01 (sample SAMN06265003, study PRJEB25207) | coral metagenome | isolation source: Coral host | place: Mexico:La Bocana,Puerto Morelos, Mexico | collected 2008-11-13
ACATTGTTTGACATCACTACAGGTTATTTCACTAGTCAGTTGCAGGCAGTATAATTTAAAACGGTGAAAATGTCTCATTCAGAAAACGCAAACGCGACTTCCCGACAATCGCAACATTAAACCCAGCAAGAATAAAAGAGTCCCGCGAGTGTGTAATGTTATTGGCGAATTTTATTTGCTAGCTGAAAAACTTTTACGTGAGAGAAAAATTGGTGAAAATGAAGTAACTTCGGATAAATTAATTTAATTAATAATGGTAATTGACTGAGTGGAGTGCAATTTGGTCAGAAATCATACGCGCGATTTCAAAATCGAACGAGCGCGCATCGCGAGTTTGATTTGAAATCACAAGTATGATTTCAGACCAAAATTGCACAACCCGAAGTTCAATTGCCATTTTATTGCATCCATTTTGAAATCACTCAATTTAATAGCCTAAATACAAGAACTACTAAAACAACAAAAGTTGCCAAATTTGCCAAACAATGGCCTTTTTGTCTTTCATTTTCCTGCAAAGTGATTGGTTAGTTAAAAAAAGCCTTGAAGTCTGATTGGTTGTTTTGTTTTACTGTCTTATTCTCATTGGCTGAGATAAAGATCGATTTAGAGCAAAAAATAGTGCGATTTGGGAATAAATCGCACTGCTAAGAGCCAATCAGATTGCAAGGATAACCAGTGATTTCAAAGTGGATGTAATAAAGGAATTTATCAGGTTTTCTTTTGCCTCCAGGGCTCAGACGTTTTTGAATATTTGCCCTTTAGGCAAGTAGCTCTGCTTGCACTTGCCCAGGTTTTCAAACTCCCAAAACGTCCAAAGAGGTGTTGTGACGTGTTTGCAGCCTTTTTTATAGTGTTGAATACTTGCTTTTTCATCAATTACGCGCGGGTTATCTTGGTTTTTATACTAAATCCTTAGCCTTGAAGGCCGTGAGTGACGATCTGAACATTAAACAACATCTTACCTAAGCTTAACTATAAAAATCATTTTGAAGAGAAGCAAGAGACATTTAAAACAAATAAAAAAATTAATGAAAAGCAATCCGGCTTTAATTGTATTTCTACCACAGGGATTAAGCTGAATTTCTTCATTAAAAATGCTGACGAGGACTTCGTTTTTGCTGTCGAAATATAACGTCATTTCGCGTACAGTTTCTACAGCGTTGATACATCGATGTTGAGTCTGTTTTTATACAGTGAAACTGGGAATTGTTGAAAGGTAAAGAAAGAAACACGGCGTCGGCTTTTGTAAGTCGTTGAATGAAATCGGGGTAGATTTGGATCACGTTCTAGGTGACCACTTCTGAACTGTAAACGCGCGTCACGCAATCAACAACATAACATTTTGTCAAGCTTCATCTACACAATTGATCATACACCCATGTGCGGAAAACTTTAAAGCGACGATGTGTAAATGTGTGATGTTTTCGACAGACGGCAAAGTACTTGCGTAAACCGCATTCCGGAATGTACAGTACGAAGAATTTGTCTTTGACCCAACAGCAAGAGCCGTGTGATAGTCTTCAACGCATGAGCCAGAATTGCCCGGATACCTAGAGAGTTTAAACCAAAATTTCCTGCCACTTCATTCTGATTGTTATAAGTCGTTCATTTCATTCACGACTTAAAAGCCATTCTTTTAAAATCACAAAAATTAGTTCCTGCAAAATACCAAAAAATCGCCGATTCGCAAAAATTAACTCCCGCCAAAATTCAGTGTCACATGGTAAAAGGAATCAAGATTGGACATTTAGCTACAGTCGAACCTCCCGTAAGCGACCACCCAAAATGTCAAGTGGAGGTGGTCGCTTAAGGGAGGTGGTCTCTTACGAGAGCTTAGACCATAATGGATCAAAATTTTTCCTCATTAGAATATGATAACTGCCGAGACCCATGCACCAATGTTGATGCAATGTTTTATTCATGTTTAATCAATCCGATTCTCCCCTTTGAGAAATTTCCGTTTCTTGTACTAGTTAGAAATACGATAATGTTCCACACCTTATTATCCATTCTTCGATCCATTATTTGTCAACTGGTCGCTTACGGGAGGTTAAAAACAAAGGAAAATTTCAAACTTTTAGATATAAAAGTGGTCCTGGTCGCTTACGAGAGGTGGTCGCTTACAAGAGGTTTCAAATATAGTGATTTGACTTGCAAACTTTTGGTATTTTGAAAAACTGGTCATTGAGGAGAGGTGGTCGCTTACGAAAGATGGTCGCAACCGGAGGTTCGACTGTATTTGCGTCCAAGGCTTTTACATCGCTCTCGCGCTCTCAGAAGCGCCACTGTTACTCGGCCTGAGAAATAAGGGTGCTGTGAGTAATAACTGTTTACACTGAGAATCAGATAGTTTATTTACTGAATGTTGAAAATGCGAAGACCAGCAACGATTCCAAAGCAAATTGTAAGGACTACCAGCAAAGAAGAAATCAACAATTTTCATAAACTCCTCTGATTAAAATTTTGAAAGATTAAAACCTGTCTAATGTGTTTTTTTTCATATTATTGTGAGTTAAGATTTCAAACAGATTTTCTTGACAACCACCACCGGAGAAAACTACGGGTAAAATGAAAAAATTCCTGACGGGGGACGAGAATTGCACAGCGGGCTGCCAGATAAACAATTATATTATTTCTCAGACGAATACGACTTTAAATGCTGTTAACTACAAAGCTAGCATTTTTTAAGGAGATATTTCTAGTTGTCGCTTTTTTACAAATTTTTTGAAAAACTAAAAATGGGTCGAACTTCTGATGCAAAAGTCAAGCAATAATTTGATTGTGATATAGGTTAATATTGAAGCAAGTTCATCTTCCTGGATCATTCTGAGGATTTTAAAGTAGCAAGGGACATTTTAGATGACTGAATTAAACCACGCGTCTGAGGACATAGGTCTGTTAGTCCGGGTAAGTAGACCGCCCTCTTTATTAATTAGCTCACTACTCGGCCCCCAAATCTTGGTGATTTTGTTTTCTGACTAAAACAAAGAATGAGTTATAACCTGCTGAATGAAAGGGATTTTTGCCTGTGTTTATTTCTTATGTTTTCGTTACAGTCCGAGGCGTCAAAACCTGTCAAAAAATTTGACTAGCAATTAGTGAAAATATTGGTATCCGTGTTGGAAATTTGTTCATTTCGTGTTGAAATTTACCAAGTCAGATCGGTCAAGGTCTGTATGGAGCTGGGCCTCGTGAACCAAACGAGCTGGGCTTCGTGATAGCAAGGTTAACAAGATCAAAATATTATGTTGAGGTTTGACTGCGGATTCAGGACATTTGTATTTAGGTGATAATGCTTGAAGACGAGAAAAACGAGCCAGGGAAGGTGAGAACCTGTTTTTGATTCAGTTTTCTAACTTTGATTCCGAAGCCGAAAAACTCAGACACTTAGAATGATGCTATAAGCTACATCGCAGGCGGTATTTTCATGGGGTAAAATTAATTAAAACCAGATTAGATGTTTTTGAAACGGATATAAACGTTGCAGTTATGCCGCCAAAACTAATCCCTAGGTTTAAGTTATTTTATTTTAATTTGCATTACACTAATCTGACGTGAAAAAAAAAAAAAAAAATATGATAATTGACAGGCGAAGCTTCTAATACTGGTTATTATCAGTAGGAGTACCTTTTAAATCAGATATTGTTTAATCAATAACCGATTAATTTCACATAAGACATGCGTTTAGTTTGAAACCCTTAAACCCTGGCCTAGTATCTCAACAATAAACCAATATTTAGTGAGCGTATCTTAAGAAGTCTAACGTACACTTTTAGTGATAACCTCGTCCGTAATCTGTCTATAGTTCTTTGTCTCTGGATATTTTTTCATCTGACCAAACTGTAATCTGAATATTTCTTTAAATTCTTCTCTTATTGTGTGTATACCAAAAAAATGACTCGGCGATACTCACGTGATCAAGACAATAAAGTGCAACAGGGCACGGAAATTCAAGAAAGAGCTGAGACTAGAACCAGTCTCTTAGATTCACTTGTGCCTGCGGTAGTTGCCAGGGTATTTGAGTGTGCCAGAACCTCATAAGGGAGTTTGAAAATACGTATAGCAGCCTCTTATCTCTACAATATATATTTAAGAACAACCAATTGACCATAGTCATATTCTGGGTATTGGTCTGGAGCCTGCTTGCAACTGAAACTAATAGTGAGTCAAATGTAAATATCATTTATTTCTTTTTATGATATTCCCCCGAATGAGTATCCTCTGCAAGCTAGTACCAGTAGGAATATGGTCTAATATCGAGTGGAATAGTTAAATTTAGTATATACCACACAAGTGAATAGTCCTGTTCGCGCACGCTGATTGGCTAGCTCGGAGGTGATTAGCCAAGTACTATTCACCTCCGAACAGCCGAAGAAAAACAAAATGGCTTCCCGTTTCAAATAAACTGAATTACTCTTAAATAAATTAAGTTACTCTATGGTCCCCTAGTTATTCAGCTTGTGTGGTATATACTAAAACAATTATTCACCTCAGTGTCGGTGAAAGTGGTGGATATTTACCTTGCCGCTTCGCGGCTTGTTAAATATCCACCACTATTCACCTCCACTTCGGTGAATAATTGTTAAATAACAACAAATTAAACTAACCAGCAGTCTGTTCCATAGGAAAACGACAACAACAGATAAATAAAATATACTAAGATAAATGAAGGTCGATGGAGCATCTTCCACTTCCTTATTTCCGCGAGTGTTTACAAGCGTTCAGAAAGTTCACTTCAAATCTCACATTTCCCTCTTGTCCAGTTTGCGTAATTAACTCAGCTTGAATTTTGCACGGTTTTATTTCTGTTTAAAACCTGCTGCACATACTTTTTATCACCTCTGACTACATTTAAAGTTCACGATTTAAAAGTAGGGACGTCTGATCAACGAAATGCAGTATTGACTTTTTCGTATTAATTTAGTTTGTCGCAGATGTGATCTCTCGTGTTCTGATGATCTGTGGGTCCCTGATGGCGGTAGCTAATGGGCTGATTCCATCTCTGGGAGCCATGATCTACGGAAAGCTAACAGATGAGCTTGTTATCCGTGAAAACTGCACCTGTACTGTTAACGACAGCATCACTACTGTTAGATTGAGAAACCTAGTGACTCTGAAAATGATTCATCCCCGGTTTGAAGGCATAAACGTTACGGAAACAGAATCACTTGAAGTTACATTAAACGAAACTGGAATAAGAGTGAAAGTTCTCGGCTCGAACGAAATGCTGCTAAACGAAATAGTGTTCGAGCGAGGGAACCAAACTCTTTATAACACAACATCAGTGTTTCTTAACGGGACCGCTCTGAACGGAACAGACTTAACAGGATTTGAGGTAAACGGGACTCGTGTTGACACGGTGAAGTTAAGGCCGAAAACGTTTGTAAAGGAAAAAGATGGTATAGGTCCTGTTCAGAGTATTAAAATGTTACCTTTGACGCCCACATCCAAAGTTTTGCCCGAAACAAATAGTGTCAATTATACGCTGCGAAACATCACGAAAAACTGCCGTTTATTTCAAAACAGAATTGAGGAAAACATGAGCAAATATGCCCTTTATTACGTGTGCGCGGCCATCGGAACATTACTTTTTGCACTCGGGCAGAATGTGATGTGGAACATTGCTTCAGAGAGGGCAGTAAAAAACTTGAGCGAAAATTTAACGGACACGATGCTGAACAAACATCCCGAATTTTACGATACCAAGATACATGAAGGCGTGGTTAACTTGGAAAGCATTACGTAAGTATGAAAACAATTGTTGGTAAATAGTAGTAGTAGTAGTAGTAGTTTTATTTATTTTATTTAGTAATCAATTTCTCTGCAGCGAACAAGGTAAACAGACAAAAAGAAAAGAAAAAAGAGATAAAGAAAAAACAAAGACAGTTTGACTAAGAAAATAAAACGAGATGCTGGCTGAACAAATCATTGAAGGAAAAAATACTGAAAAAACCGGATTAAAAAGAAAAGAACTGCTTGCAGCCCCGTGAGAGATTTGAACTCTCGACCCCTGGTTTACAAGACCAGTGCTCTAACCACTGAGCTAACGAGGCCGATTTACTAGCCAAAGTCATTTACCTTTGATAATTTTAATTTATCTTCATACCTCTTTGCTTTTATTCAAGGGGGGTTAGCTTTTAACACAAATATGAAACTCACATGTCTGAGTGAGAATACAGGATAAACATAATATTTGATAGTTCTCCCAGAAATGAAACAAAAGTTCAAAACCTCATCCCAGAAAAGAAGTTTTTTATATGTGTAGTAAGGTTTTATTGTTTCTGTGAACCAGGACACGTACATTTTCTCGTACAATGATTTGAAGGCCGCTTTGTTTTCCAAAATGTTTCAACCCTTTAAATTAAGGTCAGTCTTATCTCCTATATATTTCGTAATGTATTTTGATGGTCTTTCTTTATTCTTTATATCTCCCTGCCTGATAGTATATTTGTCAGCACTTTTACTAAATCAAAATATCTTTTGTTGTGGTTCAGAGATTCTCAAGGAGCTATCAGTGAACATGACTTGGACGCGCTGAGCGGGGGCCTAGGTGGAGAGATCGCGTACTTGATACAGAGTGTATCAAATGTGATGTCTGGATTTCTGGTCAGTTTCATTGAAAACTGGAAAATCACTCTATTAATGATGGCTGCTGGACCAGTCCTAGCAATTATTCAAGGTATCGCGGATAAGGTAACGACAAGACAGTTTTATCTCCTTTCATAAATTAAGCGAAATAAAAAAGAACAAAACATATTGAAGTAGCCTCGTGAGAGAGTTGAACTCTCGACCCCTGGTTTACGAGACCAGTGCTCTAACCACTGAGCTAACGAGGCCTGTTCTTAACATTTATTGTTGTTTTATACCATGTAAATTTAAAGATCTACATCAATTTGCTTTCTTTAAAGGTTATAAAAACTATGATCTTTCTGTCCTAGAGTTTGGTTTACGAGGACAATGCTCCAACACTGAGCTAACTATTAATCCGCTATGACAAGTATCAGTTGTAATTTTTACTTATAAGGATTTTCCTCCATTTTTAAGGATAAAGCCAATCACAGGACCTGAAAACTATTGAACATTGACCAGAATACCACGGGTCTTATGCTATTGTGCCCAACACATTTCAGTAGTGTCCGTCGTGACGTTCGGATGTTTTGCATCATTATTTTCTGTGATAGCGTGCGATCGTCGCAACCTCGTTCTGAGGCTCCTCACTCTTCCTCCCTCGTAAAAGTGCTTTCTTGAGGTAGAGAGACGACCCATGGAAGGAGGTTATGAGTGTCATAACCTCCTGTTGCTCCCCCAGGGCGGTTCTAGGAAAAGCTTCCAGTTAATTTCCGACATAATTTGCGGTTTCGTCACTTATTCTAGAAATTTCTCCCCTGGCGTAAATCAGTGTCCAGTTTTTTCGTTTCATTTTGCTACCTTAGACACCTTATATAATTTTTTCCTTCCAAAAGTAATATTAAAATAGTTCTGCAATGTTCTACTTTGACACTGTAGTTTAATTGTGCAGAAACTCGCTCAAGCCTGATTTTGCTGTGATGTGTAGAAAAATTAAGGGCGGAAACAAAGAGTCACGTGAAAATGTCAACTCCGACTAGAACATCATACTGTTGTACGTAAACTCCTTTTCCAGCATAGAATTATTTTGTTCAATTTAAATATGATTTTTTTGTAATTGCGTGCATGGCGTTTCAAGCAGTTCATAAATAGGTACGATATTTTTATTAGGTCGAAAAATTTGTTACGAAGCAAAAAGAGGAGTTAAAAAAGCGGGCCACCACAATGGCAAAGAAGAGTCTAGGATCGATAAAAACCGTGGCGTCATATGCTGGAGAGAAAATCGAGAAAGCGCGGTAAGTCAGGGGTTTAGTCAGTTATCTTTGCTTAGCTTTAACTTTGATCTGAACTCTTTTAATATAACACTTTGATCTTTCAACAACAGATACTCCGAGAAGATAGAAGCGAGCAACAATCTAAACAAACTAAAAAGCCTTATTCTCGGCATACAGAGTGGAGTTTCCACTGTCGTTACCTTCGGCTTTCTTGGTTTAGGCTTTTGGTGAGTCAACGTAAATTGTATAAACTTTTCTTATCTTCAATAATGATTAGGGTTTGTTTCAACGTGATTTTAAACCTTTCCTGTACTTGTCATCTGAAATGAAACTTTCACAGGAACTCGTTCTCGACTCATGAGAACAGCATTTTAGCGACCCTTCGTCGACTTCTCTGTGTAGCTTAGTGGGTGTAGGGTAGTCTTCTGTGATTTAACATACAATGCCAAACCACTAAAGACTTAAATTACATCCCTATTATCTTTATGATTGTGGTTAATCAGACACGAAATTCCTGACGAAGTAGTGATCCTCAACCAATTCTATGTTTTCATTAATCGATTCAGAAATGAAAAATAGCAACCAACGTGCTAGTCATGAATTGACTTTTAAATGAATGAATGAATGAATGAGTGAATGAGTGCAAGATGTAGCTGAGGATTGGAGTTTGCATCAAGCAGACAAAAAAGTACAAAAAAATACAGCAGCCCCGTGAGAGATTTGAACTCTCGACCCCTGGTTTACAAGACCAGTGCTCTAACCACTGAGCTAACGAGGCTGACATACTTTAAGGCAACTTTCAATAGTCTTAACTGGTTAACTTTGTTCTGTTGTGAAAAGTGGTTAGACACTGATGAAATACCCGCTAAAATCTTACACAGGTACAGCTCCACTCTATTACCAGGAGGAAGCGTCACTCCGGGAGCTTTGATGACGGTTAGTTCGTTTGGATAGGATGATAGCTCATCGCAGGGTTACCTCCATGTATATGTTGTGGTTAAAAATTAAATTCAGGTAAAAATTAAATTCCTTTGCCTCTTAACCCTTATTAGGGTTAGAAGACAAAGGAAATTGAGAATCAAACTAGGTTAAAATTATTTTTACCTGAATTTAATTTTAACTACAACATATACACCTGAGTGAAAAGAGTGTGCCCAAGAATATAATGTAGTGACTCCGGACAGGGCTCGAAGCAGGACTGCTCCATCAGGCGTCCAACGCACTAACCATAAGAACACCGCGTATCTCGTCTCTCGAATGATGTCCTAATTTTGTATTGTATTTTGGTACCTTTCTTTCTGATGACGTGTGCCTTTTGCTCAATAAAGATATTTATGGCGATCATTTCTGGAGTGATGCAAATGGCAGGAACTGGAGAGCAAGTGGAAGATGTCGGTGACGCCAGAACAGCGCTTTCATCTCTGTTCGGAGTATCAGAGTCGGTAAGATCTTTTGTTTTATGGTATCTTTTATGAAGTAAAATACAAATCTTAGGCATTGAGTGGCGTTGCTTGGCAAACCCAAAAATTAGCAGCGATGGAACGAAAGATGCAACCGAGGCAACAAAAATATACATGAATACATTTTGTTTTCTCGTAGACTGACGAAGATCCATTTGATAAGGCTACGAGTCAGCTTGACACAGTGTTTGGTAAACTGGATGTTTTCAATGTATACTTCCATTATCCCTCCCGACCCGAGTATCAGGTATTATGCTTTCTCTTGTGTTCATCTCATACACGCACAGCGACACGCATGCAGACTAGCTGCTTCTCCTTTAGTTCACTATTGTTCAACTGCCAGTTTGTCCTAATTTTGGTCTGCAACAAGGAACGTAAATATTGTAGTTTTCCTAGACAAGATAATGCATATCAGAATTATATGAATTGTTTACTTGGTCACCGAAAGTTTGAATAGAGAATAATTCAGTACCGTTTAATTGTTTTTCATCTCATAGGTCTTAAAGTCAATTAACTTTACAGTAGAAGAAGGTCGGACGATTGCTTTGTTGGGGGAGAAGGGAAGCGGAAAAAGTGCACTAATAAAATTGTTACAGAGGATATACAATCCACAGACTGGAAAAGTAAGACTGGGAAACTGTTATGTAGTCATAACGGCTCTCTGCGTACGCATTGCATGCTATTTTTCTGTGCCTTCAACCTTTCTTCTTCCTTTTCTATACGACGACCTGATGTATCGTTTCCTTTGCTTTCCTTAGTGTAACGCGAATTACTTTAGTTAAAACACGTCTTTATGTTTTCGTTATTTTTAATACAAAGGTGAGGATCGATGGACATGACATACGTTTTCTTGACCAACGCTGGTTTCGTCGGCAAGTTGGGATAATACACAAGAAACCCGAATTCTTTACAACTTCAATAGCCGATAACATTGCATATGGAAAGACTGACGCGTCTTTCAAAGAAATAGTGCGTGCCGCAAAGGCTGCTGGGGCGCATGAGTTTATTACAGCATTTCCAAAGGTAAGCCAGATATTTTTAATATATTTACGAAATTAAACACGGAATGGAAATAAGCACCATTTTGTGACTAAGTCTTGTCTTAATAACTTATATGGGCTTTAATTAAATGTCTTGAAAGCTATCTGTTGCTTTCTCATGGAATAGGGTATCAATTATTTACTGCACTCTAGGGATACGCTACCATGCTTTACGACGACGGATCGCCGCTGACATCCTATCAAAGACATTTGCTTGCGCTAGCGCGGGCAATGATCAGAAAGCCCCAAATACTTCTTTGGGAGGAGGACCTGTCAATCATGGACAGCTCTGCCTTAAATGCTCTTACAAACTACTTAGATCAGGTACGTGTCAAAGGAAAAAAATTAACGACGCTTTTATGACGGTTTAAACTTGGGAAGACGATTTTACTTTTACTCAATTCAAAGTTCTTAACTCTAGCTGCTTCATAACGATATTGCGTTTCAGGCTCGCCGAGGTCGCACCACAGTCATTTCAACTAGTCAGGTGTCAGTAGCTCGTATTGCTGACCTGATTGTCGTTCTTCACAATGGTGAAATAATTGAACAGGGGAGTCCCGAGGAACTGATGCTGTCAGGAGGGGCATTCAGATACTTAGCTACACTTCAAGTGAGTTAAACCTGACTTCTACAGAGTTAGCAAATTTAAAGCTGCGGAGCTCGCTGCGAGATACGATCCAGAACTTTGTTTACTTAAAATTTCACACCCTGTGCGATTTTAAATAATTTCTAGCTTCTGCCGCCTAGGCTGGTATCAACTTCTTCAGTTTCTGGGAAACTAAGGGAGATGAAACGTAGGGCACTTTACCATTGTCTGTCATTTTTATGTTATCTAGTTATAAATACCAAAATGCCTTTACGCGTGCACAGGAGAGTTTGTCCCGAAAACGTTTTGTTAACACTTATAAGCTGGATAGCGATTTATCTGCTGGATAGCGTTAACCACCTTTCGAAATAAATAGTATAATTCTATAATGGAGGTCACCCCGTGGTGGTCTAGCGTTCTATTCACCGATACTGTTAGTTGTTTTATTCCACCGAGACCTGGAATAAGGGCTGACCGGATGAGCAGACTTCACTTACCTGCCGTTTTGTGATAGAAACAGTTTACAATCGTTTGTTTTGTTTTTTTTTCAGTATTTTGAATCTCAGAGTGTGCACCAAGAGAGGTTACTGAAAACTGGTGAGATTGACGGCTAATATTGTTCACTGTAATTTCTTAAAACGAAATACTGATGCGCTCTTTATTGAAATGAACTGCTTTCATTTAGTTCCAGTCTTGTCAGATCTTCTACCGGTAAAAGATAACATCGACGAACTGGAGGCTAGCTTCAGTCAGAGTCAGGAACAGCATAAAGAGCAAGTAAAAGGCTTTATATCAAAAATCCGTCAGATAATCCAAGACAAGGTAGATATCTTCCTGGCGTTTCTTTTGGTCTCAATCAATGCTCTTTAAGGTATGACCAGCGGCTGTCTAAAAAGAAACCGCCGCGATAATCAGATATTCAGGGAAGCATGAGAGGAAAATGTAATTAGCAGGAAAATGGTGTTGTAAAATGTAATTGTGATAAAAATTTGTTCAGATGCAACCTTTTATTTACTTTTTAAAAATAATTCAAGGTTTTTTTGAAACATCTTACAAATTTCAGTTGAATGAGGGAAAGTCCGCATACAAAATGATAAGGATGCAGCTGCAGGACTTACCACTGTTGTTAGCAGGAGCTCTGGGAGCCGCTATCACTGGAATGGTCGCCCCAGGTCTCTCCTTTCTCTTCGGCGAAATACAAAAAGTAACGCATTTATCAATTGTTTTGGCTCTGATTTAAGTAGAGTTTTCATTACCATCGTAAAAACACACTTCTTTCACGTTAATGCTCAATTTTTGTTATAGTTATAGTTTATGATTAAGCAGGTAAGGCTGACAAAAATCAGTCGCGCCGGAATTCATCCGCTGAAGGAAATATGGATGTTACCTGGTTATAAGATAAACGTGCCCTTAAGAATCATCATCGTGTAAGTGCATTCACGAGTTTGTCCCCAAAGCGTTTTGTTACGAGGTTTCAGTGCGTTTTGAAGCTGTTGTTTGCAAAAATACAATAAGGTAGGTTTTTTAATCTTTATCACTGATTTATAAAGCTTAGTAACTATGACATGATTTTTTTAGTTTATGAACGATCCATTGAGGGTTGCCCGTGAAGGGCCATTCTGGGCAAGCATGTTTGTTGTGTTAGGAGCCGTAGTTGGATTTGGTGGTACAATTGAGGCAAGTATTTATTTTCTCAGTGGAAGGCCTAGATGCACGCTTGAGACTATCGTTTGTTGTTTCGACTGTATGCCGAGCCGATTTTGTGATCTCCATGCCCTGAATGCGATCGATGCTCTCGAAGTATTAAGTCTATCGCCGGTTTATTTTTAAGATATGTCTTGTTTTTTAATGCTATAGCTGATTTATGCAAATAGAATAAATACGGATATGTATTATACTTCAGAAATTTATGCTTAGTTTCGCCACGGAGAAGTTAAGAACAAGACTTCAGAAAATGGCCTTTGATACTTCAATGTACAAGGTTAGTGTTATTTCAATTTAATTGTTAAGTTCTTTTAAGGACAGATCTCTTTAACTAAAAGTTTAACTGAAAAATTATAATGTGTTTCATCAGAACTCAGTTCCTCAAATTCCCGGGATAGGCGACTTTCCCGGAGCCGGAGGACAATTTCCTGGTGTACCTCACCCAATGGAGATGAGCCTACCCACTGTACCCGGTGCACCCACAGCGCAGTTGCCATCCATAGGTAATGCTCCGCCTCACATAATCCCTACAGGAGTCACACGGCTACCATCCGCACAAATGCCAGTTTCTGGTCTGTCAGCCATTGGAAATTTACCACCGCATTTGCCATCTGAAATTTCATCTTCTCCAGGATTTCCCGGATTAGTGTCAGAAGGGTTACCAGGAATGGGAGACATTACCACTGCACCTCAAAAACCAGACTTTCCTCCGGGTAGCTTCCCAGCAGGGATATTAACCCCAGGATTAACACCACAAGATTTATCAGCAAACACAGGAGCTGCACAAGTTCTTTCTAGAATGCCAAGTAGTTTAACTCCTTCGAACGTAGCAGAAACAGGTCAAATACCAATGTCGGGATTTGAAACCGGCCAAGTCCCATCTGCTACCGAATCTTTATCGTTGGGATTAATCTCTAATTCAGGAACTACTCCAGGAATGGCAGGGATGCCTTTTCCTGGTCTACCTTCAGGTGTACCGTCAGCATCTGGTCTTCCACAACTACCCGGTAGCATTCCTACCGGAATCACCCCACACGATTTGGGAGCTGGACTAGGGCTTCCTAGTCTTCCAACACAGTCTAGTCAGTCTGGCATAGCAGGATTTGCACTAAGCCCTGATCAGTTATCAATTCAGGATTCTTCATCTGGGGAAAGTGGAGGCAGTAAACCCCAGATTCCTGTACTGGGAACAAGAGTTCCTCAAGCAGTTTCTCAAATCAGTGGTATGTTACCATCAGTGTCATCACGGGTTGCAGGAATGCCTACAGATATAACATCAGCTGCTGGAATGGTACCAACTTCCACAGCGTTAGGTTTTCCTAGTGCAGCTGGCCTTGAAGCGGGAGGTTATGGGACAATAATTCCTGGCTCACAAGTCAATTCTGGTATTTTGCCACCAGGGTCATCGCAGATTGCAGGAGCACCGACACCAGCTGATGGAATAGTGCCACCTGCCGCAGCGCTAGGTTTTCCAGGTGGTGCGATCATTCCTGGCTCACAAGTTAATTTTGGTATGGTACAACAACCCAGCTTTACTGATATACCGACTGGGTCACAACGCATGGATGATATCACGATTCCTACCAATCCATATACTGGATCAGTTGATAAAGTAGGGGCTACAAGGCTACAGGAAATGGGCCTCTCACCAAACGTGCCGAACCCAGACCTTTTGGTAAGAACAGATCATTGCAAATCGATACTGTAACGCGATTAAATAAGTGAACGCGCAATTTATGTACCTGCCGAGCAATTCATATTTCATTTAAATGACACAGTTAACGAGTTCCGGCTGCAACTGATCCCTGTTGATGTGACTAAGAAAAACCCTCAATTCCTCTCGTTCTATTTTTCATGTCATGTTGGATAGCAAGCGATTCTACCGCGGACTCTAACCTCGCTTTAAGAAGACAACTCTTCCAGGATTCTGAATTTGGACGCACATGAAAAAAAAATTGTGATTTTGAACAATGGAGCTCTGTTTTATTGAAGGTTTTACCAGATCCTCAGAAACAGGCGGGCCTACTCATGTGTCAAGTTGAAAAGGATGTAGAAGCGGCTTTGCAAAACGTGAGTGTTTACTTACAGATTCGCACGACTCTTAATTATTCTTATACTGTCCATCATTGCATTCTCATCCTATATGCAAATCAAATCTTATCTATGTTAGCATTACAAGAATTATTCTTGAGAGAGAAACTTTATGTGCGCGCAGTTTAAACGATTTTACTCCCTCATTTTTCTTTTTCGTTGTACATCCGGTATCTCGTATGATAAGCCCGAAATACATTTGCATGTAAAGCCATTATCATGCATTACAGGTTTATCCAAATTTTACTTCTACTAAAGAAACCCTGAGGACAAGAAGACCCAAACCGCTGTTTTAAACAGTGTCTACAACATTGGCAAAAAACACTCCCTATTTTCTTTTTCATACCAATTGCAATCAGTCTATAGGCAAATATCTTGGCACCAGAGTTCAGGAGACCTTTTCGTCCCTATCCACACTTGGCATGGCTTTTTACAATGGGTGGAAGATGACACTAGTCGTGTTAGCTGGACTTCCAGTGATCGGGCTGGCTAACCGCATTCAGCAGAATGAAGCTGATGCTACTGTTGAACCGGAAGGAGTTGAAGCAGTAAGTGTTTAGTACACGTGACATGGACACCACCCGACGCTTTTTCCAACCAGCCGTGCTATATTTGTAATTTAATATCAAAACACAATACCTTCAAGTTCATCCAAAGACACTTACCATGCTCAATGCCGAGATTATTAACCAAATGCCTAGCATTACCAATTAAATTTTTGAGAAAAAAAGTTTTAAAGTTTTAAAATGTCTTAAAGACGAGAGGTGATTTCCAAATAGATATAAAAAACATTCCGCTGTTAATAGATCGCCCAGCAAAAAAGCAATCATATTTTGTCTCTTTTTAGAGACAGCAGTAATATTAATGATCTTTACTTCATTAATTATAGCTGCTAAAAACAAGCTTCAAAAAAATGGAAACAATTTCAGCTCTTGGAATGGAAAATAAGTTTGCCAAGAAGTATAAGGATGCCATCTTCGAAAAATACAAGTAAAATTCCTTTTTTCTTCATGATCAACTTCTACGTCAAATTTAAGAAAGCAACCAGTTTCTTTTAACAGATCATTCTTTTTTTATAGGCATGCGTTAAAGAAAGTCATTGCCAGTGGTTTCGCCTTCGCTCTTGGACAAGCTATGGTGTTCTTTATTTACGCAGGCGCACTGAGGTTCGGTTGCTACTTAATCAGCATAGGAGATATGGCAGCTATTGAAGTATTGGGGTAAGCAACAGATTTTTTCCCATTGTAGCTAGCAATTATGCATTCATTGCAGGCAAAAACCTTTTTTTAACTGAAAACTCGATCATACGTCTTCTAATTAATGGTCATTAACAAAGAAACATATTGTTAAAAGAAAAAAAAACTATTGTGAAAACAGACAGAAACTTTGTTGTAGACGAACGTAAAGTGTACTAGGGTTAATTCCAACATTCAGAAACATTGATGGCCCATAAAAAGTCAGTTGTATTCCAGTCGATTTCAAAACACAACTGTCACTCGAATAATCCTGATCCAGCTGGTGATCGTTGGTTATGTCAAGCCTTCTACAGGTCAAAAATAACAATTTAGTAGGCCTACAGCATATACAATTTTCTTGTTTCAGTGTGTTGATGACCGTGTTGTTTGGTTCTTATGCTACGGCGAGCTCGCGTGCACCGCCACACGCGCATGAGGACACGGAAGAATCGATGAACAGATTGTTCGAGAACGAGACAGCAAATGTACAAGATCACATTGGTGATAAGTTGGTGAGCGACAATTTCTCCCTGGGTCAATTATGCCAGCAGGAAGAAAAAAATGTATTTAGAATTATTTTATTGCAATGTTCACAATGAAATGGAGCTCAGAGTCATCCAGGACAAGTTTTGAAGTCCTAATTACATCCTAATTACATGCAGTAGTAAGCGTAAAATGGACTTGTAAACTTGTAATTAATTTCTCAAAGGACAAAGTGGAAGGTAGCTTGGAATTTAAACATGTGGAACTGCCGGATCCTCTGCACAATGGCGCCCCATTGTTAAGCAAGCTAAACGTGAAGGTTAGCAGTGGACAAATATTAGCCATTGTACCGCTGGACAACGAAAGAATCAACCCCTTTGAACTTTTGTTAGAACGTTTCTTTGATCCTGTCAAGGGCACATCGGTGAGTAATATAATTTAACTTTGATGCTTTGAAAAATATAAGCTGTTTATGAGACGGCGAAAAGCTAGAAAAGTATCAATATCTGTAAAAAGTAATTGCCATACCATGACAGGGTAACCAAGGTGCTTTCTGTCGAAAGGGCTTGACAATCGACAAATAAACTTCAGTTACCAATAACTGGCTCAGGTAGATACTGTCGATCGCAAGAAGGCCATCGACATTTTTATTATGTTTACTAGTTCAGCGGCGGGGTTACGTAATGCTAAAACAATTATGTCGTTCTCTAGGGTTAGGGCCGTCGTTCTCTATTTCGACTTTGATTCTTGGCTCGGTGCTTCGCCCTTTTCATTTATCAGTACAAATAAAGGGCCCTCGATGTCCCCGCTCACTTTCTTTGTTCCTCATTTTGATTACGCTAAAATTTGTTTTCATATAACTCAGCGTGATATTTCAGCTCTTAGATGGCGTGGATATACGCAGTTTGGACCTTTCTTGGTTGCGATCCCACCATGCAGTGGTATCCTATCGCTCGTTTCTTCCACATTGCAGTATTGCTGAAAATATCGCTTATGGAGACAACAGCAGAGAAATAACAAGGCGGGAAATTGAAAACGCCGCCCACTCAGCATATGCACATGAATTTATTACGGATCTACCAAAGGTGAGAAACTAAGCCTTTGCTACACTCAGGCCCCAGTACAACCTTAGGCAGTTTGCTGAAGCATTCAGGAATATGATTCTAGGGAAAATGTATGCTTTTGAATGTTAATTTCAGAGCTATGACACAGTCCCCGATGAAGATCAAATCCATTTGACTGACAGTCAGAAGTTAAGGATCGCTATCGCACGGGCCATTATGCGTGGACCAGCGATCATTGTGATTGACGAGTTGGAGAAGGAAGATCAGGTGAGTCAGTCTCTCGTACGTCGTTCCGTCAGTTATTCAGTCAGTAGTCAGTCAGTCTGTTGGTCGGTCATTCAGTCAGTCTTGCCACCATTGATTGATTACACTACTTTGATATGTTTTGTAAACAATAAGAGCTGATACATTACCCTAGATTTCACCGGCTAATGTTGACGAGGCAACGCAACATCCAGTGACCAGATCCGCCATCTTGTTGTGTCATGTTTGTTTGTTGGATATTAAACCTACACCATATCGCTGGGATCTTTTGCGTTATTTTTGTTTTGTTTGGATAACCTCATCCACATACGCACGGTATTTTATGAAGGAAACTGTTTTTTTTTTATCCACAGGATGTAAGTGATGCCATACACATTCTTTCCCGGAACAGAACTTGTCTTATATTTACTCGACGTCAAAAAACAGTTGAAGCTGCTGACCAGATAGTTTTCATGTATCACGGGCGTGTTATCGAACAGGGAACTCTTCATGAACTTCGAGAACAAAGACGCCTGTATCACTTGTTAACGAGTTTACAAGACGTGGAGGAATTTTAGTTTTCTTTTATAATAAGTAATTTTCGAAAAACGTTTGTTATATTTTGATTTTGGTTCATGTATGTTTTGTTTAGATATATTTCTCTTTTATTTGTTATACATTGCTTTTCCTTCTTAACTAATACTCCCCCCTTCCGATTTTTATTGCTCTTTGGCTCTCAAGTTAAAGTTTATTCCTTCAGTTTTATTAAAAATTCTCACTGTTTACTCAGTGTTAAAATGAGTAACGGCCATTTTGTATCGTGTGATTACAGAAAGATGCAGAGAGCCTGATTATACTTTAAGTGAGCGCATTGATTTTGCGCATTGAAGCTACATTGAAAAAATCGTTTCTTTAACATTACTTCGCCAATCTCCTTTAGAAAATCAAGAAAACGAGACTGGTAATCAAATCATTGCTAGTTCAGATTTTTCGAAAGTTTTCATGTTGTTGAACTACTCTAACTAAATCATAGTTCCTCGTGAGAGACAATGTTTGTATTGTTGTTTTGTGCTTTTGGTTTCTTTTGTCTCAGCAATGGAGCTCTGTTACTTCTTGGCATCTCAACTTTAAGGCAGTCTGTGGAAGAAAAAGGCGGTACAGTGTATTGTTATATAAAAGGCATTAATTACAAATACTACATACTGAACTGCTTACAATGCTAACAGAACATACCTATATAGCTAGGCCTTTAAGAGTTTGTAAAGCATGGTTTGATTGCAGAAGGTCAGGATAGTGTTCAATTGATAACTGAGAACTAGTCAGAAATGTCTGCTGACAGTCTGCTCATAATTGGCGTAAATGAACTTAAACTGTTCTCATAGCTGAGAAATTGTCAGAAATCTAACTGACAACTGATAAATGAAACCGTTAAATTTGTTGTATAGAATTTAGAGTATGTAAGAGAAAATATAACCTTTTAGCTACATTGGAAACTATTGTGGATTAAATGAGAGGTTAACAGATAAGTAACTTAAGTAACAGGGAGGAAACTTCCTAACAGATAGAGACATCGGAAAATTATGCACGTACCTTGATTGTCCTCACGCAGTACTCTCTTAGCACAAAGCCACTTAGTTAGATCACGTGACTGTGCTTTCATGAACCAGTGAATGAGAAGTTTCTGTGTCTCCACCAGCATATCGTGACACTAAAATTACGAAAAGAGAAAACAAGTTGCTGATTCCTTCAACAACTTAATTATTTTATATAAACATTTTATATACATTTATTTGCCCTCCGACGCAACCCAGCGGGTTTGTTAGAAAGCTACCTTCGTAAAAATTAATTTTTGTTTAGTCTGGCATTTATAGGATAATAGCTTTTCGCTTTCCTTTGTCCTCGACTAGAGTGGAGTTGAATTGATAAATAGAAGAGTCTTCAGTACCTGTTTTTTGAGTCTTCTTATTTCACCAGTTGGATCATCAATCTCCACTTCCGGTGTCGCAAACACCCATTTCTGAATGCGAGAATCTTTCGTAAGTTCATCAATCTGTTTGCGGTAAAGGCTTTTTACTACAAAAAAAAAAACAAAAAAACGGCGAGAAATTTTTAACAGGTTTGTCTTTGGGTCTTAAGTTTAACATTCTTCACTGAAATAATGAAAAAAAATATCTTTAACGATTTCCTTTTGTCATCTTGGCTCTCCTCTACACATACCTCCTCGTTTATATCTGAAGGGAAGCTTTGGTCTGGTATTATATTTTGTCATGGTGTCACATAGGTCTTCAGTCACCCTCAGCATAACTATCTCCCTGACAAAGAGAGGGTTAGAAAAGATCAAACACTCAGGATGTTAATGTGAAAAAAATTCATAACTAAGTTTTGTTTTGACCGAGGTTTATGGTACGAATTAATATTAAATTACTTACTCTTTGTAATAAATCGGAGTATTGTTTTCCCGTGGTTTCCTTATTCTCGCAATATTTGCCAGTTTATTCTCAACTTCTACGGCTAGGAGCCTGCAAACTAGAAAAAAGAATTTAGTACTATTGTTATTTATGTTATTTAGGAAAACACCACTGTAACTAAGAATTAGCTGCCTTAATCAGTTTTGACTTTTCACAGTTTATTTCCCATATGATTAACAAAAATCTTTATTACCATTATTATATCTCTCAGTTAGTACGTGTGCTGTGATTGGTCAATTTAGCGGGCCGTACTCAACTGTACTGCCTGCTAAATTCAAAAGTTTGTTTTAGTCGCCATGTAAAATGCCAGAGATATAATAGATATCTTACTAACGTTTTCTCGGTCCTTACTGTAAGTTATGGATCCTCGAATCGCTTGGGCCATAAATCCGAGCGGAAAACACTCGGTCCGTAACTTACAGTGCGGACCTCGAACTCGGTTAGTAAGAGGTATTTATTTTAAAAAGTTAAAATTTATTTTCATTTTTTAAAGAATATATATTTTATTTTAATTACTGCTAAACACATTAAAGGTTTTAGAACCAATAAAATTTTGTCTAATATTAAACCTTTCAGTCTTTTCCTGCTGTACTAAACCACAAGACAACGCACAAAACTGGTTTGACAAGCGACTTTCACTTTCCTAGCTAATTTTTTTTTTTTTGCGGAGAACATTGCTTACAGTTAACGGCAAATTTTTTGGCCCGTTTTACGGCTAACGGTTAACCCCATCGTCAGTTTTTACTTGCCTACCATGACATTTTGTTGGAAGGTGCTTTGTGGATTCTAAATCTTCATCTTCACTGTCATCTTCACCGTCATCGTCATCTTCATTATCGTGACCATCATCTTCATCATTATCATTATCGTCTTCAATTATCTCATTTCCTTCCGAATCTGTTTGCCGCTTTCCCTCTGGTTTCCCTTTTTTGTCCATTTCGATGTCGATCGAGTCTTTTCTCACTTTTATTCCGTCCATCATTTCAAATTCGACGTCGGTCACTTCCGCACATATAATGTTCCAAAATAATAACAGAGCTAAAACGACGCCATATCTTGACAATATGCGCATTGTAACTGAAATAATCTGCAGTTATATGTTCTTCTCTAACAGTGATAATAAACTTATGACGGGAAGAAAGTTTCCGGCGGTTTGAGCACTAGCTAGCCCGTTGTGACTAAACAGTGATTCACGACCTAGACCACCACTGTATGATTAAAATGGAATCCTATTCGGAAGTTCGTTATTTCCCGTGGCACAGCGCTATTGAATAACGATTGTTAACAGTGATAATTGCTAATGTATGCAATGGTACGCTAATCCACGATGTACACGTGGGGAGATTACATCTCTTCCACAATGCGAAAGTTGTCTCTCTTTGTTTGCCAAGTGATCAGGTCTCTTGTAAACGACGTTAAAAAGCGAAGATTTTCTTGTTACTTGATATTTAGAAAACTTCACTTGTTTATAAAAGAGAAAAATAAGCCGCTACTTAAAGACTTACTTTCTCCCTTAACCGTCGATGCAAACTGAATCATTTTTCTTTAGAGTTACATGACGTGTTTGCCATTCGGCTGCTTTGAGTCAGCTGAATCAACAAGAAGAGCTGACTCTCTCACGAGAACAGAAACGAATACTGTCCCTGAACAGCGTCGAGTCGACAAAATAGCTCATTTATTTAGTTCTTTAATATCTGCTAGAAAGAAATAAATGATCACAATATACTTTAAATAGAGGGAAACATTTGTCTTCTGGTTTCTTTTTTCTTTCTTTGTTTTTGTCAATATGCTTATGATCGACTACACTCTCTTTTCTTCATGGTATTCTTTTATACAACTCAATTTATTACCATTTTCATTTTAATTTTTAGCTACAGGTGTTTTGATCATAAAATTGTTACCGAACTCAAACAAGTTCTACTTAGAATTGTTAATATCGAGTCTACTATAACTAAAATAACAAAAAATCTTATGAATACATTATCATTACAACCAAGCAATTAACTGTTTGTTTAGCTGTCGTTTTTTTTCGAAACCTCGCTTCGAAACAACCAATTGCCGAGTCACAGATATCAACATTGTCCAACTTAAGGTCAAACGTATAGAGATAATTTAAAGTTAAATAAATTAAGTATTTACGAGATCTACAGCGAGAAAATAGAGAAACTCAGAGAGAGAAAATCACTGCCTAAGAAAATTCATATTTTTATGTTATACCATGCAGCTGCAAAGAATACTGTTCGTTTTCTCCAGTTTACATTTGTTTGTAATACCACCAATCGTATTTTGCCGCGAAGAGAGGATAAGAGTTGGACCTGATCCGGATAAAGATAAAAAGATCAATCCGTACATCACCAAGTTTCACCAGGCCGCTGGCTTGAGACCTACCAAATGCCAGGGTAAGGAAGTGTTAGAAATAATTAACCATTTACTATCTGGGGGTTACAGTTGAGAATAAGAATTTGATCAAAATTTAAATCAGTGAGCTAATCAATCCACTGTTTAGATAATAATTCTCTTTCTTCGTAACAATATTTTTTAAACTGGAAATTTGCTATTACTAAATTGTTCTACCTAACGAGGAATAGTTTTAGGACCGATTGTTGTTGGCCGGATTAGCTCCTGTTTCAGAAAAATAATGCAAAACGATAGTTATTACATGTGTTTTCTATCTAATTTACTCTTTTCCGTATTCATATCTATCAGAAAGAACAACTATTTGTGACACATTGATAATAAACGCTCGGGAGACCAGACACTTGTCTTAAGCTTCCAATTATCCTTTTAACCAGTGCACATTGATGTGAGAGTTCTCTGCAAAAAAACTTACGAGTTCGAGGCCAGTCTGTTTGAACCTGAACCCTTCTTGATGTTCCCTCAGTTTTCGTGAGATATAAAATTTTGTTTTTTACTTGCTAATACTGTTTCTTGAAGGCGCAAATAAAAGAATTAATAAGGGAACTTGATACTCTTTAAGTTGTGCCGAGTCCACAGCTGAGTCCAGCGGAAAAAAAGGAGGAACAACAACAACAACAGCAACAACATGATCGCTTTAGACATCGACTAAATCATTTTACACAGACGTCAAAATTTCTCAGAATCTGCTAGCTACATTAGCAATCGAAAAATTGCTGTATAAAAAATACTAGCATCCAGGTTTTGAAGGAAATTTAATTAATTAAGGTGAAGGGAAAACTCGGCTATAGGTTGCAAGTTTTGATGCAAGTTTTGATCTCTGTACCGAGATTTTAGAACACTACGGTCGAACCTCTCCACAACGTTCATCTTTGGGACAGAGGGAAGCTGGGTATTGTAGAAAAGCGGCCGTTAGTTGAGGTTCGAATATATTACACTATTACTTTTCAGTGTGCCGCCTGATGGTGACAGAGTTCTTAGAGCAAATGAAAAAAACAGATCGTCGAGAAGACGTACCTCGAGGATATGCACTTGAAGATCTGGAAGATCCAGACAAGAGCATTCATTATGAAAAATCGTAAGTTTATCTTTCACATCAGTAAGTGAATGATGCAGTCTTTACGATTCGAACACGTTATACAATTACTTTTGCAGTCTTTTAGATTATGGGTAGATAAGCAAGTGGATAAGCTCGGACGCATATTTGCATCCGTGAAGTCTTGGCTTCGAGTTCTTCCTGGTGTTCTTAATATCATAAAGTTCAGTTCGCACCTGAGACGTTTTCTTTTGTCTCCTTTCATGAACCTAGTGCTGCCAACAGGTGTCGATATCAGAAATGAGACGCTAAAGTGCATTAAACCACAATTAAGTTTTCAGTGACTCCCCGTGACAATAGACCATTTACAGTTGTGTGCTCGGTGACCTAGCCTTTGAATGGCAGCGAGGCTGGAGGTGACCTTGCTTTGATACAGACCTCTCTGTTATTGTCATGAAAATGTAACTAGTTAGCATTAGAACAACCTGATTGACAAAACAAAAGCAGTGAGGTCTGTATCTAAACAAGGTCACCTCCAGCCTTGCTGCCATTCAAAGGCCAGGTTACTGAGCAGACAACTGTAAAATGGTCTATTGAATCGAGGAATTATTCAAAGGAGATGTATATTGATGCCTGAAAAATTGAAAGCTCAAATGGCCTTTTTTTATTTTTGTATTTATTCCTGATTCCATTTTTTCAAGGGAACTACGTCTTATGGATGTACTGGATAACTTGTGTGAAAGAATGAAACTGTACCGCGCAAGGCCTGGACCCGAATTTCCTTATATCAAAGGAGGTTTGTATATTGCAATCCCGGTCAGAAAGATGAACAGTGCTATTAACTATTCAATCATCAGTTGCGTATTTGGTTTGCCGACACTTAGACACATGATGATTGCGTTTTCAACCCTGCGACAACATTTGAAAATATTTGCACAAGTGCCGCGTGTATGATGATTGCTCAGGAAAGGTATAAAAACAGGAGGTGACGATTAATTAAAAAAACAGCGATGTGTAAGAATGTACAAGATAAAAATTGAGGAAAATATAAGTGAAAAATACTTTTCAAGGCACTCACATGACACATCTGAGTGGAAACTATCTCTCTTTATCTTGCAGCTAAGAGTCAACTTCGTGAAGTACTAGACGACATGGCAGCGAAATCCAAAGTAAAACTTAACTATGAACTGCCAGACGAGGTGGTGGAAGACTACACTTACGAGATGGGGCGACTAAAGTTCAAGGTGACTAGGAACTTGTATCTAAGTTTTTGTTTTCGTAGTAGTTAGAGTCATATATATATTAGGCGCAAACCGCACTTTTGTAACTGAAAATTGAGCTTCTTTAAAAGACCTTACTTCCTTTGAATGTTATTTCTACTCCACACTGAACACATTTTACAGCGATTCTAATCTTGGTACATATTTCTTAGTGCATACACATGCTGGAGACTCACGAGGACGACATAACCCATTGGTATTTTAGTGAACAAAAAGAAAATCTTCTCGACTGGCTGTGTGCAGAGAGAATACTGGACGAAGATGAACAAGGTACAATTCACCACAGAACAAGAAAAATATGAATTTTTTTAAAATCGTAGTCAATCTTATGGTAAGAATATGACAAGAGATTTTAAGAGCTTGCTTATTTTCATAATGCAACATCGTAATCAGGAGTATTTTAAGTCTGTCACCAAAACCAAGATTCAAAAAAGTAAAAAAAAAATGAATTACGGTAGTGTTTGAATGAAAAAAGAAATAACTGCTTAAAGAAGATTGGCGCTTATGGAAGTAACTCTTAGATATTGCTAGATTGGTTTTAGAACGTGGAGAAAGAGACATTATACAGTGGAGGAAACTAAGAACCAACGTAGTTATGCTAAGATGTATCCAAATAAGCTTCACACTGAGATGATTGTTCTTAATTCAAAATAGGCCAGTCATGGAATCTTGAAAACCCAACTGATTTTATCTTTCAGATTGTCTCAATGCTTCAACAGAAATGCCCGAGGATTATTACGCCTTTATGCAAGAAAACAACTCAACGAAACCAGTGGACAAGCCGACCATTCCCATGAGAGAAGATCGGCATTGGGAATTATAGAAAACAATGTATAACATAATGAAATCAAAGACTGTCCGGTAGAACTATTCAGTTAGAATATCAGGAACCTCCCTCCTTGTTTGCCACTGATAATCTGGACAGTTGGAAAAGCAACGAAATTTAGCAAAAACTAATTAAAGCAGCGGCTGGGCACTAATCATCAGCACACACAGTTTTTGCGATGTAAACTGTTACTTTTGAATTGAAAGAAATAGCATGTTACATGCAAACTGAACAATGGTTATAATATATTAAGAAGCCAAACAAAAAACAATAACAACCCTATAGGACAATGTGGAATTTGTAGAGATTTTAGGCCATTAGAAATTTAAAGATGCAACCTAAAATGAGGTGTTAGAATCAAAGTAAATTAGTGTACAAAGAAGCAAAGTCCACAAAAAGTACATCAATAAATGGTATTAATTTAAAAGGGACAGTGATCGGAAAAAAATGTTTTGTATAGGTGTTTCAAACATATGTAAATTAAATTTGTGATGTTGGTTCCTTGTCACCGTTTTCTCTTAGTTTGCGTGATGCTTTGGTCAGAAATGTTTTTTTATCCTCTTGCGAGGTTGCCCGATGAGTTCGTGGGGCAACCTCGCAACGTAAATTGTGTTTACTCCGTCATATTTGGCTGTGATCAGCCAGTATATGCGGTACGATTACGTATATGATATATGAGTGGATGGTATCTTCCCACTCTCGGATGCTGAGAAAGAAGTTCTCTCCGGGTGACTACGATATAAAGACCTTGGAGGTGCTCTTTGGGAATTTCCAAATAAAAATTCTAAGAATACCAAGGTCATGTTTTGGGACCGTGACTTGAAAACGTTTTTCTCGGCTTCGGCCCAACGTCCTTAAAGGTACGGCAATAGCTCCAACTATGGATATCTTCACCCTGAACACCCTGAGAGGTGCTCTAAAAGACGGTATAACGCGTACCCCTGTCCACCCCTGTTATATAGGAGTCGCTACTCTGGGAGGTCTGCAACAGTACGACTGATAACACTAGAACCAAAGGCTATCTCACGAAGTCTCGTACCCGGTCTCACGGCTAGAAAGAAAATTATTTCTAATTTATCGAATGAGCGAGAAGCAATGGCGTATAACTTTTTCAAGTAGTGTTACTTTATTATTTCTACGAGGTTAACGGTTAGCGAGAATTACAACAAACCAATTTATTACAAAGTGGAAATATATTCCACGTTTTTAGAGAACTCTGTAAAATATACCGCTGAAAAAAACGCTTAGTTAGTTAGTGTCTAGTTATAAGCGAATGCCCTATTGTTTAGTTTCTTAAACAGAATGAACTTTCATGGAGGAAATCTCGTGCACAGAATCACTATACCACTACCTATAGCTCTGAAAAATGCGAACTCCTAGCTTGAAGTAAAAAAGTCAGAAAACTTAGCACAACAATGCACAAACAAAGCAGGTAAATTGCTGATGACGCCTTCAGTTCTGCAGGTCTTCGTAAAGTGGTATAAACTGGCGTGCGGGTGTCTCCTTTTTCTTCTGCCACGCCATGTAACCCATTCCCACCGCGCATGCGCCAATGACCACTGCCAACGCAGCAACGACAGAAAAGTTCATTCCTGCAAAATGAAAATCAGAAGCAAATCAATTGAAGTAGCCAACCTAAAGACCAAAGAAAAGACAAAGCAAAATAACGAAAATTGCCAATACAAAGTAAGAAAACACGCAGTAAAAAGGCGTGATTGATTTTGATTTTTCATTTGATTGCTTGAATATGTCGAGCAAATAATCTTGCGGCTAACAGAAAGAAAGATTTTTTTTTAAATGTTTTCGAGACTCCATTGAAAACGCTCTCTTGTGTCGGGTAGACGATTAAAACACTGTCTCTACTTTTCCTCTTACCCTTTCTTGCCACGCGCACGCTCTGATCTGCTTCATCCGCTTCCGCTTCCCTCTTCTCGCGGTTCAGTGTGAGAGGACCCTGGGCAAGAGCATAGATATCATCTGCACTTTCAGGAAGCGGTTTCACGCTCCGGCGCCCTCGCGACAAGCAGCCTTGCGCGCATCTAGAATCAGGATCAGAGGCGTTGCAGATCATAACCTTGCAGTGGAAAAACACATAAGGGTGTTTGTTGACATACTGGAAGGCTTCCAGGCTAAACCGCTGACATTGGTCGCTAGGGCTGGGATGGAACTTTAGCGTATCGTCCACTGAGCATCTGCGGGAAAAAAATTCCACCGTGATGTACTACTACTATGCAAACTTTATTTACCTTGGTAATTAATGCCTTGAGGATTATGCCAATGACATTTAATCGTTTTCCACCCAATCACCCTACTCAAGGCCACGAAGAGGAAAAGAAGTTGGTGAACCACTCCTCCACCCAACGAGCAAGTCGGCTTGATCTAGCTGTCCCCTTCTATTGTCGCAGGTCTTGAGCTTGTCCTAGGTGAGAGCGATTCCCCCGTAACTTATTACCATGTGATGGGAAACAATACCCAGGGCCGAAAAATACACTATATTTGATTTCAAGAGTCACCAACATACTGAATTAAATATCTCTTAATTTCATGTTAAAATCGTTTGCAAAGAAAAAAAGCCATAAAAAGGTACTGCTTATTTCTCGATATCTTTTGTTTGAAGGGTACACACTATGGCTTTATCTACAGACTTATAGTTGCACTGTATAATGCGTAGTACCACAAGGAAGTAGTTCTGATTGGCACTCAACAGAACTAATGATTCTAATGATGAAAGCAAGTTACAGATCGTCAAGGAACATCTTTGACAACCAAGAGCTAACTCATTCCGTAAACAATTTTCCACCGAATTATAACCTGGGCAGGCGAACATAACGCTGGGGGCACGTTATTAAATAATTTTCCACGAGGCTGTAGAGAGAGATATTCTCTAGATGTTTCTGGAAAATGAATCTCAAAGGGGCAAGATATGATTGATAAATAGCTCACTAAAGAGTTACCAGGCCACCATTTTATAGCTCTGTGCTAATTACCTAGCCTGTAAATGCGTGTTAGGGCGGAGGCGACTTTGCTTTAATACAAGCCTTTGATTTTCTTATTTAAATACCAACTAGTTAGCAATATTTAACAATTATTTACCGAAGTGGAGGTGAATAGCGGTGGATATTTACCGATCACCGAAGTGGAGGTAAATATCCACCACTTTCACCGACGCTGAGGTGAATAATTGTTTTAGTATATACCACACAAGCTGAATAACTAGCGGACCAAAGAGTACCTTTACTTGTTTAAAAGTAACTTTATTTGAAACGGGAAGCCATTTTGTTTTTCTTCGTCTGCTCGGAGGTGAATAGTACGTGGCTAATCACCTCCGAGCTAGCCAATCAGCGTGCACGAAAAGCACTATTCAGTTGTGTGGTATATACTAAAACAGCTTGATTACAACAGGGACGTTTTTATTAAAACAAGGCCACCTCCAGCCTCGCTGCCATCCAAAGACCAGGCCACTGAGCATATAACGATATAACGATCCGATATAACGCCTCAGCCCATTGACGTAGTCCTGCTATCGCAATATTTTATGATTTTCGCTCCTCACTGGAAAGAGGGGTCAATGGAGGAAATCTGCTATGATGAAAGACTGGGACTAACTTCTCCAGTTTACACCTACCCGTCTCTTATGACGTCATATCTGGGTCGTGAATCCCTGTCTTGGGAAGGCGTGGCATAGCATTCCAAGGCCAGAATTGTTAACCGGTCGTCCTCAGTATCGACACACGTCTCAAGGTATACTCTCTCTCGAATGTAAAACTGAATGGGGTAATCATCTTGAGTGTAGGGCACGATGTAACTGCAGATAAAAAACACTTAGCACACTTGAATACTACTAATGTGCATTAGAGAAAGCAATTGTTAAGACTTTCACGCTTGGGTCTGGCTGACAAAACATGCAAAGATAATTTCGGACCGTGCAATCATTGATTGCTTTATGCCCAAACATAAACATTCGCATGCAGGTTAAACTTGTGTAACCCGACGCAAGACCGGTTGATTATATGCATCACACAGTCATGATACCTCGACGCATTTACTATCCAGCAAACCGCACTGAACTTGAGAATTTTTGTAAATATACGTGACTTTATAACACGTCACACATCTACGCAGGCATGTGCATTATGGGTAGAAAAAGTGAGATATGATAACTAGCAACTTTTGTTAGGAACATTTCTTAACTTAAAGCACATAGTCATGAACACTGGAACTGACCTATTTCGTGGGAAAAGAAGCCTAAAAATAGACCGGTAATGGTTCTGTATATTTGCTGTCACATACGTTTACAAAACAAATGACTAGTCATGGTTGGAAACTAGACTTGATGAATGGCGAACGTTAGAGATGTAAATTGACGTAGAGGGAAGGGGATAGAGAGAGGAAATGTTGCATTAGCTCATATTAAGGATTGACATACTAGGAATTTCTAAATACGTCCAGAGTAATGGTGAACTCTCCAAAACCTTTAGACGACAGAATAACCTTCTTGCTTATTGGCTTGATTCCAATTGAAGACACCACGCCCCATTTGGAATAGAAACAGTGGAACGGGATCATAGCCTCGCGCACACGGGTTACAATTTGATGTTCTTCGAGAGGAATTTCTGACACCATGTTACTGTAAATGGCATGGTCGTTATTGTGCTTGAGTAATGTGCCGCACTCAGTGGTCTTTGTATTGAGGAAGAAGTGAGTGGCGTTTTCAGTGGCTGTGCAGTCTTCATCTATGAGCCTCAGGTGATCGACGTCAAGACCCTTGAGAAGGGACTTGGGAAGAGTGATGGTCATTTCATCCTGGCCACAGTAGAGATCCACTCCCTCAGCTATTGTACAAAGCAGACAGACAAACAATTAATGCTCCGATAACTACGACAGTAGCGTAAACAGAGCAGCACATAAAATGCTTGAATTGACACGAAATTAATCTTAGCAACGATTTTACAAAATCGTGCAGCAAATTGCTTGATGGACTAGTAATTTATCAGAACACACACAAGTGGTAATTTATTGCAATTAATAATGACATTTTCTCTTTTGAGAGTGTAATTTAGTAGCGCTTCTTACCAATGCAGTGACTTTTGTCTGGTGCCACGCTAAACTCTGGATCAGAGCATTCGCAGTAGTAGCTTC
>OMLO01000271.1_pt1 | contig 30812 bp, 16 predicted proteins | sample 1674811 | NCBI WGS metagenome assembly OMLO01 (sample SAMN06265003, study PRJEB25207) | coral metagenome | isolation source: Coral host | place: Mexico:La Bocana,Puerto Morelos, Mexico | collected 2008-11-13
ATGATCGGTCAGTCCTCTCCACTCCTCGGCGCCGAAATACGCTCCAGAAATTGCATTAGACCAACTTGAAGATCTAAGAGCTCCTTAAAATGCTTTTGTATCGACACGCATAATCGAGCATGTGACAACTGTGTCAAAAGTTACCTGCCATCTTCTCTCAAGGAGGCAGGTTTCTTATTCCAATAACCACATGTTTTAAATTTCGTGAGAAAATATTCACCTCTAAAAAGCATTACCAGGAGAAGCTAACTTGCGAGCGTAATCATTGTGCATCGAAGCAGAAAAAAAACCTACAGACCAACGTCTTATGACATATTTAGAATTGTTGGGACTCTGCGCTTTTGTTAGGATATACCGGCAATTGAACATCGCATCTTTTCTTCAGCTTGACTCGAATGCAAAGACCTTTTGTATCTCGCACTGAAGACACAATTTAAATAACAAAGGTTTACGTTAGCAACATCTATGGAATGGAATTTTTTTCAATTCAACCAAAGAAACACTGTTTGAATTTACCGTTCCAACCGTGGAGTTATTGACTGGTGTTGAAGGTAATAACATTGGTATCAGGAACATGGCCCACGATGTCTGGTTGCTAAGGAGTACTCTTATAACTTGTCTGTTATTCTGTGCTTTGGCAGGTTAGTAGAAATATCTAAACTATTAATATTGCTGAACATCTGAAGTTTTCAAGTTCGTACACTCGAGTTTGTTTACGAGTTATTCGTATCGCATACGTGATCAGATCAGTATTTGATTGAATTTAACACAAATATTGGGCTACAAAAAAAACCTCGTACACGCGAGCGTCCTATATTTGCGCAAGTTAAGAGTCGACGTACTGTCAGATATAGATTAATGAAAGTTTGTAATACAGACTTACTTGCACGCAAAAAGTGTGTTTTTACTGAACTATACTGTGTTTATTTGAAAACGAGATTTTAACATCCTGTTGTAACCACTATTTTTATTGGACAAATGTTAGACTATGAATTCAAGTTCTCTGCACAATTTTTAGTGTGAAAACACGTTAAAAAAGGATCTCTTCAAATCAAACCAAAACAAGAATTAATTTTTACTTGCCGCGAACCAACCCCATTATCCTACTGAGATAACAAAGATAAGTTCATGCTGAAATTACTCAGCGTGAAAGCGCAGATATGTCCAGAATTGAACGCTAATGAGATTCAAATTCCTTATGATAAGCATCACAAAGTGTCCTCAATGGTAAAAAGGCACCAAAACACACACAATTCTGTCAAATATGAAGTAATATGAAAATGTCAGATAACCTTACCAAATATGAAGCATTAATTTAACAATACTTGCGTTCAATCCTGGACATAAGTGTGAAAGCGGGTATTTTTTTCATATAATTTTGAGTTTACGTTGCTTGAGAAAAAAGCCTAATGCTAAACTACTTCATCACATTTTCCTCAAAATTTATTCCATTATATTTAGCAAGGCATTCTGCTCACGCTACAACTGTCAAACACTTTTCATGCGATTACAATGGTGTGCATAATGTCTTTAGGAGAATCTTTTGTTTTGCTGTTTAGGAACTGGATTGGCATCAAATGGGAATCCTTCAATGGACCAGATTGTTTTATCTGATTCCAGAGATCGTAGATTGACCTCAGAGGCGCAAAATATTCCAGTAACAGACAATTCATTTGAAGATATATACCAAGCGAAACAAAGAACCGATTTTGTACGGGATGGATCAGCGCAAGTACGATCCGCGAACATGAGGTTTGACTCTATTGGGAGACTTGAAACCAAGAGGAATGTAAAAGAAGTAATCGAGGGGACTGGTGCAAGGAAAACTCGGATGCACATTTTGGATAAGTATTTTGTTCATCCAGACATAATGAAGGACAAATCTACTGATAGAAACAGCTCAAACAAGGACGAAGAAGCATCGCTATCAGCACTAGTACTAGAAGGACCGAAACCAAGTGCCGATAAAAGAGATTTAGTGAACCGCGAACTTCGAAAAGAGACCTCAGATATTGAAAAATACGGTGCAGCTTCAGTGGAGGGAACAAGGATTGTAAATACTGCATCGCTTCTACAGAATTCCTCAACACCTCATGTTGGGGATTCACAGGGTCCCGTTCGTTTTTATCTTCCAACTCAAGAAGGAAGTGAGCTCCCAAGGGCGAAGCTTAAACTGCGCCCTCGCTATAGATTCCTGAACTCGCTCATAAGACCACAGCTGGCTGGAATATCGGACGATATAAATGATTTGGATGATCTCCGAAATCGAGCTAAATCGATAAGCCTGAAAATGTTGAAGAATAGTCTCAAATCTGAGTCTGGTGGTCAGTTCAGCGAGGGTAGCGCGTCGATTGCAGAATACACTCTAAACGATATAAAACAAAAAGCTTCCATGGTTAAAGAAAGAAATAAAGGAGGTGAATACAACACTAAGATGGAAACCAATTCTCGATCTAACACTAATGACATGTTTCTGCTAGGATCCCCAGATAAATCCAGCTACTTTGAAAATGCGTTCTTGGCTTATCCAGAACTTATACACAGTGAACCTGGATTACCTTTACGGCTAACTCCGCACTGGCAGGAGAACGGAGCAACAACAGCTTTGAAACAAGGGAAGAGTTTAAATGACGCGCTTGGGAAATCAGTTGGAGGCGAAGGTGACACCACTGTGTCAGGAATAGAAGGTTTCGTACATCCAGAACATGAATCAGGTCCCAACGAGAGCGGACTTGGTTCGCATGCAAAATTCAACGCAGCTCTAAACCTCGCCATCCAATCCGATATGAGATTAAACAAAGCTTCTTCTGGGGTCTCGCTTTTATCATTGAAAAACAAAGCCCTGTCCCACATTGAAGAAAGTGATGACACGAACAACGAAGAAAAATTCAAAGAAGACTATGGTGCGAGAAACGCTAATGACAGTTCCAGACTTGAAGATCAAATAGCGAGTCCTACGCCGTATTTCAGCCCAACAAAAATGCGAGATTTTCCAAAGATAAAAACTACGGAAATTAGCTTAAAAAGAACCACTATTCCTCATTGGAAATTTAGTTCTCAGGGCGTGTACCAATCAACGACTTCCGGTAGTGGAGAAGGGTCTGGAAGTGGAGAATATTACGTACCACCGCACAAAAGCTATGTTAAACAGAAACACGCTCAGAGGATAGCTGAAGTCTCCTTATCAATAAAGAACAAGACCCATGCAGGTGAACTCAATTTACCGAGTCTACAAAGAGTCATAGATGTTTCCTAGCTTTTTCTTTTGCTATCTTTGTAATAAATATCTGTACTTCTCTCTGATCAGGTATCTTTGGTGCTCAAGACAGAGAAACAGTAAAGAAATGCGAGAGAATGGGAAAAGCAGGTAACACATTTGTCTGGTCTTTTTCGTCTTGTTTGCGACTGGAATCATCGCACATATGGAAGAACTGAAAAAGAAATTACGATCTTTATAATCTACTTTGGGGGAAATCTCTCATACGAAAACAGATATAGACGATGTTGGACAACAGAGAAATAAAATGGGCCTACAATGTAGTTGATTAAATATTCATGTTTGAGTTGTGCCATGTTGCTATCAAATGACTTGAAGGGCAGTTCTGCCAAAGAGAACATGGAATAAACAGGATGTCAGAGCGGTTAAAGTTTCGACCATTTCGAGTCAAGCATTTGCTATTCACCAATTTTAAGCGTAGTTAAGCAAAGAAAACTCTTTTCCTTATCTTAAATGTTTCCAAGTCCATTTAACACTTTTCTGGCATTTTTTCTTCCAGACTACAGGGACAAGTGTCCTTCTGGATGGCTGCCATTCGAGGAATTTTGTTATTTGTTTGTAACAAAATCGAATGGAAAATGGGAGGAATTTCCATTGAAGTGTAATGACAAAAACGGTCTGCTAGCTATGCCTAAAACAGATAAAGAGCTCAAATTTCTAAAACACAAGATTTCGTCGTTGAAACAAAGAAAAACGCTTTTCTATATCGGCCTGAAGAAGAAGAGCGAGACCTGGACGTGGATCGATGATGTGCCTTACACACGTGAGGTGCACGTGAAAGATGAGTTGGGTGACAAAAACTGTGCAGCTCTTTCCAAAGATGGCGTTCACATGGTAACATGCAGTGAGCCTAAGACTGGGTATATTTGTGAAATAAGGACAGGTAATGCTCTCGGCAATGATTTATCAGTTTATTGGTTACATTACTTGTAAAAAATTTCGGACGATTTTAATTTCAGGCAAGAAAAAAGTGTTCGAAATTTTTAAGCGTCCGAAATCTTTACAGTAGAGTGAAATCTTCGTCTCGCCTATCTTTTATAGGAGAAGTTTAGTTGAGGTACTGCTTTAGAAACGTAACGGCCTAATAGATGATGATTGATGTTGTCGACGTAACTCTTAAACCTTGAGGATGCAGCAAAATTATCGTTTTCACAGATGTTGCGTCAGTCTAATTAGCATTTTTAGGCGTTAATTTACTTAAGCTATGTATCATCCGGCACATTGTGCGAAATCTTTGTCCTAAATTTGTCTGAAATGAGATAAAAAGCGTCCGAAATGAAACGTCCCAAATGTTCCAAAATATTAAAATCAAATTCACCTAGTCTAGTTTGTGAATTGTTATTTTGAACACCTCTTGCAGGAGTGGAGGTATTTCGTGTTCTTGCCTTCGGTGATAGCCTCACAAATGGTTTCCATAGTGATGACAAGAGCTACACGCCTTATGCCCAGACATTAGAGTATCTGTTAAACAAGGACGTACACAGATGTTATACCTTGACAACGATAGCGAAGGATGGCACTGAAGCAGCTGAAATGTCCACCAGACTTCAAAATCATCTGAGAGATGGTACATGTTTTTGTGTAATAGTGTTAGACGCTGTTTCATAACACACCGCACGTGTCCGCTGACGCGAGCCTGTCAGAGGATAACTTGAACTGGCTCGAAAAAAGTCCTTCGCACGTCAGCATGCATTTAGTATGCGTAATTCTGAACATTAACCCAAAATGTTTTAAAATTTCGGCAAAAACAAGAAACTTTCAAGCTAAATTAAAGCTTTACATATATTTCGTTTGTGTCCGTAAATGTTAGTCCTGTTTGTGATAGTGAAGAATAATGAATGTGTGTGGACTTAATTAACATCTTTACCTTTTTTTTATCGCAACAGCAAAATTTAAATATTCCTGGGTTATTGTCCTGGCCGGTACAAACGACATCGCTCATAACAGCCAGACTAGCTACAGAAAGGCCTGGGACACAGCGGTAGAGCGCATCATCAACCTCCACATTACTTCTCATCGTTATGGCGCGAAAACGGTAGCAGTCACCATCCCTGAAATGGACTGTGAAGAATCCAAAAGACCAGCTTGCCTTCACACGCATTTGGAAAGAAAATACATCAATGAAAAATTAAGATATTATGCCAGATCAAACGAGTTTACTATCCTTTGTGACCTGGCGGTGAAGTTTCCTAGATATTCTTTAAGTATTGATGAACGAAAACTGATGTGGGAAGTTGGATTGCACATGAAACCAGCAGGATATGAGCGCATGGCAGAGATCATTTACAAGGATCTGTTAGCTAATATTTGAGGACAGCAAGAAAATAAACTGTTGGAAATTTATAAACCAATGAACCACTGTAGTTTTCTGTGGTCTTCTTTAAAGTATTTGTGATAACGGATCTTTTCTGTTCATTTTTGACACGTGGTTGTGTGGAGTATTTCACATATGTCTAAAATTTAAATTAGATAAATCTAGACCGCATTCTGTATCGTTTATTTGTAACTATATTACACGGTCACTGGAGAATTGTGCTAGGTTTACTACTTAACAAATAAATGTGGAAATAACAACTTATGATGTTCTTACCATATTTTTGACGTCATCTGTGATCTATTACCAAACAGACGCACGGCAACATGGAATCTATTTGTTTTATATAATAAAGGAACAAAAAAAATGTTAATGGCGTTATCTATACATCTGTTTTCCAACAGATCATACATAAGAACCAATCAAAATGCGAGAATAATTATACATGTTACAAAACAAGGATTGTGATAATGCATCTAGAACAGTAACAGGTAAAAAGGCAACTTGAAGTATCGCTGGTAAGTTGCTTGATATCTACCCAGCGGTTTTCTGCGAGCTGGAAGATGGCTAGGTATCCTGGTCCGGCTCTAATCTTAAAGGCGTATGAAGAGAGCTGTCTTTTAGCTGAAAGTAACAAACAAAAACAATTAGCTCTCGATAATCTTCATTGAAAATCTTCTTTCAGTCTCTTATTTCAGAGAGGACTGGATCTGAATTATCCTTACTCGTGGAAAGATTTCTTATTTCACTCAAAACTCTTGTGGACGGAAGCCAGAAGGGGCTTAATGAAGGTTTAATTATTTGTTTTCACATGAAAATAAAACCATGACGAGCTGTAAACACGCAGTTCGCACGTCAGGGTGTGTTCTCTGTTGAACTTCGTCACGGTAACATAACAACTTTGTCTACCCTGTTATCCCAGGTGTCTCTATTGACCGCCGAACAGTTCCAATGAAAACTACCTGACCCCAAGGGCAGGTGGGATTAGCGGAATTGAAGACATGACATCACAGGTCACCATTCTTGAAAGCGTTTTCACCGAGAAATTGAGAAACGCGACAGTAAAACACGAACAATTAACATGGCGTAGCCGCAAATTCGAAGCGTAACTGGAATTCATAAGAGAAGCTTTGAGCACAAGGTATGCATATGCTCTATACTTGTTAACCAGGATTTCTATTACGTTTTTCTCATCTATTTGTCTTTGGTTATGAATCCCGTTCAGAGCCACAAAGACTCGACAACAGTTTTGAAGCTCTTCTGTTGTGTTAAGTTCTGTTTTGTGGAGATAACGTTATAGATTAAGATGTTAGGGTTTATTTGGAAAAATCCTGTTGTTATAATTCCATATTGATTGCGAAGTTTCACGTTGCTTTCTCTACCAGCAAACATTATTCATGCATGAATGATCGGGCTATTGTTGGATGTGAAATGTTACTGAATAAAGACAGCTTGAAGAGAAATACCATCTGATTAGCACCATGCCATTGATACAAGAGACAGGGGATTTTCTGTGAATTGTAGCTATTCCCACGCGATTAAATTATCATTTTTATGTACAATGACACTAAACGATCGAGAAAGACTTGCATGTTAGTTCCCAGTTGACTCACTTGCAAATACACACTTATTTAAGAGATTATCGTACATTTCCACCGAAGAAAAGTATTCATCTATCGTGCAAGAATTTTCTTGCCTAATGCTGACAGTGGCCTGTTTATATCAGCGTTTAGTAACTTTGCAGCAGACCTTATTTTAATCAAAATCCATGTTTGTAAACTGTTGGATTAAGTCTGAATATTGTTAGCAGTTATTTCCTCTTTTAACTTAATGAAGATATCAAACTTACAAGTCAGAAAAAATGATGCTTTCTCTAAGGCACACGAATAATCACGCGATTGTTACTCGTCTCCAGCTAAAATGGTGGTAATGTAACTTAATATGTGAGGAGTACACTGTTGGAAATTAACCTTGTGTGCCATTTGTATGTCTTTTCCTCTACACTGTAGTGACACAAGGTGCTCCTCGGTTTAGCGCATGCGTATACATGCTGTGACACATTGTATCTTCTTGATGACAGTTCTCGTTACGCTGTCCAGAATGGCCAGAATGTCTAACGTAGCTGCTTTTTTCTTGATTTGGAGCTGCGGGTTTTGTTATGCAGGTAAGAATAAATAGATTTGGTTGAAATAGGAGCCCATGGGCTTCTGGTTGAAATTATTTTGACGTGGATGAAAGGAATTAGCTTTTCGTTTTAAATCTTGCATGTATGTGATTCAGTACAAGTGTTCGTCAAAGGTGCGCACGGGATGGTCTCGTGGAAAGACGCGCCTACTTGGAGGGACAGATCAGGTAGGCTTACATGGAAGTTTTTTTTTTTCTATTTTAATTTTTCGGATAATTTTCTTATGAAATAAATCAAATGTTTAAACTGTCTACCAAAATTGAAAACGAAAAATACTCGCAAGCTTGATTTGCTACTGAGGCAATGGCTTTATGTTGATAATCATGGGCATTTTAAAGTCACTTGTAAATAATATTAATGTTACGTTTTTCAAAAATTTGAGTTGTGTTCTTTACTCTGTGACAGTTGTCCCCACCCCTCCCCCAAAAGAGGTTGCGGCGTACAAGAAGAGAGGAGAAAGTAAGCATAAAGCGTTGTATGTAATTACAAAGAAATTAACATATAACGGCATTCTCTCTCCTTTTATAAAAAGCTAGGGAAGCGAAATTAACGACTTTTGTTGATGCCAAAATCTGTTGTGAGACTATGAGAGTAATTAGGCATTGCATCTTTTTGGCAGTTTGCTCTATTCTTAATAGAATAAAGAAACGAGTCACACTTCAGTTATAAAAGTCATTGCTTCACTGACTAACCTTCCACAGCCGGAATACTAGGTGTTAACAGTACATTTCATGCCGTTGTTGAAGTTGACGCAGTTTTGTATTTTATGGTTTTGTACAGTTCCATACCCGTACCCTAGAGTACATGTAGTTAAACAGGTGTACGTTGGTCCTCGAGCAAGCATAGCACAAGGTTAGTTCACTGTTAGAGTTGTCTATCATATATAAAATTGCTTAACAGCCAGCCAGAAAGGTAATTTTTTGTTATAATTTACTTCGTGTTTTCTAAGTTATGGTTAGAGGATGCGGAACACATCAAACAATATTGCGACATAATTGTTACGTAGTTACAATTGTAATGTTTCTCAGAGAGCTTTATACTGTCTTCTTGGCATCTAATTCTTTTTATTTGCAGGACAAAAAGCAAACAAAAAGAAAAATTTAATTCAAAAAAGTAAGCTATCTTCGATGTTTTGGTTTCAGTTGTATTAGAAATGATTGAATTTATGATTTTCATTGACATGCAAGTTGTCTTATAATTATGATAATTTATGTTTCAGTGTTCTTCTCATTGCCAGTTGGAGCTGAGTTACCAATTTATTACACTCATAAGCAGGGTTTGTATCACGAGATGTCTTATCTTGCATTTAAAGCTAGAGTAATCCAAGCCGCATATAGTGAGCATAGAATATGATTCCCAAAAGGATCTTGAAAGTGCAAATAGTTGCGTGCGCACAAAGTACAAAGTAAACAAAGTTGCGACATATAAGAACCATTGCTTAAGCGCGCGTATGTGTAATACGCACCAGGCACAGTCACAAGAAACTAAAGATAATGTTCAATCCGTCCGGTCTAAGCGTGCCCAACTTAAAGGACTGCTGGGGGCTAAAAAGCTTACTTTGTATAAGAAATGACTACCTCTTCTTTTGAAGAGTGTGAGGTGGATGGTACGAAAAGGGGCCGGGAGAAGGTTTTGCGGGAGAGGAGGGTAGTTTGATCTATGCTCACGGTAGTAGAGTTATTATCCTAATTTCCTTTTCTTCTTCTTGTGCCAGTATCACATAAAAAGAGCACCGTGGCTGATTCTGAAGGTATGCTTAATTTCTCTGATTGCGGGTTGACAATTGACTTACATGAAGGTATTGCCCATGGTTAGATTCTGGGTATTTAGCACTGTTTTGCTTTCCACCTCCAAACAAATCAATAAAGAAAGAAAACATGACGGAGGTAAGTGCCTCGGTGTGCGTCATACTGGCTACGGCCCTGGTCACGAGAGTATGAATAGCTATCCCACAGCTAAGCGTTCTCTAATCAACACATTTCTTTCTGTTCTTTATAACAGTTGCCAATAGTGAAGGTAGTAGATATTTTTCAGAGGAAACTAAGGGCCCCTTCAGGTCAAATACCTGGGGACTGCAACAACCTCTCGGTACGTTTAACGTTTGTCAGGCGATGCTATTTAAGAATCTTGTCTGCGACGCTAAGCGAAGAGTCGAATAAGGGAGGTTTCTGTCAAAGGATTCGATGGCAGAAGAAATGCCTAAAAATCGCCCCCAATGTCATTTGGAATGAAGTTACTGTTCAGGCAACCACAAAAATATAGACACGGGGGTGTATATATTGTCCCCCCCCTCCCGGGGGTGTATATGTTGTCTTAACCCTTAACTTCGTTCCTTAACTTCCCTTTACCTATGAATGAATCGAAGTATTCCTTATGCTATTTCTAAAACATTCCCATTACTAGCAGAGCCAATATACCTGCCTCCCCCAAAATCGAAACACTTGCTAGGCTTGTGTCTCTTGTTACAATGTTTACAAGTTTTTTGTACCAAAAAGGACATCTTTGGCCGGGATTAAATATCTTTAAGCCCAAGCCTCTTAAATAATGCAAGCTACTGAGCGAGGTCTATTTCTCTACAACTCTTTTCATTTTCATTCAAAGAAAACGAAGAACTGTCACCTGATTTAGAAACAAGGACAATTGCGAAACAAAATGTTCTTCCTTCCACTGAAGGTGAGTCAGTTACAATTCCGGTCAAAAACTTTGAAGTTACAAAATGCCTCCTAGAAACAAATTTCTATGAACTGTGATATCATCACTCTCCTCTCCACTGAAGACTGAAATATCGGAGTATTGGAGCTTGGCTTCAAAGGCCAGCATCTATTTAGACCTACTGTGCTGTTAACGAAAAGCATCAACTAAATTCAAATCATTCTCTCTTCTGTAGGGGACTTGAGGTATCATGGGATTGGAGGACAATACCTTCGACCTCGAACAATCGATAGATATCGAGTACTCAAGAATAGAGGCCAAGTTTTTAAAAGGCCATCTAGAACACAGCGAATTGTGAACGGTAATATTGTAAATAAAAAGCTTGTTACCTACTGGAGTTGTGTCATGTAAGCTGCATTTTAAAACATATAGTATATTGCATTTCAAATTCGCTGCTCGTCATGTATCCTAGTCGCCTTCAATTAATCTAAACAATCCTTATAGTGGTTTTCATTTGAGTGTCGAGATATAATTGGCATTTTATGATTGCGCATCAGGATTGGTTGAAAAGACTTGCGCACTTTTTCATCCAATAGAAAGTAAATGCAAAACCAATTGTGAATCACTCGCACACGTTTTCAAGCACTTCGCGTCAGGTACATGTATCTAGTTTGAGTTTTGATTGGCTCATACGATAGTCCGTTGCCTTTGTGATTGGCTAGCAAATTACTTTGGCTTTGGTTTTAGGACATTCAATTGGAAATCGCTTAATTTCTCATTGGTTTGTACTTTTTATTCGTTATTACTGTGTTGATAAACTGAGTTATTCAGAGGCTAACTTCAATTTGAAGGTAACGTTTTGTATCGCAAAAACTGACTCAGAATGAAGGGCGTTAAGGCGTAACGTTGCTCGATATTTAGGCCTGCTAGCCAATAGGACTTGTGTTTAATCACGTGACTTTTTTGGACTTCAGTGCTTAGACGGTCAGAGCCACCAGGGTTAAAGATGACAAGAAGAGATGTTTCCAAAGCGAAGAAACCGTCTTTACTAAAACAAAACAATGATACGAAAGCTAGTAAGTACAAGTCAACTATACTTAATGAGTATTCATGTGGCTTTTGTGTAAGCAAAAAGGTTGTTGGAACAAAGTGTTGGAAAACAACTAAAATCTTTGCGTTCTTTTTTTCAGAGTTCAGTAAATTAGAAAATGTCGGTTTTGTAACGAAAGGTAAGCACAATTTAATTCAGCAAGCCTCATGAAATATCATTTCTTTCATTTTTTAAACAATGCAAATTCAACAGATAACATCTTTGCTTTGTTGAATGCTTCAAAAACTTAGGATAAGAAATTAATAGTGTTTGCCGTATACTTAATAAATATGTGTTTTAATCTTATTTTGAAGCCGAGGTTGCTAATAATGATATTAATCTAATCGCGTTTATTTGTTGTTCCATTTTAGGCAAGAACATAAAGAAATCAGGGCTACCTAAAGGTATAAAATGATAACTTTTCGTTGCCATGGTTACCTGCAATGTCTGGGTTATGTTGGTATATTTGCTTCCAAAGACATAATGTAAATAAAGATTTACGGTTGTTTCCATTGATACTAAAACAGAGTTAATTACGAGTGGACAAGTGGACAACAATAAGCAGGGTGATTTTAGGGAAACAAACAAAAAACACTGCATGGACTCTCATTATTTCGTTGAGGTGAAAATGAACGATAATATGGGTGCACAAATTATGAACATTTTCCTTTGACTGTTCGCGTAACATAGCAGTAGTCCAGAATGAGTTGGAAAAGTTTAAAGTAATGTATCAGACACGAGAGACAGTGTTTCATTGGGATATCCAAACACCGAGAAGAGAGTTGAAAATACGACGCTCAACCGAGAAGTTTTGACGAAATTCGCGGTGTCTGGATCGCTGATGAAGCACGGTCTTGAGTGTTTGATATATCTTTTCAATCGAAACATAAACTAACAAGTAAACTGGGAAGTAAATTCGTCCAAATCTATGGTAATGAAGACTGGGCATCAAAAACTTCTTCACGGTTGTAATTTTCATTGTCATAAGGTGATTAAATGTTAATAAGTTAGAGAATAACATATCAAATGCATTTAATATAAATTGTGCCATCGTAATCTTTAAAAGTTCCAACTTTGACTCGTGCTTTCTTTGTTTCTCCAAGTCATATATTTTTTTAAATGTTCGCAAATTACCATTTGATAATCAAAACATTTCAAACATGGGTCATATCATAGAAAATCACAAACAGAGGTGCTAAATTGTATTCAAGGTACAATTTTTAACATCGCCGTTTGCGTTATATTTTTAATCAGACATCATTATACATTAAACACAAACTTTCGCATAACACTAACACTCCGTTTTATGTATACACCCATCACCATTTCCATCAAGAACCTTAGAGACGAAGAAAGCGCTAACTTAATGGCATCATTTAAAAAGAGTTTAGTTCCTATAAATACTTGAATTTAACACAACATACCTTGTAATTCACTGACACTAATGCAAATTAAACCAAGTAATTTCACGTATTTTTAATTAATGACAGGTAGCAAAAGGACCACAAGCCGAGGCTCAAGAACCAAAATTAATTCAGAGATTGAGAATCTTTTGACAAAGTTCCTTATTGTCCTTTAGCTATAATATATGCACAATTAATTATCCTCCTAATAGGATCTTTGGAAGAATTTTACATCAGGCTTTACTCCACAAATTCCCGTTTTGACATGTCAGATTACTTTTTTGATACTACGAGGAACGTCTGATTCAGTTATCATTGAACACACAAAAAAAGCACTTGAGTTCTTACTTCATATATGCATCATAAAGAAATCACCAAACACACTCAGTTGCGGTGTACCAAGCCATTACCAGACCATATCTACCAAGCCATTACTAGACCATATCTACCACATAGGGCCTTACGTAACGTAGACCCAGTCTTGAACACTCCCGCAAATCAATCCAGTTCAGACTCGCACCCTCGCTTTTCATGCATTTTGTGATTAAACTGACGACCGGATACGAGAAAACATTACACTGGTACGTTTGGTTTCACAGTGGATAAACTATCCATTGGAGTATTGACGCATCCATTGGATAAAAGCTATTTCTTAATGAAGTCAAAAAATGTTGTGATACGACCCACATCATATAGAAAGTAGAATATTTTGTAGAGAATGCATTAGAGAAGCACATTAGCTCAAGAGAAGATCAAGGCAAGATACCTTGATCTTGGTTAGATTAGAAAAAAAAGGGAAAAAAGCAATTCTTAAATATTCTTCAGTAATTGATGAGGAATATGAAATTAGAAGAATAGGCTTAAGTAGTATAAAATAATCTTTAAAAACTAATATTGCATGTGATATACAAAAACAAACTCTTCAGGAATACACCGGGAAATGTCAAAAATTGTGTAACTCATTTTAAAATCATTTTGTCTTTTTTTAATGTTACACAGGTGAAACACTTGACGATGTTTTGACAAAATTGAAGCCGGGAAAGAAAATGTAGTAAATAACAACACGGTATTAACAATGAGCAGGAGGCAAAATGGAGTTAACGCAACTACCGCGACGATGAAGACAACGAGAAATTTGACGTAAGAAAACCACATTTAATGTTTTCTGGAGAGCGTGTACCGCGACGGATATTTGGAAACGGACATGTTGAGCTAAGGATAGTTTTAACGCTGATAAACACACTGAAAATGCAGAATAGACCTAGAGACAAATGAAATATTAAGATATTTTTCAATGAACGTACGCCTTAGCGTCGTCGTTGTGGTTGCGTGAACTCCTTACTGACTCTTATATGCTTCAAGGACTGTCAACTTAGGTGGTGGCAATATTGATGGAAATTTTACCGTCCTGATATAACTTTAGCAAGATACCTGTCTTAATTTCAGTTATGGAACTTTCAAACGTGCGCAATTTCCATGCTCCATGGTTATAAAAGATTTAATCGTCATCAAATTTCAATATGTGCTCTTGCCTACATTTTCTGTCAGTATTTTTCTGTGCATTATTAAATCTACGAATCTGATCTTGCTCTACTGATGAGCAACTATGACCCCAGTTGTGCTTTATTGACTAGTTGCTCTGAGAGAAAACGTGTAATTATTAGTTAGAATGCTGCTTAACATAGGAAATACATGTAGGTTGCTAATAGCGACCTCTTATAGCAGCAATGTGCACCGACTACAGTTGTCTGTTGGTGTGCTACTTTACTTCAGACCTACATTTAAAAACACAATCAGGGAAACTTATTTTGGAAATTGAAGCGTATTGCTCAAGAAGAAACTATGAAGTAAAGAAAAAGTAGAAGTCGTTATTGAATTTTTTTGTTTAAGATCAACATGCTTGCCAGCTGAGCATAAACAACTTATTTTTTTTAAATTCCTCCTTCTGCGAGGACGAGAAAGTATGATCGTTAGGCTGTTTCCTAAGTTGTACTTAAATGATTTCGTGATTAATATGTAAATATGTAAGGTAGTTACAAAAAAGACTAACGTTAAAAATGGATACAACTCTGCTCTTCGACTGCCAGAAACGAAACACCGTTAGTGTTCATACAGTTTACTTATGAGAGGATGAAAAATGTCTTAAGCGAAATAAAGATGGATTTTATCAGGAATGTATCGGTTTTTATTGACTCATTGGGTGCTGGTATCAGCTTTGAAGTCGAATTTCGTAGCCTTGTGAATCTTAAATTTGGTCAGTACTTTACTGCATGTTGACACGTATTTAAATTAAGGCGGCTGGAGACAGTCTCCAGCACTTTCCTTTTCCTTATTTGCCGGTGCTTTAATCATGGTACAAAAAAGAACTACTTAATCATTGGTAAACACGCTGATATCATTTTCGAGGCACACAAAGGTTATCATAGCAACAGTATGAGCTGTTAAAATACATTTAATTTCATCTTTAGCTGCTACTAACTCAAAAACGAGCTCGGTGATCCCAATTTCCTATTATCAAATTTTGCTACAGATAATAAGACGCAGCTTTAAGCGAAATTCAAAAAATTATGAACTTAGAGCTAAGAGTCACCGTGGATTTTCGAAAATTTTTGGAAAACGTGCAAAAAGACAAAAAAAAACAAAACAAAAATGCCTAAAAAACGTCAATTTGCGCGTAAATGTAAATGAAACGAAGATTGAGGTGGCATCGCATGTTGTTTCATTAAAATTTGACACTTTTTTTTCTTTTCTTTTTGACGCTTGAGTTAAGGTGTTCACAAAAGACACACTCCCTGAAAATGAACAAGCGAGCCTGTGAATTTTCACCAACGCTTGGAACCAACTAGACAGCGTATCACGTTGCTGTTTGTTTTCTACCCTGAGGCCTGGTAACTGGCTTAGAAGTGGCCAGTAGGTGCATTGTGGACATAACTAAGAACCTGGGTCCGATCTTTGAGATATTTATCAATCAATGCCAGTTCTCTGTAAAAAGCAATTCTGTAAAGTCATTCTTGTGATCTATAACACAAATCCGCTTTACACGGTTTCTTTGGTGATGATATTCTTATGACATAAACACGTCATTTTCGAAAAAGGATATTGATATTATTGTCCCATCAGGCGTGGTAAGTAAAAGTCATACCCGTTTGTCAGAAGGATAATACATTGACCAATCACAAAACTTGCTTGTGGCAAGCCACCATGATGAAAACCAACGAAGTTACGGTTGATCGACGGATATTAGCAGCGCTGTGGATAATTTAACCCTCGGGTAAAATTTGACGCAAAATCAGTTCCAAATCTCTGATTATAACTTGGAGAGGAGAGTATTTGGTGAGTAACTAGCGAAAAATTAAGGTAGCATTTCCATCTGAGCTAGCGAGAACGTACAATTAAACTACTTCTTTAGGTTTGAGTCCACATGTCGATTAGACTGTCAGAATTTAGAAATATTGCTATTATGAAATAAGCACACAGGATAGTTTTTAGTTTTAATGAAGAATAACTTGTACCTGTGTTTGGTCACTTCTTCAATCTCAGATAACAGCACAACCGAGACCAAAATAAACTGATACTAAGGAATCGATAAATGGTAATATTTTCGTCTAATTGCGTGGCTATTAATCTCGCCAGTATAAAATTTGTGTGGATTTCTACCTAGGCAGGGTACAATTATGTGGCATACTTAAGTTCTTAAGCACCTCCTCTCTTAATATATACACTGGGAAATTTTAAATTCTAACCGCACGATTAGACTGGTTTCAGGACGAAATATGTCATTCAACGAGTTGTTATGAATATAAAAAGTTGTAGCTTCATTCACAGGGTTTCTGTGCTAAAGGAAAGAAAATGGGCAAATATATGAACCATTTGTTGTTCTTTTCAGCCCGAAGGCTGTGATTTTCGTTGGTAATACCAGTGACAACATGATGAAAAGACAACCTGTATGTCTGGTGCTTCGGTGATCTTGCAAAGAAAAACAAAATGGCAGAAAATATCAATATGCGTGAAAATCTGTTTTTTTTTTGGTATCAAACACACGGCAACTTTTTTGGGACGAACATAATTTATGAAGGAGGGGGGCCTTAGCAAGGTTAAGTTACATTTCTTTCCATTTGGCGTTTAAGAGACGAATTAGTGTTAGGTAACCAAGGCTGTTAAATATTTTACGTTTTATTAGCAGGATTTTTTGGCAATTAACTAAAAGATTGTTCATGTTGAACCTATAGAAATCAAAATTGATTCAAGCTAACTTTTATGGACATGGTACAGGCAAAGGTTTTTTGCTGATTACTTATTTTTTGCACTGGATGATGAAGTCTGTATGATCCAGTGTAGAAGGGACAATTTCTTGCGAAGAAGCCGGCGTTGTTGAAGGTTATTATGTAATAGTTATTATATTAATGTGTTCCAAATATTTGGTTGAGGAACGTTTTGCTTAATCCTTGTCAACAGGTTCACCAACATGGGAAGTTTTGTGCCCATGATCAGTATCTTGTGTGGAGCTGTCGTCCTGTGCAAAGGTATTTGAAGAAAGGCAATTATTAATAGAGTCTTTGCTAAACTGGTTTTGAACCCAGTGTAAAGCCAGACGATGTTATGGAACCTACGCAGACCAAACGAGCGAGTTCCCCTCCTGGCCGAGTTCACTGTGTTTGTTCAATGAGGTGACTAACAAGACGAATGAATCGCTACAAGAAAATCAAGCCACCTCAGACAACGAGTGGGATTGAATTCGGACGGCAGCGTAGAGGGCGTTTCATAACGTTAAATCAAACATGACGAAGGGTCTGAACCACACCCATACTAGAATTCATCACTGATTAACACCGTCATTGTAGGTTTGTCTGTGGAATTGTAAGGGTACATGACTTGCCATTAATAAACTCTTTATTCCACTGAAAAACATGGCCAAACAACCTTTCGAGTAATTGGCTGGCTTTCCAGACTACACATGTCTTCACGTTTAATCTTTCTCTCTTGAGGTTGGGAAATACCATACGCGGGACAAAATGGAATGAATCCATTTAAGAAGAGTGAAATTCCAGATCCGGTTGAAACAGGTAAGTAAGCACTTAAATGAGTGAATCTCGTAGGAATGGGGAGGGAAGTAATGCATGACTCGCTATGTCGAAGTTATGGTAGAAATCATTCATACAGAGTTAAAGCGGCGGCTACTTTTCTGTTCATAAGAAACAGGAATAGTTTTATCCAAAGGAGAGCCGAGTTGCGTTGATATGGTACACCAATATGGCTCCCATGTCCCACTGTAGATACACTTATGTACAAGTACGTCTCTTTTCACTGCATGCTCACGCGGTCACAAAATTGGGTCTCCAGGCGATAACACCCACAAACCAATCAAGTTATCAGGAATCATCTGAATTCAGTTAATGATCTTTAATTTGTTTGTATATTGCTTTTAAGCCCAGACTGTTGGAAATCCGCTACCTTCAGCTTTCTTTGAGGAACAAATCACAACAGGAAGACATCCTGATGACGACAAGAGATACACCATTGGTATGTCTAACTGTTACGATTATAAGTCTGGGGGAGAAGGGGTGGAGCAGTGGTGACGCGCTCGCCTCCAACCAGTGTGCCCCGGCTTCAAATCCTGGACACGGTGTCATAAGGGGGTTGAGTTTTTCGTTGTTTCTCGTCCTTGTCCGGAGGGTTTTTCTCCGGGTTCTCCGGTTTTACTCCCTCTACAAAAATCAACCCTAAATTCCAATTCAATCGGGAATTCGAGGGCCACCGGTTTGTCAGTCGTATGACTGATATGTGCTATCCTCGTCAAAGTAACGTAATTTATCTTATCTTATTTATTAACAAATGCTTATTCAATTTCTTTTTGCGGTGTTGTGATTTTATTCTCACAGAGCAGCTGAACCATGCCGCCAGACACCGTAATGTTTATTTTGACACCGTTGGAGGTGACCCTTATGGTGAGAAAATAATAATAATAATAATAATAATAATAATAATAATAATAATAATACTAATAATACTAATAATAATAATAATAATAATAATAATAATAATAAATTGTTACTTGCTTGTATTTGGTTTTGCTTATAGAGCGGTTTTCGAATGAGTGTCAAAAGTAATCATGCAATTACTTTGGTTTTGTTTTTGTTTTTACGGAACTCAATTGAAACTGCTCTATGACAAAATGAAATTACAAAATTATGGAATAGGTCAAAATAGACCGCCTGTCAAAAGATAAACCAACAACCAATCAGGCAATCAGGCCTAAACAGTCCGGGCGGGTGAGGGGCGTTAGGAGAAGGTGCAAGTTTAATTGGAGGAGTTAGTTCTAAGGGAAAAGGCGTTATACAAAAATTTATTCCTTGATCCAGCCGAACACCGTGGGCGTATTCCTGTGTTAAAATATTTTTTTTGCACACGTAAAATAGGTCACAGCAGTACAGTGCTCACCCGTTCACATATTGCTGTCCCCCACAAGAAGAAGAGATCACTTGTAGAAGCCGAATCACGTGAGTATGGCATGTAGGCAGGTAGCTAAGTTTTGAGGGAGGTAGGGAGTTAGGTCGGTAGGTAGTGTGTTGACCTTCCACAAATTGAGCGAAAATAACGCGTAAGAATTTCCATTACACTTTCTTGTTAGCTTATATTAATATGCAGTTAGCAACATTCTCAAAACTGTTATGACAAAAGAACATAATTTGCAGATAAGCCTTATCTGTTTGTTTTCTTTGTTTAGCTCAAAATCTCGCTGGAAGTCAGTTACCATCAGCTTTCTTTGAGGAGCAAGTTATTGCGGGAAGACATCCTGATGACGATAAAAGATACACCATTGGTATGTCTACTTGTGTCTGTTGTTTCATTTTTGCGGTCATTGTTATTAGACTTATTACACCTTTACAGAAAGAGAAGATAATTCCTAGAACTGATTGCTACATAAAAGACTTCCCTCCATTGTGTTTTGCACCTTTTTCTTCATTTTTGAGATCAACCTCACAATTCGTATAAATAAAAACCACTACTAAACATTTAAGACCAAAACTGGCAAATCCTAGTGTTCTCGTTCCATATAAGAAAGCCCCCAAATAGCTTTTGTCAATTATTATACTTTATGTTTTTAACAATATTAATACTGCTAGAAATAAGTTTCCGAAGATGGCGAGTAGACTTACTTAATGTAAGGCATCCTTTCTGATTCTATTACTGGTAATTGTGTTTCCACAGAGCAGCTGAACCAGGCTGCCAGACATCGTAATGTTTATTATGACATGGTTGGAGGAGATCCGTATGGTGAGAAATTGTATCATTAATGATTATTTAAAACTAAATAATTTGGATAATGCAATTCGGAAGTATTTATTCATAGTTTATGAGCAAGAGACCATGACCACCTCATTTTCCCTTGTTTGTGAGCCAACCGGCATCCTGATACCATGCTCTACAAATAATTATGGTAAACGGACACGTGAGTTTTTGGGGCGTTTTGCTTTATTTTAGTCTAGTTTTCTATATTTTGGGGGCTTTTTAAAAAAGCAATCATTTCACTCGCCCATGTTGGATAGGAGACGATCGCGTAGCCGATTTACGATCTCTTATCTCACGCGCGCTTGTGGAATAATTGCTCTTCTTCGCGCTTTCGCTAGACGCTGCACTCTTCAATCCATACTTATGTTTAATGTTATTATGAGATAAAAGAAGCAGGAAAATTTCGTTTTCTTCATTAAATTAGGTAACAGCAGTCCCGTGCTTACCCGATCACATATTGCTGTCCCTCACAAGAAGCGAAGATCAGTTCCACAAGCTGAATTAGCGTCTGCACGTGAGTAAACAAACAAATGTATTATTCTAATAAGCAACAGAAAAGCATCATTGGGTAAAGACTGTAAACTGTGGATGAAGCTGTTGCTGGGAAAACACTCGGTTTAGTGATGTGCCTTCAACGTTCGTAGCCTGTTTGACAAGCCTTGTGCCCCAGTTTTTTTAATTCCTCGTAACAGCTGCATGTTTGCCAAACATCCATAAAATACTTCGTTTAAATACTTCGTTTAAATAATGGTGGTACTCATAGCATTGACGTCCTATGTGCCACTTGGTTTGATGAGAAAAGGTGGAAGGTCTTGTTTAAGTTTCAATTCAACGTATATGCACTCAAAAATGAATTTACGGTAAGAATAAAATGAAAGGTAGCAGTGGCCTTTTATATCGATATTTCTATTTTTAATGGTTCTTTTACAGCTGGCGCCATCAGTCAATATTACCCAGCCGTGCAATCCAGTTCTCCAGGCATCCAACCAGCCGAGAAACGAGATGGCATTGGTAAGCAAATGATTACCCACATGCACGATGAACTCAGCAACACATTGATCAGAGCAGAAAACGTACACTGTAAATTAACTTTATGAGTTATTTAACTGACTATGGCAGTGTATGCAATGAATTTCCAACCTGCAGCTGCTGATTGGTTGTATTCGCCACGATGCTAGTTATATTTTTGTTTATTTCTCTTTTTACTAGCCAGGTTAAACTATGCTGCAAGACACAGAAATGTTTATTTTGATTCAGTTGGCGGAGATCCCTACGGTAAGAAGACAACTCGTGTCGAGTGCAGTAAACTTTAAAACAGTTGTAATAGAAAAAACAGGCTTGACGAAATTTAACTTCCCTGTAGAGATTCTCGTATTGTCTGACCACGGCAGGTCTCCTTTGAATTACTTCAAACAACTACTTATCTAAAGGTGTGGTACTTGTCGAGGCAGTTTGTCATCATCATTATTTGATATTAGCCAAACTAGGGGCCAAACGTTATGACCGAGTGGCAGCTATTGTTAAGTAAAAACATTAATGACCAAAACTAGTGTGCAGTCCAGAGATCATGGATTAGCTTTGTCTAGCCTGATTCTCGAAGACCATGTTGTTTGGCTCTCATTGGTTGAAACCTGTCACAAAAGGTTTCCAACGTTGTTGTGAACAATACCGCATTATCATAAGAGTTGTTGTTGTTTTGGTTGTTGTTGTTTTTTGTTTATCTTGCTTCTTTTACTAGTGCGTTATGTGATTTTGATGCGGTTTTAGGTTCCAGTAGCCCTGTGCTCACACGGCAGCACATTTTAATTCATCACAAGAAAAGATCAGCTGAGGAGCAAGAGATGAAAACAGAGTAGGCATACAGGCTATACATTGTACAAATACTCTGTAGATAAAGGACATTTCTAAGCCAAAAGAAAAGAACTGGAGATATATTTTAAGACGTGAACTACCATCTTTCGGAGTACTCTTGAGCACTCGTGGTGCTGTTTTTCGATTGGTTTATAAGAATCGGGAGCTTAACTAAGAGATTTGCCCATTTTTGCCCCGAACAGGTTAAATTCACTGATTCTTTACCAGTAGTTCCTTGTCAGAATCTGCCAGATACGCTTCCTTTGAGAGTGACGGCTGTGCACAATTTTCCCGTCTAACCTAGCGTACTTGTGTAAATGAATCGTAAGATATAATGTTATAGTGGATTTATATTTGACTTTAACTCGTGTCCTATTTTTTTTTTATTTTAGAAAAACATTAAAGAAGAAGTTGCGACTCGACTAATCTCAAGCTCTAGCAATGGCTCTTAACAAAAACATCCAATCTGTATATATTGAATTTATGACACTGGCAGATGAAATAAACAACCTTGTTTTATTATTTATTTGCAGTATGTTACATGTTATCATACGTTATTCACTTTCGTCTGTCTTTAATGAATGTTCCGAGTCTAAGAACCAATATTTTCTCATTTGAGATATTCGTGGAAGGACGCTGAACCCGTACTGTGGTAATAAGTGGGGCGTTTAGACCTTTTCCTCTACAACCTTTGAATTCACTCGTGGGTAGAAAAGTGGATAGCATGAACACAGGAAGGAATGTGAATAAATTAAAAGTGGTCATAATTTAGGGCTCCTCGCTTTAAACGGGAAAGCCAATATTGTTAAATTCTCTTCCAATGTTAAAATGTTACAAATGCAAGTTTATATGCCTCCAAAATACGTTTGAATTCTATAATTTGCAGTTGATTAACTATTTACATAAGATCAATATACATTCTGTGGCCATAATAAGTAATGGCTCACAAGGAACGATGATCCCCGCAATGACCTGATCGAAAACGATCAAATAAGGTTTAATTAAGTGGCAGGTAAACTTCTTCTTTTTCTTCCATGTCTTGGAAAGAATACTTCTTGTTGACTTAAAACTTGATAATTGCTGTAAGCTGTTGAGATGAAAGCAGGTACTAATTATATTTAATAATTAAAATTAGAATTATTATATCCGAAGAAAACTAATATTAACAACAAAATGATCATCACCCAGAATTCTGAGGAGGCAACCTTAAGATTTAGTAAACGAATTCATCTTCAAAGCCATTTGCATAATCCTAGCCGGGCATCTCATGATTATTTTATAAAGAGGACTGCTTTTTCAACCAAAGTTTCACGATTTAGTATCAAATGACAGAAGCTTTGGTTTACGTTTTACGCGTTAAAAGGTCACCCAGTCTCCTTCTTTATTAATAGTTCAGACCACTGATAATAAAACTGCTCAGAACATTTGGAGTTTGGAGCTGATCTGGCTAAATACTGATACTTACACTGACTGTCACCCGCGATGCCATCAAATATGACGTTCCTATGACGAGCTCTTTGATTTTGAGAGGCTACGGGAAAAAATAGTTCGAAAAATGATTCAAATATCATTGTATTCAGTTTTCACACTAAACTGTTGAAACTGTTACAAACGAAATTTGTATTGGTAATTCTTATAATTACTTTAACCTGTCACAATCAGTGTGTAGTATTTTCTATGATGCAGTGCAAGTGTTTTACAGACATGACAAATGAACAGATTTTCGACTTTTTAAGTCTAGTCAGAGCAAGATTTTATGATAACCAACAGAATTTGAACCAACTTTTTTTATGGTCATGGACCAGAACAAAAGAAAACGTTGCTAGAAAGTGGGTTCGCGGGATGTGCATTTCTGACAGTTTTTGACAGATTCAGTACTACATAAAACTACAGGTAAACAGGAAAAGGGAACTCGGTCAGTTTACGTATGTGCAAGTTTACTCACCCAGATACTTGTCTCCAAAGCCCCACTTTTTTGGCAAAGGTTTGGTAGTGGCATGTAAGCCAACAGTTGAAGGTTTCTTTGTCGTTAGCAACACAGGATGAGTCACAGGTTCAGGTGGAGGAGTCGGGGGCAGGTGGGGTGGAGGAGGGTTTGTCATGACGTTAGGAGGAGAATTCATCTGTGGTCCTGAGGGATTGTTAAACGTGTCATTTGAATGCGAAGGCACTACAGGAGATGGACTGGTATTTTCCAGTGATGGAGCAAAAGGTGAAACCATAATTATTGGCGCAGTTGTTGCTGACGGTGGCTGTGGTGTCGGAGTCGTTGTGCTGATGGGCTTTTTCTGGGCAGGAGGGGAAGAGAGTGGTTCTAATGAAGAATTAGTCAGGGAAGTCATGTTGCCAATAGAAGTACTGTTTGTCTCAAGCCAGCCCAAGCCTGGAAAAGACATATTTTGGGGAATAACTGCAAATGAGGAATTTGTTGCCTGTGACACTGGGATTGTACTGTTTGAAGATTCGACTTTGATGCTTGTAGCATTTGCAGGTACTGAAATTTCAGGAACAGTGGCATTGACTAGAGACGTTGCATTTATTTCTGGAGATGAACTATTTACAGCTGAAGCGTTTGTCGCTGCGAGAGTAGAATTACTCACAGAAGTGGAGTTCTCATCTTGGTTTGTTTCTGATGAGAAAGGGTTCGAGGGAGAAGGGAGAAACAGGACCGTGTCTTTATCTGGAGGCGTGGCAATGATGTACGACGCATTTTCGTATTCCGAATTTAGCGCTGACAATGACGGGGGAGACGGCTTGGAAACAGGAGTTGAAGCTTGAGTGGAAGCCGGGGATGGAGTCCCAGCAGAGGAGGGGGATCCTGATGCTGGTGGGAATGGAGGAGAGGAGGATACTCCAGAGATTTGATTAGGTGCTGACGCTGGAGGTGAAGCTGGTCCTTGAGCTGGCACTGGGGCTGGAGATGGAGCTGGAGCTGGGGACAGGAGCGATGGAGGATAAGAGCTGGCCACAGGCTGTGCAGGGAATTGTGCAGGTGATGATGCAGGTGATGGTGCGGGTGATGGTGCAGGTGATGGTGCAGGTGATGGTGCGGATGATGGTGTAGGTGATGGTGCGGGTGATGGTGATGATGAAGGAGCAGTAGCAGATGCTTGGCTAGCAGGGTAACTATAATAGCTGGGTGCCGGTTGTGGAGCGGGAGCAGGTGCTGGGTATGCAGACGTTGAGGGTGCTCCATATGCTTGGTAAGTAGCAGGAGACGGGGCGCTTGCAGGAGAGCCGTTATAGCTAGATGCTTGCTGTGGCGTGGATGGTGAAGACGTTACACTGTTCGTCTGGTACGAGGTAGAAACCGAAGAATAGTTGTAAGAAGTGGTTGCTGGTTGTGATACCGGCGCAGACGTTGTTTGTGAGGTGGTTGGAGCTGCTGATTCGGGTAGAGAGGAATAGCTACCGCTTATTGCTGATGGCTGAGTATTGTTAGATAGCGTTGAGCTGCCAACATTTTGTTGAGATACATTACTTTGAGAAACAGATGAACTGTTGATTATTTGGTAAGAAATAGGTGAATTAATAAATTTGGTTTTTGATTCCTGGTTTGCACTTTCCTGTTCTGCCTTCGAGCCGCCTACGTTATACACAGGGTAGCTGTAAGCTTGTTCATTTAACGTGTTATTTCCATTGGAGGTATTCGCAAACGTGTCGGTGCCATTGGCGGTGGTAGCAATAGGTGTCTGCGGCGTCCCCTCGTTATAATTGCTGACGTAATAAATGGGATAATTTCTGGTATCATTATTTATTGATGGGCTTTCCGTTGACGTAGCAGGCGGTACAGTGCTGTTGCTGAAAACTGCCGTTTGTTGTTGTTCGTTGGGAGGAGTGGTTACATAGTATACTGGATAGCTATCATTATTTGCACTTTGTGTTGTATTATTTGTTGATGCTGTTGATGGAACATTTGGATATACTGTTGCATTTGATACAGGCTGCGGAGTTGGTTGTTGCGTATTTGGCTCTTCATAATTGGACACGTAATATACTGGATAACCATTATTTACAGTTGCATTTTGTGAAGATGTAGCTGTAGAGTTATAAGAACTCACTGGTAATTGCTGTGAGGCTACCTCTAGTGTGGAAGAACTGTCGTTGACGAATGTTTTGTTACCAGATGTCAACGATGGTTGGGTTGAGGAATAGTTGGCTTGCGCAGGGACAACTTGAGAACCATTTTGGGTTGCTAGTTGCTGTTGTCCACTTTGCGTTGTTGTAGTTGATGCAACTGTTGCTTGAGGACTGCTGGTCCAACTAGCTGAATTCGAGGCTTCTGGTTTGTACAACGAAAAGAGATTTGTCAATATGGCCTCCTATTAGATAGACTCCCATAGACTGTTATTGTTATAATAGCTCTATGAAGTGCCTAGTGTTACCTAGTGTTAGATGCATCTTGTTTAAGTATGTAAGCAATACTTACTCAGTAAATATTACTTGAGAGCTGTTGGAAATTTTAAATTCCTTGCTGATATTTACAATATCGTATAAAAAAAGCAAAACTAAAAACCACTAAAATAAGTTTTGGAGACGTTTCGAAAACATATATCTTCTTTTAAAATACTACTAATACGGGTTTAAATTTTGTACTTACGTGAAGCTATGGAGTCTACTTGTGACGCCCCATTTTGGTTTGTGGTGTATAGCGATGTGGATGTTGGGTATCCTGGGTAACTAAGGTAACCAGGGTAACCAGGATATCCTGAAAAGTAAAAGTGTTTCACGAAGAATTTAAATGTGATTATTCATTATCGCAGCCAATGATCGGCGGAACTGACTGAGCTACTCATTCGTTGACTAAAGTTGCTTTATACTCGCTCTATTCTGGAGCCCGAGTGTTCGCAATAAACAAATAGGTAGAACGGAACGCTGAGAGAAGCGCTGAATTTTATGTTTCCTGATACTCGACCCTAATCTATCACTTTTCAGCCTAGTTTCTACATAGTATCAACAGGTTCCCTATTTCACCTCCTGTCCTTCTCGTGATTAACTACTCGGTTATTCTTACCTTGATTTGCAATCTGCCTTCTATGGAGTCTTGGCGAGAGCTCTGGGTAACAGATAAATGATTCAAAGATTAAATAAAGAACTGATATAAGTCATTATAGAAAACGCGCGCATGACATCGGATAGCTCTCTGAGTGTGTGGATGAAAATCCATTGTTGACTGTCTAAGGATAAGAAAACTAACGCATTCGACTTGCTCTCAAGACATTAAAGTATAAGTAAGCGATATCTTACCTTTTGTCACACGAGCATTAAGTGGAGCTGTGGGTAACAAAAATACGAAACACATTTAGTTCACTTGATGTTTAGTTCTGGTTATGGTTTCTGTAGTTTCTTCTAATTCTTAACCGTAATCAAAATCATAGCACCCTTATACTTTCCAAGCAGACGAGAGATAAAATAACTAACAGGGAATATGTCTTGTTGAATGATGGATTACCCACAAACGTGATATCTATTAATAATTAATGTTATACCGACTATATATTTTGATAATGTTTCAGTATGAATGTCATGATTGGTCTTACCTGAGTCAATCGATAAACCAAAGCAAAATATCACAGAAATAAGGAAAAGTATCCTCATTTCTTTTCCTTCCTCGCTCGAGGTGGACCTGTTTAAAAAGAAAAAAGTTTGAATTTGACAGGTTCAGCATATTAAGGGATTTTTTTGCCAGTAATCAGCGCAGTTAGGAACAAAGCGTTTTGCCACAAACACGCGATGAATATTCTCTGTACGTTATCATATAGTGATTTGCGGAGTAATGAACGTAGCTGTTGCCTACGTGTGACTAAAGCCACATAACAGGAACCAGATGGGACTGCTGATCGTTACTCAAAGATAACCATTGTGTTTGCCTGCAGTATGGTTTAGTACTTTGAACATTCTGTTTTTCTCAATACTCCAGGACTAGTTTACATCTTGATAGTAATAACTGCCTTATATTTGAAAAGTTCAAATAAGTCTCAGTGTGCCGCAAACTACAATTCCATAAACAAGACTGGTGGTAAATCGCATATAATTCGGTAACCTGTTGGCTGTTGCCATGACATCGCGAGTCAAGTTGCAAGTGAGTTAGCTACGTTACAGACTCAGTATTTATTTCCTGTGATCTATCGAGTATCCCGAAAGGTCGGAAAGATAAGTTCAGGCATTGCCGTCCAAATGAAGTTCAGGCTCTAATAAAAAGTTTTCCATGTGGAATATCATATCGCTCAGAAGGGGTTTCCTCAGTTCTGTCTCTTGATTGGTAGAAAATTTTCTCTTGCACATGCCTACGTGCTTTTAGGTAAATATGTAGAGTAACATTGCTTCACTAAAATCCGCTAACTTTGGTGAAACTTTGATGACTCATCTCTGAGCTTGCATGCTATAAAACGAATCTTCGATACTTTCTAAAATGAGCGTTAATAATACCGATACTAAGAACAATATCTATAATTAAATTCTCCAAATTAGATTTCGCACTTCACTTCAATTCATACATGACGATATGTGGATCGCAGTTAGGGAGGATTAGCTAGGATTGGTTCATTGATATCAGGTCACCTTAAGGCCGTTAAGGGTGTAACTGCTACAGCGGCTGTTTTGTGACCGGTAGACTTATAATTACATAAAGTTGAAATAATTTTAAATAACATAACACCAAAGTAGAACTTGCAATTATTATCACGAATGGTTTTTCTGCGTTAAGTGTCTTCAAGAGTAGTAAATTCTGCCTTCTGCTCCTTCTGCCCGAAGAAGGTATTCAGCTAGTAACATCGACTGTGTAATATTACCAAGGAACGGGAGTTAACATTAGTTCATCGACTCGCACTTCCACTTATAAAATAACTAAAATATCTGATTTAAAATTATGGTTTGTTAAGCTTAGGAGATTTGTATAAACTCTTTAGACGTTACAGTTTGTTAAACAAGTGGCCTTAACGACGTAATATTACATAGACGACATCTAACTGTTTCAAGGAAAAACACGTTATTAATTAGGATTCATTGAGCAGGATTTACGTTTAAAGCATCTTGTTATTTAATCTGGTCTGGTGACAACCAGGTAGAGCAGACGTCTTGGTTTTTCTGCTAGAAGCGCTCCTGATCCTTCAGCGTTTTATTTTTAACAACAGATAACTAGAGACTCGTCATACATATAAGTTAAAGTTAAAATAATTAAATTTGTTCTCTTATGTGGTCGAGAAAGAAGGCGTCGAAGTTACCATGAAAGACCATTTGATCTGAAGGCACCAAAAAAATTTGTTCGTCAACTACTGCGAGGATGGATATTTTAAATTGTTTCACGTCTTGATGACAGTTATAGAAGAAAGTACGAGGCGATTTTAAGTCGTGAAAAAGCAAATTTTACTCGGCTACCAGAAAGCAAACAGAAAATTTCGACTTCAATTTGTTAACAACTGGTAACTTACCTCGTTCAATCGTCGTTGTTTCTCCCTTAACGCGTTCTCCTTCGTAAAAAAAACGTCTCTTTAACCCAACAAATCCACTGGTGAAAATTTCGAAGAACAATTTGAAAAATCCTTGGGCTCTGTATTTTAATATAGCTGATTTCAAATAGAAAAATCCGCGTTGAAATCGAAGGAATGGTAGTAATTTTCTTTTGCTGGTCTTGACAGGTGGCGTGCGGTACCAGCTCTTGATCTTTGACGTCACTCTGGATCGAGCCTCAAGCTTGACCAAGCAAACCGAAATATAACGAGCTATCTGATTGGTCACAGTAGAAATAATATCCTTTATCGATCGAGGTTGAAAAGCTTGTACACTTTTTTTTCTTTAATATAATATCGGTACATAAAAGGGTCAGATCTGTCAGGGACAGATCAGCGGCTGTTTATCGAATTGCATTTTGTTATTTCTGTTTTGGAGCTTTTTATACTGTCAGCGAGATCGTTGTTTCCTTCGTGGTAAGCAGATTCTGGGGATAATTTTTTGACAGTTCATCCTGTACATGTACGTATGCAGCAAGCATTGGAGAAGAAAGAGAGACAAACTGGATTTCTTGTATACTGTTGTCCAATTATAACAGACAGGGATTTTCATTAAAAGCTTTCAAGTGACTTCAGTGTTAAGGCAGTGCAAAGAAACACATGGAAACATAAGACAAAGTTCAGAGGAAGCCGAGTCTCGCCTAATACTGAGCGGGGTTAAAATTATAGCTTAGAATAGAAGGCAGTTTGTTCACATCACTGATGCCACCCAATTCATGACACGTGATGATTGGTCATTGATTGCATAGGGAGTATGTACAAGGAATGTTGATACAGAATACGTCACACATGAGAGAGTGTGTCAACGCATCTCCAGACACCGAGAAGGTTAAAAATAGGACGCACAGTGTCGACTAAAACCGAGCTGTTTAAACGTTTGACAAAGCACTGTGTTGCGTGTTTAATACATTTTTTTCAATTGAAACAAAATCTAAAAATTGAATCAGGAAATAAAGTAGCCTAAGATTCCACTCGCACTAAGACCTATGCACGATCTTTGCACCAAGCTCCCTCTATCGGCTCCGGCACGGTGTGTTTGTTACACCAGGTGCGACATTTGTCCACTGAGGTCTGTTGGTAGCTTCGTTAATAGATTCTAGACGATTACAGCAAAGACCTCAAAGCCTCACGCACCTTCGCCGGTGTTATTTTCTCGTGAATATCCAAATAGTCCAGCTGTTATCGACCAAAAAAAGCTCGAATTGTTCAAATTGGTGATACAAGCATGAAACTTTCACAGAT
>OMLO01000273.1_pt1 | contig 30792 bp, 20 predicted proteins | sample 1674811 | NCBI WGS metagenome assembly OMLO01 (sample SAMN06265003, study PRJEB25207) | coral metagenome | isolation source: Coral host | place: Mexico:La Bocana,Puerto Morelos, Mexico | collected 2008-11-13
TACGCGTAGCTTCAGTTTTAATATAAACATTCCTGTTTATATCTCCGTAGAATAATGACCGAACAAGTTTTCAAACAAACACGTGTGTTGATCTATGGCGGAACAAGTTTAACCCATACGTTACGTACCCTCTCTACCACCTTGAAATTTCACTCGGACGCGTTTATCAAGGAACTTGGATAATTCAAAGATGCTCTCTTTTTTCTTCCTGTCCGTCTAAAGAAAGAATCTCTTGTTAGCAATTAAAAACAAAAAAACAGATAATGACATTTCACTGCAACTCTTACCGCCGCCATCTTGATTTTCTATGCCGCTCAGGCATGACGGAATCAAAGGAGGTTTCCCCCAGACCTCCAAATGATCACTCTGTCGTTCTTTACTTCCAGGGGTCCATATATAACATAGAAGACCCTGTTGATTTCGCATCCGTTGATATCGAACAAAACATCTAACCGAGGGTTTTTCCATGACGAAATGGATGATTCTAACACCTCTGACAAGGATACTTTCGAGACGCTTCAGACTCGAAAATCGAAGTGCACTCCCGGCCAGTTCGCCTCTTCAGTTTTTTGCATTAATGCCGTCACTTGGACATCAATAAACTTGACTTCAATCGCAACACCAAATTTTCTAACCTTCCAACCAAGGACTCGAGAGGGTGGTGCTAGAAAATCTTAGTAAGCGCAGAATCTTAGCGGGCCGACCTCTACCAGAAAAAGCTTCACGACAACTTTCTGACACCTCTTTTTGGACTTTTCATGCTAAAGTCGATAAAGATCTCCCTTCCACTAACCAAAAAAAAAATTGTCAAGAGCACTGTTTTAACGACCTCAGTCAAACAGCCGGCTACTGCAGGTAATGCAAATGAATATGAAAGATCCTATATTTGGACTGCAGAGAAAGATATGAAGTCATGACATACACACAACTAAAGCAGTTGTAAAATAAAGGCAACATATTACAGTCTGCGGCCTTTCCCTACATCAAGGAAGCACGGAAAGGCGCAAAACTCTAGAACAAAACTTTATTTTTCAAATCGGCACTTTAAATCCTCACGGCATCAACGAACGCTTTTGGTTCAACTAAATGTTATTTTTCATGTTACCATACACCAACCAATAGCGTAGCTCCATATTTCTGTCTATAAACCACACAACCCACAATTCCGCGATTCGCTCCGACGAAGGGCTAACTCTCGAAACGTTGTCAAATTGGAAAAAAAATGCTTGAGTGGCCTTGGTTGGAGTCATTGTAACATGACGTGTTCTTTTTGCGTGGAACATACATTATCGTTCTCCATTCGACGACAGCTCTGTTATGCTTGTATTACAGAGTAATTCTTAATAGTATAACTGAACCTAGAAATTGCTTTATATACATACTAATGTAATTCAGAAAAACGACCACGCAAACGTTTCGTCAGCTACTATTACATGTCATAATAATATAAATATGGCGAGTTACATTACTTTGTATTAATTATTGACCCTACATTTTCAAACTAGCAAAATTCACGCTGGTGCGCTGTAGTTATCAGAAAGATCTGTGATCCATTGAACATGGCGCAATCTACTTTCTTTTCCTTCATCTAGGTAAGAACATTTGTCATCTTTCCTTCCATGGCAAATTTTCAAAACATTTTCTCGTTGAATTTTGCGCAGAACTCGGCAGTCGCAGGTATGAATTAGCAAAGTCTCTAGCAGTAATGACTTTCTTGGCCTCAAACTGAAGCTCTGTGACACCAACCCAGCCGTCCTAAATAGAAACAAACCAAAATGTTAATTTTCGACCGGTAACAAGGTAATTTGGTTATATCAACTAAGTTGAAAATGTAAATTGGCCACCGTAACGAGTTATAAAGCTGACGTTTCGAGCGTTTGCCCGTCGTCAGAGCGAATGACGAAGGGCTAACGCTCGAAACGTCAGCTTTATAACTCGTTACGCTGGCCAATTTACATTTTCAAGTTAGTTGATATAACTAAATTTTCGACCGCCACCTGCGGTGTTCTTCAGAGAAATAGCAAATATGCAAGTTATAAGGCCTTGCCCACACTTCTCCAGAGAAATTTAAAAACGCAGCTCTGTTTTTACGGTTAGGCCAACCTCCACAATAATGTATCGAATTTGAAAACGCCGGCTTGCCATTTCAGTGTGACCGGGTAACATTGTGAAAACGGAGATTTTCGATAACGATGGCGTCATGATATCTATGTGATTTCCCTTACCGAGTTTTCCTCAAACAAATCCAAAATGACCAGCGATTGTTGCGTTTTTAAATTTTTCCAGGGTAGTGTGGAGGATTGTCGCTCATTTATACGCCTCTCCACCCAGGTGTGTAAATGGGTACCGGCGAATTTAATGACAGGGGTGCATCCCATCCAGGGGGTAGTAGAAATATTCCTAGTCGCTTCATGCTACGGAAATCGGGATAAGCTCCAGCCTGATGAGCCACTTGGCTCATATACAGACTTTTTTTTTAAGTGTGGAGGAGTTCTAAAACGCTATCGCTCGCTGTCGGCTAGGGAGGTGACCAGTGATGTACAGCACCATGGGTAGGGTGCGCTTTCAAATTGTCTGCTTAGAAAAGTTATAAGACGACTAGGGACAAGTTAAAAAAAAGACACCAACGGTCTATACCTTGTTTAGTTCCTAGAGCGTCGCCAGCGAGTAAAAGTAGAAAATAAATGCATTTCCTCTTTACGTCTGAATTTCGCAAGTATCTAGAACTGTTCACGGTACGCTTAGTGGTCTAAAACCTTAAAACCATATCAAAATGTCTACAACGTCATTAGATAGTTTTAAATCGAAGTTAGTTAATAGTTATTAAAATTCCATTTTATAAGTTTTATTCAGATTTTTTTATTATTTATTATTTCCTTTTTTAATTGTTCTATTTTTTCAGATTTTTATAGTTAGTGTGCTATCTCACGATTTTTACCGATTTAACTAAAGGTAGATGTAGATGTAGCTCAAGATTTGATTCAGTGGAAAAAAAACGAAAATCGTAGTCCTGGCTCAGTTCTTCGAAATACACAAAACTTGGTCAATTCACTTTGCTGTTTTGCAGAGGAAGGATACGAAATTTACAAAGATTTACAACGCACGTGCGCGGCTATTGTTTGCCTCGTTAGACCTTTTGTTTGGTGGCGTTCTCGTTGCCTTTGCCGTCCCGGTTTGCTAATCTTCCTACGAATTACTTGGCCCGTACCTGACATCTAATGAAGAGGGTATCACGATCTCTGTCGAATTTCACTTCTCCTGGTACTGTGGCCATGACCTCTTCAGGAGTTACTACAAATAAATAATAAAAAAAAGAAATTATAATGATTTGTAGTGAATGCTTTGTGTATGGTCTATGTAACTCAAGTACCTAACCCAAACCGACTGAAACAAAAGTAAAATTCTTTCAGACATAAAATTTGAAACGAAACTTCCCTATATGACAAAATTTTACGCTGACCATTCCACTGAATACAGGAGATAAATTCGCAGTCTAATGTTAGACTAAGTAACAATACAAATAAAATTGTCTTGCAAGTTAACCTGAACACTGTTGAAATTCAAGTTGCATAGCATTAACGCAGCATATTGTGATAAGTTCCACTGGTGATTCGTGAGTTTTTTTAGAAATATATCAACCACTCCATTCTACGACATTCCATTCCAATACTAAAACTTTCTGGAAATGTTTCCTGTATTCTCTTTTCAATAATTTGCAACAAACAAACAAGCAGAAAAATAAGCAAAACACAACAACTACTTACAATGAAGAAACTCCTTGGACATTTTTATCAACTTAACCTTCTTGCCTTCCCAACTTGTCTGAACTCCAACCTAACATAAATAGTTGCGCAAAAACATAATCTGTGAAATATGAACATAACATGGATTCTGTTATAAGGGGCTGCTTAGCGATTTGCATATCTTGAAAGGCTTATCCTAAATATTTCAATTTCTTCATCTGTAATAGATAATTTTCGAGCAGAGAGTTACAACTAACCCAGACCTGACGAAATAGTGAATCCCGGAAGAAAAGAAAGTTTTTGAAAAGTAATTATAAAGTTCTTACTCTAGACGAGAGGGCATTCCATCTTCTTCTGATATAGGACCAAGTGTGATACGTCCAGTCAATGTAACCAACCTCTTTAGTCAGGCGACGAGCTATTACAAACCATAATTGGCAAATTGATGAAACAAAAAGAGAAAGGAAACGAACTTAATATATATATAGTGCTTACAAGAAGTAAAAGGAAAGTGTTTACAGTCAAACGAAGTGATGTGTATCCCTCAAGAGTACATTAAATTGAATACTGAACTCGCTAGTCGTTTCAAAATTGATTATTGCAAAATTGAACCTACTAGTCGTTCCAAGAATACGGGCTAATGGGTTTAATGTTCAAAAAAATCAATTGAGTTTTGAAATGACTAGCGAGTTTAATATTCATATAATCAATTCATTACTGCATTCTTGAAACTACAAGCACCTTCAATTTTCAAATAATCAATTTATTTAATGTAATCTTGATGGGTTACTTGGTTTGACTGTAAGCGGTCCATACATGTAGCTTGACAATATTTTCAATACTTGACAATATTTTCACGAGAAGAATTCTTCATAACTAAGGCACCGTCCACACTGTGGCAGAGAAATTTGAAAACGCAGGTTTATTTGTACGGTCAAGTACCTCCCACACTAATCCGTCACGAAAACGGAGCTTTTCGAAATCGCTTTTCAAACCGGAGGAATTTGAAAATGCCGGCTTTTCGCTACGGTGGCGTCACAATATTCAGATGATTTTCTGCCCGAGTTTACTTCACACAAATCAAAATCCGCTGATTGTTAACTTTTTAAAAAAAAATTCTTCCGGGGAAGTGTGGAAGGAAAACATTTGATGCATTTTCAGAGTGAAACTCGGTTTCCAAATTCCTCCGAGGTACTGTGGGTGTGGCCTAAATCTAATGAGAAATATATGCTATATTTAAGGCTATAATAAATTTAAATTTTTCTTGAGTTTTTAGCACGTTTTTTTTTCGCTTTCACATGTATATTACTGAATATATACTATCATCTTAGTCAAGAAATACTAATCAGTCAAAGTAATTACACCATAGTTATTCCCTCGAATAACTATGATTACACTATACAGTCAGCAAACCTTACCCCAGCTGGCTTTCATTTGTCTAACTGGCTTGACAGGATTTTCCCGCAATGACTCCAAATTCTCAAGTGTGTACATCAACTACAAAATGCAAAGTAGCATGACATCATGAGGTCATCTATATTGGTACAAACCGAGATTTCTCCTGTTCGATTTCTGGATCTAACACGAAGTATGAGGGCGAAAAATCGAGGAACCATTCCTCATAGAACATACTGAAAAGACGAGGTTAGTGAGTGAGTGAGGGAGGGAGGGAGTGAGCAAATGAGTGGCAATTCACTGATGAAAAGACTGACTAGAAAAATTGAAGTGCTGTATTATTGATTTTTTAGCAAAGGTGTTTTTGCATTAGATGAAAAAAGTTCTTACATCAAAGGGTTTGTGTAAAATCAAGATACTTACCATTTTTGTGCCAAGAGTGGCAAGTTCATCTGATAGATCATCATACATAATGTCTTCTGGAATCTTTGAATAATAAACTTAATGTCACTCTTTTAATTGTGAAAATGATCTATCATAATTAAAGATTTGTTTTAAAAAGATATCATTCAAACAAATTTTAAACCTTGTATGTTTCTTGAAGTAAACTCACTCCAGCATCAAACCTACAAGTTACAAATGACACAATTAATAACAAATAAACTTAACATGTTGTTGTTGATAAAAAAAATATTGTCAGGATAAAATATTCTGCTCACAGCCAGTTGACTCTTTCAATAATTTTCAACTGATGTTTCACTACATGTACATGTTTAGAGGGGCATATTTAGGAGGGGTGGATTCAGGGTGGTTAGCCACCATACCCCTCCCCCCATTTTGGGAAGCGAAAAAAAATTGAAATTTTGCATTGTTACTATTTCTATGCAGCAGTTTTCAATATGGTTAAACCTCAAAAGATTCTGGGCTGGGGCAGTCTGTAACCCCAAGCAGTGGGGTGAATACATGTAATTTTGTGGATCCAAAGTTGGGAACATAGATCTTTCATCGGCTAGAGTTGTAATGCCAGTGTTTTATCCACTTTAAATTTTTTCCTTTTCTGGACGATACTCAATTATATTTATTTATATTTGTGTTTTCACATTCTTATTCAATGATTGTGTAAACCATCTGTCACAGTTTTTACGAACTTGACAATGTTATCCACATCTACCAATTTGCCGATGAACTTTTTACTCAAGGCTATCGGTAAGTAGCAAACTACTAAGATTAGAAATTTAGCTTATGTCCAATGACTTCCACCATAGGCCTAGGACATCCAAACCTGTCCATTAGACTACCCTGGATAGTCTGAAGGTGTCTCAAAACAAACCAAAAAAGTCCTAATAAAAGAAGTTTTGATGGAAGAGAAACTTGTGTCTAGGACTAATAACAACAACTTTTTGTATTTTTCATATAAAAAAAAACCCACCTCCATAAATCAATTTACGAAACTCATGAAAATGTGGGCCTCAGATACCTGCTGATGTTTACAAAAATATGCCAAAGAAAATTTTTAAACAATGTCTTTCAAGATTTGAACAAAAATATTGGCGGATCAACAGATTTGGCGAAAAAATGGGTGCCCCAGATCGCCTGATTTATATATCCGTATTCAGCCCCCTCACAAAGTTACAGCCAAGCCCCACTTGAAAATTCTCGGATCCATCCCTGCTTTACATGTACTAAGTAAAAATTATTATTGCTCTCAAAAATGGTATCATCCTATAGAGCAAGCTCAGGTAAATTTATGTTGCTTTGCCTTAATAGAACAAAAATCCAGGGGGTGGTCCATTACCCCCCTCCCTGTACCACAGTGGCAGGGTATGAGTTAGCTTCTATGTCCAAGGGTAATCAAAGATTCTAGCTGACCTTTCTCGTGAAACTTCAACTATGGAGACCCCAGTTTCCTTTGCCCCACTTAAAATTGCATGTGACATTGGCGCGGCTCCTTTCCACTGCGGCAGGATAGATGGATGAATGTTTATAGCACCACTGAAAAAAGAGAATGATCACCATCAAGTAAGTTGTGTCTTCCAGCTAATCAAAATTAAGGTTGGGAAAGGGCGGTGGATGCAAGAAACTTTTTCTAGTTAAAGACAAAATGCTCTTTTTTGTATCAGATGGTGACGCCAATTACCTGAGCTAGATGATGCTGAAATTTTCTTTATATAAGCTTATATGAATCAAATATTCCAGTATTTTAATAACAAATAAATCCAGAATTTCTGTATGAAGAAATCTAACTGACTGCATTCAAATGGCTTTTTGCCAGCAGAGTGTATATAACATTGTGTTTCAAAGGTGAAAATGGATTAACAGAACTCAAGCAAATCTAGAGGCATTTTCGGCCTGGCTTCATTAGACCTGAAAAGTCGTGGACTATCCTACTTACTAACTTACTATCAGACCTGATGACATTTTAGCTACTGGCTAAGAGCCAGTAATGCAAAAATGTGTAAGAGGCAAACTCTGCATATGAGTCAAGTGCTTAACTCTGAGGTGGATATAAGAGGCACTGTGAGAGTTAAGTGTCTTGCCCAAGAAAACAACACAATGTCCTCAGTCAGGCTTGATCCAGAGTCAAGGGCACAAACCATGAGGCCACTTCCCACCACATGCTATGTTTTTTCAGTCCAATAATAATTATAAAGGAAAAATTGAAAACAAATCAAATCAAATCTTTACTATGGAAACATATCCAGGACATGGTTAGGTATCAAGTAGCCAAACGATGCAACAACAGCAATGTCATATGGGCCTGGAGGTCTAAAGGAAAAGAAAAAAGCTTATTAGTCACATACTGCGATACAAGGCTCAGTCCACTGTAAGACCAAAATTGCGCCAAATATATTAAAGCAAAGTTTTTTTTGCGCAATACAAATTAATAATAGGACTTACCCATGATTAGGTTCCCATCCATCCTTCCCATGCCAGTAGTGTATTGGAATATCATGTTTTATAGAGAACTCTCTTGCAGTGTCTATAGCATCACCATTAAGAGCTTTCTAGATAAAATTTACGCAGAAATCAACTTGATAATAGCTTGAATTGTAAATCTCTATTACAATTCTGACCTCTGTTTAACTGATTTTACAGATTAGCGTCTAAATTAAGAATGTTCATTGCTCTCCTCAGGGGCATTTCATTAACCATTTAGTCCCCAAGAGTAACTTACAGATTTACTTAGATTTATTTTAATAGACATGCATGCCAAACAGCTTTCAGGAGTTACTAAGCATGCAGTTATCTGCAGTTTTGTGCTCTCACTGCATCCTCCCTAGTGATAAATGCTAGATAAGTATTCCGTTGTATCAATAGGTATTCTTCAGTCTTCCAGTCCACAGAGTTGCCATGGATACCATCAAGCTATTTCAGAGTTCTGCCTGGCTCTAAGATTTAGGCAGCCATTCAACAATGCACCTGTTGGTGATGAGTTTATTAACTGGAGACCAACCATATTTAAGGTAAGTGAACCTTAAGCATGACTTTTCAAAATGGCTATAATAGCTGATAATTTCTATGATGTTCCTCCCATTTCACTGTGAATGCTACAAACTGAAAACAACAGACATTTCCAATAGATATGTAACATTTGGTTAATATGCAATATTTAGGTTACCAGTAGTTATACTAGGCAGTGGCATCATAGTTAGAACACGGTCCTAACAAAATAATGCGCTGATTGGTTAAAATTCGTGTTTCCATAAATCGATAGAATCACAGAACTAGCACAAGCTGTTGACGTAATGATGGCTCAAGCAAAGAGAATTTGCATTTTGATAATCAAAGTTAACTATTTGTTTTTCTTTTTTTAGTTGCAGTGTTTTCTAAAGTAAATAACATACCTTAATTACTCTTCTTCTCTCAGGAGGACACACAACATCAATCAGTTTCACAACAGAGCCTGAAGTCCTATAACAAACAGAAAATACTATGTGTGTCTTACACAACCTTGCGAGATGTGAGATGCACAGCAGGGTATATAAAAATAATTCTGCTTCTCTTTAATTTGGTATACAGTAGGTGCTGGGTACTGTCCAATGTACGTAGATCTATGATACAGCTATCAGCATAACAGTGGGTCAGAGCTGTAGAGGTGTTCAGACGAGGGTAGCTGAGTGAATGTCAGCCCCTTTTGATCTTTATCAAGACCAATGGGTGTGTCTGGGTGGGGGGGGGAGGGGTGGGAGAAAATGTTTTGACCCTTTGGACATTTATATTTATATTTTTCTGGTAAACTTAAAGGTTCTTGGGGCCTCAACTCTTCAGGCGACAAAGTCATAGCTTCATATGCTCAGCTTTCCGCGTTACTTTCGCAAAAAAAAAACAAGAAATAAACGATCATTGTGAAAGTCAAACCTATTTTATACCACTGTTACAATTCAGTGGTGGAAATGTACACCCGGATTCAAAGAAATTAAAGATTACAAGGTATAGAGCACAGCAACAATCGCGAGCACTTCACTAATGACGTTTTAGAGTTCAGGTACTCAGAACTACAAATATTTACGTTCATCATATCCTTAGTTAATAAAAGGTGATTTAGCTAGCGTGGATATAAACAAAAGGTTAAGCTAACCTCTTATTTTCATTCAGAGCCTTCAAAGGATATACAGCGAAACGATCTGTTCCAAAAAATAATATCTTCCATGGAGGTTTACGTGTTCCATTAGCAGTTGACAAAGATCTCACAAAATATCTCATACTTGTTTAATTTTCCGCCATATCAGTTGGAGAAGAAACACGAGAATGTTTCTGTACTCGGCCCTCCTGCTCGGAACATTATCGAATTTGGCGGGATCTTCCGAAAGTGAACCGACTAATTATTGACCTCAATATGGTAGGGGCTTACCCATCATGCTGTACCGGTAGAAGCTATGAAACTTGCTGTTTCGATGGTATTTTTCTGTAAATTATGTTATTTTTGTCCTGATCTTTCCAAATAATACAGAAGTTTAATTTTCAGATAATCCAACATTTTCGAAAATTTCGTGTACATTTGTGACATGCATGTCGTTGAGTACGGAAGGTAATATTTTGTCCGCAGTATTTTGCTTCTTATGTGACAAAGGTTAGACTGATGGCGACAGGATTGAGCCTAGAACCAGGTAGGATCATGCAGAGGACATCATTTATTGATCAGTAATTCTTGCCTCTCTTTGGCCCATTTTTTGTTTATTTGAAAACAAGTTAGCTGATTCTTTGAGAGTAGCAAATTGAAACCCAAATACGTTTTCCTTGAATTGAGAGCGTAGCTGCTAATTGCTCAAGTCGTTTTCTTCGCTGTGTATTGACTTAGTGCAAAATAAGCTTGATTTATTTTTTTAGCAAAAGGGACAAGCTCGTATAAAGTGTCGCTGGGAAATTCATCAGTTAAGCCAAAGACTAAACCAGCGCCTTTAGAGGTAAGTAGGACAATATAATAAGCTTATGCAAAATAAAAAGCTAGCAGTAATCAGTGTGTTTTCATTTTAGAATTCCAGGAATTATAATAACATTTCGGATGTTCAGAGACGTATATCGCTACTATCCTGATCGTTTACAGTCCGTTCGAATAATTAACGAAAATTTGTTTGGATAACTGCTTCAATGTTGCGATTTTGTTGCCTGATACCACTGATTCGTACAATATGAGAATTATAAATGTGCAGCACATGTAAACGTAAGCATATTTACTTTCTCAGCTTAACGTGTTTCGTTAGATTTTTCATTCATTCATTCTGGGTAGAAATGAAAAAAATTGCGTAAACTCGCCGAAGGCAAAACATTTTATTGCGACATGGATTAAGGTATTAATCAAATGGACAAATCAACATCACCGGGTTTGGACGAGTAAATTGATATTCCTCCGGGGACTGGTATCAGTGTTTGTTAATGGGGTGGGGACTTTCATAGGGGAAGGGGTGGAAAATTATGTTGTATTAAAATAATGGTGGCTTGTTAATCTTTTAAAAGCCTTTAAAAGCCTTGTATTGTTTTTTGGTTATATATAGTTTTGTTTGCAAATTTCAATCATACATATTTTAATGGCTAGGAGTACTGTAGCCTCCCACACAGACATTCTTTGGGGGGGAGGAATGATTGCGTGACGAACCCGTAAGGACGTCTACATGGGTGGCTAGGAGTACCGGTACTTCTAAAATGATATAATTACTGTTTGCTTTCATGTGTCTTCAGGTGTTGACCTCTAGAGGGTAAATTACAAGTAAACTAGGTCTTTTGGGACATGAACTGATTAATTTTTTGACTTGCAAGATAAAGTCTGTATACGAGCCAAGTAACCTAAAATCCTGAAGCTTATCTTGGTTTCCCTAGCATGAAACGATTATTTCTACTCCCTCCTGGATGGGATGCTTGTCCATTGCACAATATCACCCAACACTAAATTAGCTAGTACCCATTTATACACCTGGTTGGAGAGAGGCACTGTGACATTAAAGTGTCTTGCCCAAGAACACAACACAATGTCCCTGGCCACGGCTCAAAATTGGACTGCTCGATCTGGAGATGAGTGCACTAACTATGAGGCCACTGCACCTCCACCTTTCACCTGTGAAATCAGTATTAACATTTGTTTTTGAACCCAAATGTTGCAATTTTTCATTTGCTTTTGCTATTCTTCATACCTTGGTGGGTATAAGAAATATGTTGTTGTTCAACCATGGTTGTCTTGTGTAGGTTTGGGAATTGTGTTTGTTTTATTCATAATGAATGAATGAGACAAAATCAGTATGCATTCTTGTTACTCTTGAAAGCAGTAGTTATTAAGAAAATTCTTGAGACATATTTATTTAGAAGTTCGAAGTGGCTGTCTGAGGGTGAACATTTTTTTTTTCCATTACTTATTGTTAAGGAATATCCTAGGGGTAGGAGCATTTGATCACCTAATGACATGTGTAGAGAAAATTGTGTTGGTTGGCCCTTGCTAGTGGTTTTTTCTAGTTTTTTCAGTGGATTGTGTTCTTCATGTGCCTGACAGGCATAATAGTGTTTATTGCTTAGTGTGTAGTGTAATATGATGAGGAATACAACAGAAACAGCGGTGATAAACAGTTTAAGATACGCATAAGATAACTTTTCATATGTTTGTCTACATTATATAAGTGTAATATGTTTCCAGCATTTTAAATGAAAGAGAGGTTACACTTTTTTAAATTTAGATGCATATATAGAGAATATAAAATGCAAAGAACAGGAAGGCACTCACATGAGAATCAACAGTTGACTTAATAATGATTTTGTTCCTGTTTTCTAAGATGTCCCGAACACAGTCTTTCACGTCAACGGACAAAGAAAAGAACCCTCCCACCCCACGGTCCAAGATTGGACATCGTAGGGTAGATGAGACTGGAGAAACAACATACAAAAAGGCAAGTGTCAAAAAAGCTATTAAATATTTCTATATCAAGTATACTCAAATTGTTTGTTTTGAGTGAAAGTTATATGATCAGGTACTCATAAAGGTCATATGAAAAAAGTGACAAACATAGAAATGAAAAAGGAAAAATCAAAGATCAATTCCTTTTTTCAAAATCATTGACAAATCTTTATTTGAGTCCTGGAAAATGCATAATAATTTGTTATAAAAGAGCAGACAAAATTTCTTGATTCAAGAGAGGGGCTATTCCAGAAGATATGCACAGTCGCAGTAGTGTTCTTTGCACCAGAAAAGGGAGAACTGGCATTAACTGAGGTGCTATCTTCTGTCAAAACAACAGTGTTGTATCGCTCAACGACAACAAAAATGGCGGATTAAACTGAGTGTACTAGCAATGCATCTTACAGTCGAGAACACATGCATCTTCCATGCTGTGCTCTACCACAAGGAAAAGTACTCAACGTTCACAAATGTTCATTAACTTTCACCTATCACATAGTCGGCACTAATCTGCGTATATTTTTAATTTTGGAATTTGTTATATAGATATCATTTATTTGGTAATTGGATCTCATGTCATACACTTCTGGGAGAAATTGTGCTTGTAATATAAAATCAACCTCAATAACTCCCTGAATTGTATTCCACTTGGTGCAATTACTTTTACTAGCATGAAACATGTCTGTGTAATCATGACTAGGCTTAAAGAGCCTCTTAATTTCACAGTAGAAGTTAATTAATAACATTTTAATTGGTGTTTGTAAATAAATCCCCAGACTCCATCATCAGCGCTTATGTCAGCTATTCAGCTAGGCATTGGATATACAGTGAGTAACTTATTACTTGTTTAGACAGACATATTACTGGTCAGGTATCCTTTTTTGTAAAATTAAAAGTATTGATTTCCACTGATTGTGAAATGAAAGAAGTGGAAGCAGTTTTCTTATTACTATAAGGCATTGCCCGACCTTCCATGCCCAACCACCCTCCCTTATAACTTGATAGTTTCCTGGCTTATCAAGGTCATTTATTTCAGTTTCTCTTTTTGTTCTTTTAAAGTCCTTGTTGGGCTGTAAGTTTTCATTTTGGAACAGTAGTTAGAGGGCCGCTTTTGTAGTATGTTATCCCAGTAACATCTGTTCCTGTCTGTTGCTTTCATTTACTAATCTAACATTTTTAGTAAAGGGCAGCCTGCACTTTTCAGCTTGGGATGGCTCCTAGCAGTAATTATGGTATACTCTGTGTGTTTTCTTATAGGTTGGAAGGTTGTCAGCCAAACCAGAACGTGATGTTCTGATGCAAGACTTTGCTGAAGTAGAGACTGTCACTTTTCCCAGGTGAATTTTGTTTACAATAACTAAGATATTTTTTTTTCTTTTAATATGGAAACTAACACTGATAATAACTAATACAGGTTCTTTGTGTGTTGTTACTGACCTGCCCAGCATTTCAAAAAATTCAGAATGATGTTTCAATAGACAACTAGATACATGTAATTTTCCTGCATTTTTATTCCAAATCCTCAAAATTATCTTTTATGAACATTGTTGTTGTTTTTGTATCAGACAATAGTTAATTTAGTTGAAAAGTTTTGAGAAATCTGGGCTCAAACATTTCTTCAATCAGACTCATTTTATTTGTCAGCTCATTTTATTAATAGCAATCATGGTAACCTTTAAGCCTAGGTCAAATAGCACATGATAGTTGATGATAGTTGAAGTGCGTGCTTCCATTTGACCACCAACTATCATGCACTATCATCAACTATCATTCATTTTGAGCTTGTTCAAATTGTTATGATAATCGATGATAGTTTTTCCTCTATCAACTCTCATGTGCCGTTTGACCAGGACTTTTTTTAATCTTGTGCAGGAAGTACGCTAAAAGCATCCCAACATTTTTTAACCATTATTCGGTCTTAGAACTACTTTCTGTATTTTTTTTTTCTGTTTGCTACTACATTTTACATTTATTGAATTGTTCAAGTGCAAGCTTTGGTCACAATAAACCATCTTGTTTGTTTGACAGTGAGGGATCAAGAGAGACTCCATCCCATCGCTTTAGTGATTTTAAATTCAAAACATATTCTCCTGTAGCTTTTAGGTAGGTGAGCTTGTGATGTGTACATCATATGAAATTGTAGATTGAAATAATTAATGTGTGTAATATCCTTTTGGACTGACATGTACTGTATTTAACCCTTTAAGCCCTAAGAGTGCCTTATAGATTTTACTCTGTCTAACGCCAGACGATTTTACTCGTCAAAGGGAGATCCCTTAGGCCTTAAAGGGTTAATACTTATTGACTTGAACCTTCATGAGCTGTACATGTATAAAGTTGTCATAGAAACTACCATAAGGCTGAAACTTGTTTCATAATAATAATGTACTGAAAATTGAATTGAAAGCTCTATATGAATACATGTATGTATCATGTAAATTAAACATTTTGTATTAATTATCTTATTTATAGATATTTTCGTGATCTATTTGGAATGAATCCAGCTGAATTCATGGTAAGAGCTAACTTAGATTTGATATTGGTTGATGTTGTTTCATTATTCGAATTTTTTACAAAACATTTTTTTTTGACTGTGATCCTGTCTCATTTCAGCTGTCATGCATTCTTTAGAATTGAGTTTTGCATTCACTCTTACACCCAGTCCTTTAATTATTAGGATTATGATTAAATAAGGTTTTAATTTTGGTCTTTTCCTTGAATTATTAATGCCGGAACAATTGTTTTTTGTTGTTGTTGTTGTTGTTGTTGTTTCTGTGGCTTAATTTGTGATTTTCTATATATAACTAGAAAGAAGTTTAAACCCAAAAAAGGTAGAGTTTGTAAAGGCAGCTTTTTCAATTTTTTGCAAATATCTTTAACTCCTGTGAAAAAACTGGCCTTAAAGATTTATCATAAAAACGAGCTCTGACTAAAAGTTAAATATTTACTGCCAAATTGAACAGAATTTTACCAAGGGAAATGTGAGAAATTTACTGTCAGTTTTGCTTTTTGTGCTCATTTTGATGTCACGAAAATTCATATCGAAAAACACTGAAGTTTTCCTTAGAGTGCACACAGATTACTTAAAAGCATTTGTCCTCAGTGCACGTCTGGTCATAAAACTATAAGGAGCCACCTTAATTAAAATGTCAGTGCATATTGGGTCAGCTGAATAATTGCATTATCATCTAAGAAAGGATAATATGAATAAATAAAGAAATATTAAATATTAAATAGTATTTATATTTCCCTTCCTGCCTCCAAAAGAAACAAGAAATCAATAAAACAAAATATGAAAATCACGGCGACTACCTTTTTTGTACACTTGTCCCTACTAAATGAATAAATAAATAACTACTGATAACACAGTCACTGTGTGTTAGGTAATGACTGAATTGTTCATATTGGTATTTAGGATTTACCTCACAAATGATTACGGAAATACATCATTAATTAATGTATATATCAGACACCAACCAAGATGTTCTTGTACTGTATCTCTTATTGTAGATGGCACTGTGTAATGTACCACTATTGGAGCTGACCAACTCAGGAGCAAGTGGCTCCTTATTTTACGTCACAAATGACGATGAATTTATTGTCAAGACCGTGCAACACAAGGAGGCTGAATTTCTCCAGAAACTGTTGCCGGGCTACTATTTAGTAAGTAGACCTTGGATGCCTTGAATATTTTTTATTCTGATCAAACTGTCTGCCTTAGAGATGGGTGTCCTGCCTGGAGGCAAACACAGCAAACACGTGCAGTGAACAATTCATGCATGTAACTCCCATTAGTATCTGCTTTTGAGATGTTTCCTGTTTTATTCTGTATAGCTACTGTTGCCAAAATACAACATGCTGCAACACTTTAACATGGTAGATAAAACTATATGATTTTTACAATACATTTCCATCACTTTCTTGCAGAATTTGAATCAGAACAAGAGAACTCTTTTGCCAAAATTCTTTGGTTTGTACTGTTACCAGGTACTGACTGTCACTTGTACACTTAGTGGTTAATTATTCTTTTATCAATATGACTTTCTGAAGGCATTGTAAAATGCAAAAATTGATGATAAATATGAAATTGTCCATTTATATTTCAACAGTGCGGCGGAAAGAACATCAGATTAGTAATAATGAACAACCTCCTGCCTCTGGAATACAAAATACATTTCAAATACGATCTTAAAGTAAGCATCTACTGTGTTTATGGCTGTTTTATTGTCAAATGTGCTTGTGCACACAGTGGATTGAACAGAATGCCCCTTATGCCTTTCATTTAAGTTTATCATTACTAAATTGGCATCAGCATGTACGTATTAAAAACCTGACTCTGAATGCTGTTAAAGATCTCAAATAGTTAAATAATAAGTAATAATAATTAAAATATTAATAGTGATGGTGATGATGACGATGATAATGTCGTTATTCATTTGGGCACTTACTGATACAGTTAAAATTTCTCATAATGTATATATAAACTAAGCGTACACTGTTTTTTAAAAACTACTTTTAAAATGTTCAATGTTTATCTTATCTAAATAAACAAGTTTTCCGTGCATGACAGAAATATGCAAGTGAAATGCCGTCCATCCTTTGCAATATACATAGCTCTAACATTTGATTACTATACTTTTAAACAGGGTTCAACCTATAAAAGAAAAGCTTCAAAAGCTGAAAGAGCAAAGGAAACGCCGACATTAAAAGACTTGGATTTCTTGAATGATCATCCAGAGGTAATAACCTGGTAGTTGTAGAATAACTTCAGACTTGCTGATATTTGTGAATTATTAGCTTATTTTGATAATTGTAAATCAGTCAGATGTAGAAGGTTGTTTACTCATTTTGTTGATGTTTGCCACTGAGTTCTGTTCTCATGTTCACAGGGCCTTTTTCTTGAACCTGAAACTTACAATGCTGTAATGAGGACAATCCAAAAGGATTGTAGAGTAAGTTATTATTTCAATACATTGTTTTGATTGTCGCCTGTAGGCTTCCAATGCATCAAGAGTAACTTACAATTTTTAAGCAATAGACCACAAGTTTCTATGGTTTATAGGCTGATAAACCATGTGGGATATTGGAAGAACATGAGAAGACTTTGTAAATCACAAGCCGCAGGCGAGTGATTTACGAATTCTTTGAGTATTCTTCCAACATCACAAGTGGTTTATCAGCCTATAAAAAACTTGTGGTCTATTGCTTTTATATAATAATTTAGAAGGCACGTGAAATTTCTATGGGTTTACCGGCACAATAAACCAAAGCTGATTGACCAATCAGAGCGCACGGATTAATTTAATTATGGTATAATAGTAAATATTCTCAAACGTGTTACATATCTACTGTTGATAATGCTTTCATTCTTTTCAACTCCTCCCTTCCTTTTTCAACGTAGAGTGTACCTTGATTTGTTCAATCCATGTGTGATTTATTACATGCACTGTGTTTGTCTTTAATGGGCAATGCTTGTGCAAGTGTTATGTTCAATCTTTAAGTGATAAGTTAGAGGTTATTTTTTGTATGTGATAGAATGTAAAATGGGGGAATTTTCTATAGTTGGACTATTTCTTCTTGTTTGCCACACATGATTAAAATCTTGCAAGAAAAATTGTTCTAACTCACTAAGCATTGGATATTCACATTGAATTGAGAAGTGACTCATAATAATGATAGTAGTACATTATGATTAATGTACATTAATGTAAAAACAAAGAAAACAATGTTTGAATAAACTGGAAATGTGTGGTCTTGCATAACTGCATCACTGTACTAACCATTAACTAACCATTATTTGCTCATGTTAGGTTTTACAAAGTTTTAAGATCATGGATTACAGTCTTCTCCTTGCAATTCATAAAGTAGAAGAGACTAGTGGTGGAGTACCAAGATACAAACGATCTAACAGTGAGCCAGCAACTGACAGACCAAGCACAGCAGGGACACCATCAGGTCACCTGCCCTTCTCCCCTGATGAGGATACTAGAGCAGCCAGCCCAGGTTGGATTCAGTGTTAATACCTTTTGTATGATTGTTATGGCAGTGCCTACAGCTTTGTGTAACCTAATTCGTCTAAAGGTGTCCTGCCAACTTACAGTTATACTAACAAGCTCATTTCCAAATTTTCATTGTAGCGACAATATTATTCCTTGAAAGCATCTACTGTTATCAGCTAGTTATAGTTTTGTAAGAGATTTTATCAATTGGAAACATTTTCAAAGATTAGATATAAAAACATCGCAATGAGTAGTATGCATCAAATTAATATTTCATATTCTAACAAACAAAACGTGTTTTCCTGACCCCTCCCTCCCCCCTCTCAATTTTACCTTGAAGTAATCAGTTTCAAATGGGATATAACCTCCAGACGTGTTAAGTAGCACACAGTGTAACACAGTTTGGTTCTTATTCAGAGGGTAGTCGAATGCCTCTGACACGTGCTCGGAGTCTGAAAGGAAGAGAAGGCTTCAGCTCAGCATGGGAAGCAATTACTGTGGGAGATGAAACAGAGGAAAGACCGTGAGTATACTGACTTGTTCTCTTACCTGTATAGTCTGTCCTTCACTTAACAGCTTCGAACACAATGGCCGAGACAACTGAGACCTGATCTGCTGGATTGTATTGTCACTAATTCACCGTATTTTACTAGATATCAATTTGAACCATTTGGTAAGAGTCCTTTATAATGTTCCTTTATGTTGTTTCAGAGTGGGAGGCATTCCAGCCCGTAATGCCAAAGGCGAGCGGTTACTTTTGTTCATGGGAATTATAGATATCTTACAAAGTTACAGGTGAGCTAGAATGACTCACAGAACTTGATCACATATGACCTGATTTTCTTGTATTTTTCATAATTAATTATCATTATTAATTATTGAAACCCTTATGTTTGCAAATAGAATAGTAAAGAAACTTGAACACGGTTGGAAAGCTCTTGTTCATGATGGGGTGAGTTGTGTGAATTTGTGCAGTCAGGTGATTTAATTGATTTTGAGTGTAATTTGGAATAAATAAGCACAAGTAAATTTCTGGTCTTAACAATTTACAAGTGCTTTTTTTCAAATTCCACGAAAAAATCATTTGATTACTTGCTAGTAATATATGTGCTATTTTAATTTTATTGGGTACACACGCCGTCATCTAAATCGACGTGTTGAGGAGCACAAACATTTCGTAATTGGAAGACACCTTAAAGACGAACATTATGTAAGGCCTTTCAACCTCCGTGAGAACTTCACCATTCTTAAGAAACTCCGAAGGAAGCCTGAGTGCTTAATCTTCGAAATGTTATACAAAAGAAACCACTCAAGCGGACTCGATTCGCGCGAAACTTTTTGTTCAAATTTGAATACACGCTAATCATGCTTAATCAAATTGTATAATTGTCTTTTTCACCCCTTTTTTATGTTTATATTTTTATGTTAATTTTTTTCTACATTCAACTTTTGATAATGATGACATGAAGTCATCAAAACGTTAAGTTACATTGTTATCATTGATTTAATTTCAACAAGCAATAGACAACGCACATGTAGTCAGTTCATTGCGTTAATATTTTTGTTGGCAGGACACTGTCTCTGTTCACAGACCGTCATTTTACTGCACAAGATTTCAAGAATTCATGTCTGCGCACGTTTTTAAGAAAACCACAGGTATGTTTTTCATCCTTAAACTTACCAGTCAATCAACCAGTCAGTCCATCCGTTCAACCGTCCGTCAATCAGTCAGTCACCTGGTTGGACAGTCTGTTGTCCATCAGTCAATCACTCAGTCAGTCAGTCAGTTGACACTTAGGTAAAGCCTTTCATTCATTCATTCATTCATTCGTTCGTTCGTTCGTTCGTTCGTTCACCTACCACCACCAGTACACACAAGTGTTATAGACTAAATACATAACTGGCATGTTAATCAACATGTAAATGATTGCCTTTGTATTTTTCAGTCAAAGCGTCTCCAAGAAAGCGTAATGTAGTTCGCGTTCGATCATTGACAGAACAGGACCGAAATCACCGAGAACGAACACTTACCAGCGATAGTATGATGTCTAACAAAGGACGATCGAGATCATTTACAGAAGATGATAAACACAGCGAAGGAACTAATCTCAAAAAGACCACGGTTACCGCACATAGCAGCCACACGGCAGCACATGAAGAGACCGCTACAGCTGAGAAAAAAGTAGTCGTTGTTGGTAAGTGTCAGAATTATGATTCAGTCAACAAAGCTGTGTTTTAAAAATACTGCCGTTAGAAACCCGCGGTGAATAAATTGGAAGCAGGCAGGAGGGCATCCCATGGATACTCAAAATGATCGCGGACTTCATGATGACGGGAAAACTTGGACTATAGAAAACTACTTGATTGATCGTCGTCAACTGTTTTTGTAATCTCGTAGATTTGGCCGGCTAAGGAAAAGGACAAGTGCGCAGTTAAATGAAATACAAAATGTACAAGAATTATACTTCAGGGTTCTAGATATCCGTTTATACTTAGCGAAAGAGTATGAGGTACATTTGTTTAAGCATCATCTGTGACGTCCTAAAATACTTAATGCATGTTATTTGCTCTGTAACACTACAAATACATGATAGAAAATGTTGAGAAATATGTTAAAATTCTTAAACGATGATGTATATAACCAATGGTGATTCATCAATTAGCTATATAATAGCTCGATTCAAATTGTATTTTTCAGATCCGAACGAAATTTCACCAACAGAAGCGGCGGCATCGAATTTTTCCGAGTCTCAAACAGCGTCTGTAAGTAAGGAACTCAGTCCACAAACGCGCAGTGATTATGAGAATGCACTGCGCACAGATACCGCTGAACAGCCAGCATCGGCGGCACCTAGTGAAATACACAAATCCTCAAATGATGTGAAAGAGAAAAGTGCGGAAGAAACTACAGGCCACGATAATTCAAAATTTGTGCACACAGTAAACAATGCGGACTCCACAACAAACGATACATAGGCTTAGTTCTCAGAAAATAAATGCAAATTATAGCTTTCCGTCGTTTTCGTACGCGTCTTTTCTATCAAGGAATTTATTCAATGGAAATTTGTTTGAACAGTTTCAATTTGCAAATATTATTACGATGTATTTTTTTTTTTAATTTCAAAAAGCTGGTCAGAATATTTTAGGAGAATGTTAGAAGTAAATGGGATAAAGATATGCTATGTAGTAAGAATAAAAGAATAAACTATGGCCTACTTTAAGTGCTTGCTAGTAATATGGGAGAGCGGAAGAACAAGAGGCACAATGTAGAATGTTGTTGACAAGCTTAAACAAGCTTAACCGGATTAACCAGTGTGGGGGCTTTGGGTTCGTGTGTAAGGCGTGTCCGTGAGGCAGTGTGAAACAGGCAGGGTGCTGGTAAAATGCGCTGTGTGACAAACTTCAAATATAATTGCCGATAAGCTTGTTAAGATAAATGTTAGCGATATCAAATAGTTTGAAGAAGCGCGTAGTCTAAAATTGATCAATAGTGTGACTCTCTGGTTCACCTAATTTGTTGCTAAACCAAACTAATCGCCTTAAATAAACGTTAATCTGTCTTTTTTTTATTCACCTGAATAATTCCTTAACGTTTCTGACAGAGTTTTCCTAAACGTTTATTTGAGAAACTCAAGCATGTGGGAATTTCTTTGCTTAGCAAAGACGTCCTGTCACCTCAATCATGAAACAAAGTTTGTAGTTTGTTGAAAGCAATTTGATAATCAAATTAATATACCACGTAATTTTAGGAAACCTAGACCCTCTAAACTAATAACACAATTAAAAATTTCTAACGTTACTTCAATTATATGTAAAAAATTTATATCTTTAATTGAACCTACGTATTACTTTGAAGCTAAATCCTTGAGCTGAATTGCTAATTGTAGTTGCCACCTTAAGGTCATCCATATCTACGATTAGTTGACATTAGCAAGAGATTCTTTCAAAACTGCAAACTAAAACACCAATGAATTGACCTGCACCAAAATTAGAATTCACTTTGGATTACTTCCTTAGTAGCTTGGTGCCGATACAAGCTGGCTGGTCCGCTGTTATCTATGACTTGTTAAACATTAAAAAATAATGAATTCTTATTTTAAACTGTTCTGTTTCCATTGGAACTCTTCTATATTTCAGTAAAATCTCCTTAATAAACCAGTACCGTAAAGGGTGTCAGTTTTAACACTTTTATAACAGCTCTACTTTGTAGGATAAATACTACCACTATTTAATAAGTGATGCTACAATACCAACATCATACAAATGCCCAATCATTGGTAAACAAGTGGCAGTCATCCTCTTTATATAACAGGTTACCATAGCAACAATATGACCTGCTAAAAACTCAAAAAACGAGCTCGGTGAAACCCATTTTTGTTATGGAATTGTAATAAGCTAGGTTGCAACTTTTTTCAAAGTTTATAAAGCTTTTGTGGAGTGGGTTCAGGGCCACCTTAAATTTTCAAAAATTTACGGCAGCTGTAAATCCGCTTCAAAGACTTTTTTTTAAACTTTGCGAAAAGTTGGTTCTGCTAAAAACTCAAAAAACGAGCTCGGTGAAACCCATTTTTGTTATAGAATTGTAATAAGCTAGATTGCAACTTTTTTCAAAGTTTATAAAGCTTTTGTGGAGTGGATTCTGGGCCACCTTAAATTTTCAAAAATTTACGGCAGCTCTAAATCCGCTTCAAAGACTTTTTTTTAAACTTTGCGAAAAGTTGGTTCCCATCATGCTTATCACAATTCCATAATAGAAAATAATGAGGGTACCGAGCCCTTTTGAGTTATAAGAGCTCAAAGCTAAAATTGAGGGTGCTTTTAGCAGGTCATATTGTTGCTATGGTAACCCACAAAATTAACAGCAGCAACACCATTGGAAAAAATGACCGGAAAAGAATTTCCGGCTTTGAACTGGATGCGAACCCACGACCTTTGCGTTACCGCTGCAATGCTCTCCCAGCTGAGCTATCAAAGCTACATGAGAGCGGTCGTGTGTGGGCTTGCCTTTATGTTCAGTGGACGTAATACTCGGCTCAAGTAAATGAATTCTATGGTAACAGATGTCCAATGATTGGGTAGTTTTTTTGATACCATGAGTCTTGGAACAAGCTGGAAACTGTTGTATCGACATAAAAAGATCGTGAGAAGCCGAACCATTACGATGTTTTAATTTTGCGAATTTTAAAACTGCTCCATGTGAAGTTTTCGCTGTTTTTTTGTGTATTTGTGCGAAGAACCATGATTCATCCCGCACAACCTGGACTAAATTTTAGTCCAACGGAATGAGTGCGTCATCTCCGTCTGTCTGGTAGACTTAACTGTCTCAACCAATTTACACAGTGGTCTTCTGCGGCACTTCCTCACCATTTGTTTGCCTGACTAATTATGCTTGATTGCCTAAAAAGGCACTGTTCGGCGCATTAATTTCTTTTCTTTATTATTTAAAATCAACTTGTAGTTCTTTATAGCCCCGCTAGGCAACTAGTAATTCGTTCCTTGTGCGTGAAATCGGAGCGAAGACTAAATTGAAATTGACCGTTGTGAGTGATGACTGACATTTTGACAACCTACAGAGTTTTCATGAAACATCCCTCTTTTGTCAACTGCAGTTTTTGTCAAGACTGTTCTTACTCGGTTGTAGTCACTGAGCAAATAAAAATGCAAGATAATTAAAAACCCAAGAAAGCGCATTGGAAAATATATATGTATAGAGTACTTGTCTTTTAAAAACTTAGTCATGCATGTGTTAACCAGTTTTGCTTTATCTAGAATAACGAAGACCCACTAATCTCTTAACTGCCAAAGGTTTGTGTAGTAACCACTTTTTTGTTTGGTTATTTTATTTTGTTTATTTTGTTGATGTTTTTGTCTTGATTTATTTGATTTGTTTTTGTGCTTGATGTTTTTGTTGCTTTGTTTGAGTTGTTCCTTGCCCTGTTGCTTGTAACGTCCTCTTAATCAGACTAAACTGTAAACTCTGGTTGATTGTAGACGTAAGCGGGAATTGTAGGGTTAAGTCAACATGTTACACATACAGGTTTTCGTTCTTCCTACTTCTATTTAGGTACATTTTTGCTTTTTCTTTTGGAAAAATCTTTTTAGGGGAGCGCTGCTCAAAGTTGTCTTCGACGCCAAGTTAGTTTTCAACTTCCAGACGAAGTAGAGAACTTGGAAGGGCTATAAACATGCAGGGACAACTCAACCATGGTTCATCTTGCTACCTGCAGAAATGGAAGGGCTTGAAAAGGCTGAAAATTTCCTTTTTTCATCCATTAAAATCTTAAAATCTTAAACCCGCTTTTCCCATTTGTGTAGAAGGTTACTCTATAGATCAGTTTTCTTTTAGCCTGTCGAATTTTCCTATCCAGCTTATAAGTTAGTACTAAAGCAGTTGAACTTAAGATATAATACGACTGTTTGGTGCTTTGGACAGATATTGAACCGAAATTTTGGGCCAATTGCAAGTGCAGTAAGCTTATATAAACGTATACGTATAAACGTATACTGACAATATTCCACGTAAAAAGACGATGGTAAAAACTCGATTAAATAGCAGCGATGCGTCGAGTACCGCAGTAGGTTTTACAGAGGATGGTCACGGGGTAGATACTTGAGTTGTTAAAAAATAGACTTTGTCTCCACGTGGGACGCCATAAACCTGTATTGTAACAATGATCTTGCGTTAATTTGAAAATTATTTTTGTAGTGTTTCACAGTCAAAGGAACATCTGGATTTAACCAGCACGCAATACAGATCCAACTCGTGACTTGACCATGCGCTTTAATCATCCCCATAATTCATTTTGGCCTTACAAGATTACATCATCGATACTACAGTTTCATCTTTTTCTAGTGAGTTCATAAACACCAGGGTCCAGTTGTTCGAAGGCTGGATAACGCTATCAACCGGATAAAATCGCTATCCAGTGGATAAGTGTTAAAAACACAAACCACGCCATCCACTTGATTGTGATTTATCCGGTGGATAGCGTTATCCACTTTTCGAGCAACCCAAGGTTCTTAGTAATGGTAATTAATCATAAAAATTACAATTTCCGAGAAAAGAAGAATAACAAGGTACGAAAAGGGAAAATTTGCATTGAAAGTTTTTACACTGTTTCTATGGTGATTGAAACCAAGAATGTGATTGGTTGAGTTAAACTACAACTTTGAATGTGATTGGCTTATTGAACTGTCCGATAACAAAAACTGTCCGTGAACAACTTGACAAGTAAAGTAGTGGAAAATAGGAGTTTTTTTTAAACCAGCTTAATGGAGGAAATTGTAATTTTTATGATTAGTATTGAAATACGATATCATCTTCCACGATAGTGCAAACACGGTTTACAAATTTCATTTCACGGTTAACACAGTATAAACAGGGTTTATACTGTGTTCCAAAAATGCTTTTGGGAGTTGTGAGAGTGAAGTTATTTTTTGTTTCAAAGACTCTTGCGACATGTCAAAACGGACATCAAAGATAAAATTTCTCAGCCGCAGATAGCCTGGAGCTAAAACTGGAGATTTTTCATAGTTAGTCAGCTGTAAGATCTTCTAAAATCCTGACTCTGCAAAGCCGATCAAACGCGATCTTGTAGGGATACAGTGCATCCTTGTCATTCCTTAATAAACATGGTTTCTGCAAACTCGGAATATTTTTTATACTTTAATCTGTAAAGGCCACTTATGACGTGTCGACGGTCACACGGATGTTCCCAAACAATATAATTATGAGTTCTTTTCCAATGCAAAGAAGTTATAACGATACAACACCCCTCATACACGATATTATTTAGGTCTTTAAAAAGTTAACCACTAACAAAAGTTATCCATTCGTTTTATCTTTTGTTCTAGCCGGGAACTCAGGTCTCGTGATGCTGAATGAAATATATAGATTAAAGCCTTGTCTTTCCCACTATATGTTGTTTGTAGTTTCAAATTGTGGCCTACGTCTTAAGATATAGCTTGTCTCTTTGTTCTTACTCTTATAAAAGATTGACTTCATACCTTAAGGGGCTGTTTACAAATCATCTTAAGCTGATTTATTTCTGTGCTGTAATACCTACTTGCATAAATCTGCTTCAAAACGAGGCCTGGTATGTAGAAATTCTAACGACATGGACAGCTGTTAGTTGGTATGTTATGTCTGTCACATTCAAAGCATCGACTCCCTACAAGTCTCCCTACTTCCACAGGGATGGTCCATCGACTTGGTCCACAAGAGGTCTGCTCAATCCTATTATTTCGTAGCCAGTTAGCCCATTTGTTCTTTAATTTGTAAAACATTCAAATAGCTTTTCAAATACAACCAAAGCTGATGGCAATAATGTCCAACACAGTGTTCCAGATGTGTGAGGGATCTAAATATGATATTTAAAATTTTGGCGAATTTCAGCTCTAGCAATCTTCACATTAGATTAATGCTTTTTAGAGGACAAGCATTCTCCTGAGAAAAAAACAGCTGAGGGTGTATTTTTAGGAAAATCATACATTAGAAAAATGCTTCAACATGCGCCAAAAAAATAAATTAGACGCTATACAAACTAAGGAAGCTCTCCTATAGGGGTCAAAGTTAGAATATGCTAACCTGAATTTATCCCGAAGCTTCTATTGTTTTCGGTGACATGCCTATTGCGTCATTATTTGTTCTATTGTTTTTCAAGCCAATCCCAGATCCTGTCTGGAAAGGTACAGGCTCACTCCTGGAAGAGATACAGGATTACTCACTCCAGGACGTGCTAACTGCAATAATTGTGATTAGCATGTCCTGGAGTTAGAGAACAGAATAAGTCTGCAAGATTTATCCTCTCCTAATAAAAAACGTAACCCAATGGAGTCAACTATTTAAGTCCAGGGGTGAAAGTTTCTAAAAAAACTGTGGTGCTGCGTCGGTGGGGGTAACAAGGTAATTTGGTTATATCAACTAAGTTGAAAATGTTAATTGGCCACCGTAACGCTCTGACGCCATTCGCTCTGACGAAGGGCTAACGCTCGAAACGTCAGCTTTATAACACGTTACGGTGGCCAATTTACAGTTACATTTTCAACTTAGTTGATATAACCAAATTACCTATTTAAGTCCAGGACATGCTAACCACAATTTTGCACGATTTTACCTCCTCCAACCACATAAAAGGGCTCGTGTATCCGCGCGAAGACACACGAAACTAATACGGGAAGAATGATAATGTGCATGTTGTGAACATGGCGCGAAAGCTCTTTTAGTACACACGCGGGAACTCGAAAGCTCGAAACATGCCAAATAAACTGTCACAGGCCTCGTAAGGGTGATGAAAAAGGTTGGTACCAACCGACGCGTGAATCCACGCAAAAAAACACGAAATTTATGCTAGACTGGTTATACCCATATTGTGAGCACTATTAAACAATCGTGGGACTGTTGTAGGCCTGGTAGGGGTAATAAAAAATTAGGGTGGTAGCAACCCCCAATGGACCAAACGCGCGTGGATCTGCTCGAAAGAACAATAAACTAATACAGGAAGACTGATTACCCATGTTGGGAGTACGATAAAAATCCTCTTTTAGTACACTCGTGCGAACTCGAAACCCTTAAATATGGAAAAGAAAACTTTATAGGCATCGTCGGGGTTATGATAAACAACGGGGGTAGCCACAGAAAAATCGCTCGTGGATCCGTGCGAAAAACTACGACGGTAATACAGGAAGACTGATAATACTCGTGTTATTACACACGTGGGAACTTGAAAGCCTGGAACATATCAAAAAGCTGTAACAGGCATCGAAAAGGTAATAAAAACACAAGGGTGAAAGAAACGGACAAAACGCGCATAAATCCTTGAAAAGAAAACCTCAAAATTATCGCTATAACACTGATAAAACCCATGTGGATACCGGCCTCGAACCAGTAAGTAAAAGCAATGGTGGTAGCCAACGGGTGAACGTGAGTAGATGCGCGCGAAAGAGGAGCTACCTAATACATAGACCGTCATTGACAATACATATACTTCGAGCACGATGAAAAACTACTTTTACTAGACGCGCGTGAACTCGCAAGCCTGAAAGATAGTGGAAGCAACCGAGTAACCGCGCGTGGATCCGCTTCAAAGATCAGCTACCTAATACATGAAACAATGTAAATACCTCGAGGACGACGAAAAACTAGTTTTACTACGCGAGTGGGATCTCGTAACCTTGAAACATGGCAATTATGCTGTTACCAGCCATGAACCGGTAAGGGAAAGCAAGGGTAGAAGCAACTGAGTAAACATGCCTGGATCCGCGCGGAAACAGATGGACACAATGGAGTAAGAGTGACCCTTCACGTGCCTTGAGCATAAAGAAATACTATTTTTAAAAAACTTGTGAAAACTCAAAAACCTGAAACACGCAGATATTATGTTACCAGCCTGGGAAGGGTAAAGAGAACCAAGTGTGGTAGCAACCGGGGGAACGCGAGTGGGTCCAAACGAAAGAACAGCTAGCTAATACACGAAGAGCTAGCTTCCTACACGCGTAGGAACTCGAAAGCCTGAAACATGATAAATGTGCTGTTACCTGCCTTGAACTGCTAAATAAAAGCAAGGGTATTAGCAACCAAGCTAACGCCCTTACTTTTTTGTCTTTGGTTGCTGTGCGCTCGCTCTGCAATATTCAAAAAAAAATTAGGGGCATAGGAGTTGATCGCGGGCTGTTTCATGCAGGTTTCAATGGTTCAACGATACTTGGGGTGACAAGTTGAACTGAATGTCATGATTTAAGATGAATTTTATTTCAGTGCAGCATTTTAATACAAGCAGTGTCAATGATTATATGTTACGAAAATACGAAGAAATGAATGGAAATAGGATCGAGTCAAGTCCAGATAAGCGTAAGTCTATAGTCTGTAGAGAGATGTCGAGTGTGTTTAGCAAATATCCATCTTTGCTTTTTGAAATACTGTTTAACAATGTATATCATAATCTGCAATCAGGCTAGGTATATTGCGCAGAAATCACGACTTCATATTTCGCGGTAACGCATTCCTCTAAAGGAATCTTGAATCCTTTTCGAGGGGTTATTCAGCCCTTTTGAAGGGGCACACACCCCTTCAGAATATGCAGAATACAGTATGTTGTCAGCGCATAACGTAGTCAATTCTACTGCGATTATGTGACAGCTCCACGCACTTTTACAAACAACCGCTATCAGTAACGTAGCTCTCTATATCAAATTCCTTGATACAGTGAGGCCAAAATCGGGACATCGTTTTTTCCCTGCTAAGCCGGTCTTGCCAAACACTTGCCCCACTGAATCTCTTAAACATTCCTTCAAGTGGAATTACCTATGGGCGTAGATTCATGTGCTCATTGAGCACCTATTTTCCTTACGTTTTGGCTTTGACCGTGTCCAAAACCAGGTTCGCGCTAACGTTTGTTCACGAAAATTACAAATAGAAACTTTCATGCATAGACTCCGTGATGTACGGTCGTAGACCTTCCAACAGAAATCTTGGGGTGCATCGTCTCATTGGTTGTTTCTTGCCGTCGGGCTTCCAAACCATTTACCTTCTATTAACTAAGCTTAAAGTTAATCCTGGACTGACAAGCTGTAAGAAATATACAAATGGATATGGCTTTTGCCTGTGTTTGGGAACGAAGCTTGATATGTACAAAGTCTGCAAAGTTTTCTTCGATAGAATTACAAAAAATTCAAAGAAAATGAACGATAATTAGCAATGCGAGCGTCAAAAGAGTCATGCAATTCGCATTCAAAAACATGGAGCCATTACAACCGTCTGTGTTACAGCAATCGATCAGGCAAATTTGGCCATAATCCTTACACTCTTCTCCATTACAAAGGCTCGATGGCAGGCAGCCTTTATTATAATGATGGATCTCGTTTTCACCTTGTTTTTCCAGCCGGTGAATTTTAATACACACTTTATGTTCAGGGCAGTAACGTTGCTCGCTTGTGCTATCACATTCATACCAGGACTTGTTTGAGTAACAGAAGTTGCAGTTCAACGCTTCACCTAAAAACAGACAAAACCTATTACAACACAGCTTTGCTTGTTTGTAATTCAGTGATGAGACAAAGAAGTATAAAGTAGAACTAATTGCCATTGTAATATTGTAGTATAGTAAAACTTTTTCCAACTGCCTCTTAGCCCAGTAAGTAAGATCTGAATACTTTAGTAATTTGGTTATATCAACTAAGTTTAAAATGTAAATTGCCACCGTAACGAAGGGCTAACGCTCGAAACGTCAGCTTTATAACTCGTTACGGTGGCCAATTTACATTTTCAACTTAGTTGATA
>OMLO01000274.1_pt1 | contig 30747 bp, 19 predicted proteins | sample 1674811 | NCBI WGS metagenome assembly OMLO01 (sample SAMN06265003, study PRJEB25207) | coral metagenome | isolation source: Coral host | place: Mexico:La Bocana,Puerto Morelos, Mexico | collected 2008-11-13
CAGATGGATCAAAGACTAACTAATGTCGGCATCAACAGAATGTGCCGCAGCATTACTATCTTTTAGATACCCTAGTATATTGTTTAACTGCTGTCTTAAAGACTTGTTAAAATAAGACTCTGATAGTCTCCAACCTCAATGCAGAATAACGCACCCGTAAAGAACTCCAAAATGTGCCATCCGTGTAGAGAGTCGAACTCACTTATTTAGTCTGTGAATACTGCAGCTAGTAATTACTCATATAATGATAATAATCTATCTATGATTGGCTTTCCTATGGTTGATTAATTATTCCCAAATAGTCCATAGTTGCGTAATCAGCGCACCGTTTTTTTGTTACGTGGCAAAATTACTCTCATCCGTTTTTGTAGAAAAAGGAAGGTCTAATTACGAGTAACTTTTATTCGCATATAGAGCAAGGTACAATTCAAGGTTCTCTCCCTTTTAAACGGGAAAAGAATCGGCTTCTTTCACGTGAAGATTTCGTTTACGCCGCATCTGCTAGTCAGCTTACATTCGTTTCACACCGACTGAGCGAAAAGTTCTCGATGTTAAGTCTAAAGATTTGTTTCGAAAGTCTTCAGAAAACATTCTGAGAATTTTCAGAAAACGTCAGAACGTAATACGACCAGTCTAAAAATTAAACAGTATATCAATGACTCTAAACGCGGCTGGACGCATAATGGACGGTGGTTGGTTAGAATGCAAACCGTTGCCTGGAGGGAAAAAATGTGGTCGAATATGAAGAGTTGCGAATCGTTACTGAGAGATAATTTACACGATTTTTACGCCGCTTTATTAATTATTCCAGCAGAGATCCTTGTGGTCTATTACTTAAGTCGATGGCCATACGCTCACCGACCAGAAAAGAAATAAATTGTTCCAAATGAATTTGAAACTGATACTTCTTTGTCAAACTAAACCCGCAGCTGCAATTTGGCGATCAAACCTTTCTCAAGCTGTCGTGTACTGGAAACGCTTTCACAAGTCATTATTGTTGGTATTAGAGAATGACTCTTTTTCTTCTACCTATTGAGCACTCGTTTCTGATCACTGGGCTAACTCACGATAAAGGCTACTCTCGATGATGATCGTAGTTGTGTTTCATTTGGCTGGTGCTAAATTTCTGACGAGGAACTGCTAACAATCAGGGGAAAAACAGCTTTTAAAAAGATATAGACAGCACAACCATAAAGCAAATCTTTTTAACTGACTATCGCTATTTATTTTCATCCATTTGATTGGCCAATAAAGCCAATTTTTCTATAAAGAAACGAGAGACTACAGGTTTGGACTACACAACAATGACCTCGTCGAGCAAAGCAGTGATATGATAATAATAATAAAAAACTCGCGTGTCAATAATATTTAACTTCGAAGTAAAAGTCGTTTCTACTTACGATTGTTGATGCCTTCCACATCTACAACATCATCACTGTCATCAAAGTCCACATCTAACGCGGAGCAAAGAATCAGCAGTGCAAAGAAAACAACAATAAGCTTCATGCTGAACATATTAAGGGCGTCAGAGATCTCACTCAACAGTACTGAAGTTTGCTTGCAATATATATATAAAGGGGACGCCCAAAACTGAACAGCTTGATGGTATGAATTGTTAATTAGCGTCACCTTTTGAGGTTTAATTTTTTTGCATCCTAGCCAATAAACAAGCCGAAACCTAGGGAGAAAGAGGCGATATATGATGAGCGGTTAATGTATTTGGTGCCAAGTACGACACTTGGTGATAACACGACAATGTTATCGGTACTTTGTTCGGCATTAGAGGTTATTTAGTAAAGTTACTTGAGATAATACATTCTTAGATGATTGGCTAAGTCAAAAACTTCACTATCCTTACGTGTCCGTCATTGGTTGTTTTTCTTGCACACATCCCACGTTATTTATATCGTAGTTTTTCGGAGCGTTTTTTTAAGCAAACTATGTTTTCTTTCGCGGTTATTCATGATCACTCATTTCAAGTTGTTCTTGCTATTTAGCATAGATCAGTAATAGCTCCACCTGTGAGCGCGACGTCTGTCAAAATCTACATTATGAATTTGTCTCCATTCCGTTTTTATTTTTCTTTTCTTTCCTTGATCCACACCCCTTCTCTCCTATGTTTGTACAGAGTACGCATCTTGGGAATGAAAGAGGGCCTCTTTCACATAAAATTAGGATCCGATGTGTTGGTAGGAGGCTGTCAGATATCCTATGCAATTTATTCCAAGATATTTTGCATGTGTTATTTAAAAATTAAGAAATAACATTGTAAGTTCCATAGTTATGAATCGAGGATATAGCTTTTAAAATCACGTAGCTCATTTGATGATAAATGTTAAAAGGATCTACATCTCGATTACAAAGAAACGTCATTTGCATTTCCTTTCAACACACAGGTACACAGTACATGACTATACAAAACAAATTCATCTATGACCTCGTCAGTAAGTCGCTCTCAACTGACGAGCGACTAATAGTTGTCATTTCTGCGATAATACATTCTTTTGTTAAGATGGTACACGAGTCGAACAGTCAAGAACCAAGATGCTTTATTTGCATGTCAGACTGCTGTGAAATGTCACAACTGGCCATAGACGAAACTGGTTTTGTGGTAGCATGTACGTTGGAAGCAGTATAAGCAGTATAAGCCATTTCTACATACTCGTGCATTTCATTCGTACTGTGTTTCTTTTTATAACTGTCCACCTTCAAGAAAGACTGATGAAATCTCGTCATCGCGGGCGTAATTTTAAGTTCCTTTAATGGAAACTGATAAATTTTGTTATCTCCAAACTTGGGACATGGTGTCTCCATCTCGATATATAACCTTTAAGCTGGTTCCTTAATTGTCGCCGAAATGCATTACGCGAAGAACCTAAGGAAATAAAAGTTCGCATAACTCCATAATAATGTCACAATGCATGGAGCAGTTTTCAAGAACTGCTTAACATTTAGATGTGACCGTCACTTGCATTGAATGTCGGAATATATTATCTTCAATTGTTTTAAATTCAAGTAAAGAAAAACACCAAAGAAAAAATAATAAAAGTAAATAAACATTGCAAAGCAAACTATAAGCAAAGAAGGACGATGAGAAAATTGACAATGTTTGATGTAAGCTAATTAGCATAGTAGCATATATTTGTTCTACCGATACTGGAGTTTCCAGTAGAGTTTCTCTCCCTGCAAATTATCCAGTTCGATTAAATTTTCTTAAAGTTCCAGTGGACAAAATGTTACATCCAGTTTAAATGTGCTAATTTGCGTGGATAATTACACCCTCCAAGTCTTATCCCGCGAATACAGCTGTCTATCATAGCTCCCGGCCGAATGTCACTGTTTTTATTAATCGTACACGATCTACACGTACTGATCTAACACTTCAGTGTAGCAGAACTCTTCTCATCGCCGCATTTAATATTTCAATTTGTGTTTAAGGTGTATGGGTGATTTAAACCGAGCTGTTCTGAACTTGGTTTAAAATGGGCGGGGACCGAAAGGACACATTTGACTTTTTTTACGAGGAGAAAAAACAAGCTGAATCGCTTAAAAATATATTGTATCACACCAAGAAATTCCTAGGTAATATAGAAATGAGAGTCTCAACTGTAATAAAGCTAGTCGGAAATATCGTAATGGAGATGTAAATAGGCAGTCACAGGGAAAATTTCGTCATGCGATAACTATATTCCTTATCCATCACCAAAAATAATATCTTAGAATAAATTAAGTAGTACTGCAGGGAAAAAGTTATGAAGAAATCAAGTAACTGAACGCGGATAGCAGCACTGAACAGACAGCGTCTAAACACACATAAACAGCAGTTCTGATGCTGGAAGACAACTCATTAGACAGGAGTGGGCCAAGTTAGTACCCATTTCAATGTAAATCCTAGTTATAAATGTGTCCCCCAACACTATTGAATGGTTTTGAAAAACAGGCTCATGTCAATCTACAATTTGCACTTGATTTTCTCCGGTTTTGGCTACTGTTCCACTCGCGCGTGTTCAGACCGGCTGCGCACGACATTCGACTGATTGACTCGTGTCCGTTTCACAGCACAACTTCGCTATTGATGTACAATTTAACATATTTATGTCTTGGTGAATGTATTGAAAGGGAAATTTTTCAAGCATTCGTAGTAATATTATTGTTACTTTCGACCGACAACGAACAGTGATATTGAATAAAAGCAAAATTAAAAAACAGAGAAATTATAGCAAGTTCATGTTTCATTAATTGTGGCAAATCGGCAAAGCGTTGTAGCTCAGCATTCTTTACGTTATGCCGTTCTTTGTTGGATGATTTAGAAAGCAAGAGTGAGAGAGAGAAAGAGAGATTGTAAACACGCCCGATTTACACTCGTGCTACTTTTGTCGTTTTTCGCCAGTTTTGTCCATAAGTTTTACGCTTACTTGAGCTGAAATTACGTTGAAAACGATTTTTTTCAAAATAAAGCTCGTCACCACTGAGCTAACATGACTCAATGTTTCCTGTTTTTCTCTCTCTGCTTCTTACACTTTGTTACCGGTTTTTTAAGTTAGCAGATTCCGTTTGCTTTAGCAGACTCACCAGCTCGACGACTTGACGAATGTAGAGAATAAGACAAAACAGCTAGTGCATTGCATACAAATAACGTGAAGTCAGTTTGCAATTTATACATGAAGAGATTTATTTTACTTACAGTTTTTATTTTAGTTGGAAATAAATAATGTTTTAAATGGTAGTTGTGATAAACAGAGAAACTTACAAGAGTCGCTGAGTGCTTCAGAGTCTGCCTCAGTGTCTTGTAGATAACTAGCAGAGCAAACCAACAGAATCGCAAGTAGAATTATCACAATCTTCATAGTGAACAGTCAGCTTTAAGTCTATGAAATGGGAAAAAAATTGTGAATTGTAAAAATCAAGTGGAAGTGTAATACAATACTTTGCCTTAGCCTAATTTTAATACGTAGAAAAAAGCGAGCATTTACACAGAAGATTTACTGCTATCTTGTAACTGGTTTTCACCATAGGTCAATCAAGGCTATTGACATGGGCTATTGACCCGTAGCCCGAATAGAAATCGAGAGCGAATAATCTAATTGTTAATAATCTAAGTAGAATTAGTAGTAGAAGAACTAGTAGAATTAGGAGAACTAGTAGAATTCTAACTGAAATTTGCTTCAAATAACGATTTCAATTATTCCTGGTCCTAGTATCAAACTTCACGCATTAAGGAATCGCGCTGACCGAGTTGTCAATTTGACATTTGCTGTTGTGTTCGCGCACTCCTCAGTTTCTCTCAAACATTTCGAGCTTTGCTAATTCAAGAAACCGTAAATGCCCTCCTTTTAGTCTTCTCAGGAATTTGGTTATCCATTTACTTGCAAAGGTGTTTTCAAAAGTTCGGAGAAACAGGGAAACGTTTTACACCGCCAAGCCACAGCACAGTAATGGCTTATAGAGTGCAATGATAGTGTGCAATGGCTCAGTCAATTTTAGGAAAACTCACGAGTCTTTGCGGAATTGCAATTAAAACACGCTAACACTTAAGGTTGCGTACTTTTATTTAGTTCATTTCAACGGTGCGGCATTCATCGAATGAATGAAATACAGTGTATATACATTTTGCCCATACATTTGATCTTCATTAAGTATGGGTGCCGATGAATGCAAATCTGAAGCAGTGAGCGAAGAGACTGAAAATGGAACAATTTAATTGGCAGTGACAAGCATTGGTTTCTCACCAAATGACTGCTAAAGAGACTACCGCTGTAACGTACACGACAAAAATGGCAAGCTTTGAGCTTTTTTTTTATGTCGTGAACGTGTAAAACAGAAACCCCCGGGATGCTCAGTTCAAGTCGATCTTTTTTAATTTTATCGTGCTTCCTCTGCTTACAGAAGGGATGCACGGTGGCCTCATGGTAAGTGCGTTCGTCCCTGGAGCCCTGGCCGGGGACACTGTGTTATGTCCTTGGGCAAGACACTCAACTCTCACAGCGCCTCTCTCCACCCAGGAGTATAAATGGATACCGGCAAATTGTTGTGGAAACCTAATAAATTGCGGGAGAATGACCTGCGATGGATTAGCATCCCGTCCAGGGGGAGTAGAAACACTCCGTCCTAGCCGCTTCATGCTACAGAAACCGGGGATAAGCTCCGGCAGTTATGAGCCAGTCGGCTTGAAGGCTTCTTTTTTTTTCTGTTTCAGGTGAGCAGTAGACTCAGAAAGTATGAAAAGCTTCAACCTCGCGATCGAGCTTTGGATCCTGATATATCAGTCGCCACAAAGAAACAAAAACAACGAAAAAGTTGAATTTGGCCGTCTTCGCTTTTGCATATAATACACAACTAATAAACGTACATTATCAGATGACTGATTCTGGACAATTTGCTAAGTACAATTTATTCAAAATTAGAGATGTTTAGAGTACCTGTTAATTTGTGACGCAGATAAGGCGTCCTTTTTAATTGGTTTAATTGGTTGGTGTTTGGTCAGTGTTGTTTTGAAACAATAGGGCGGGCGACTGAAATGGCAGTATGAAGTTTAGTTGATATACAATTACAGCTGCCTTTGCAATCGTACTTTTTTTGAACAGAGACAAAGTAACAAGTCTGCCGTTACCTAATAATTTGTAATCACTCTCTCAATATATGTTTCCAGTTTCCATAGCATGAAAATTTCCCACGAAGTAATTTTATCAATTGTCTTGAATGACGACATTTAGTCCAAATTATAAAGAAAGAGTGCACGAGAGAAAAGTTGCTTTGATTGTGATAAATACAAATGTTGAGGCGGCGAATTTTCATGTAATTCAAGTTCAGTTTATTTTTCATTGTTTTTTCTTCCTTTGAATATTCACCTGCCCATTTGAAACATGAAGGAATAAAAATATTCTTTGACCTTCTGCAACTAGCCGAGCTAAAGCAAATTACCATAAATAGTATTTGGGACTGTTAAGGCTTGACCAGACGGATAGACATTTACCGTGACGAACAAAGCATTTGATCGTTTAAATGTTCATTCTTTTTACCAGTGCAGTAAATGACTTTTCCAGAGTCAACAGGCAATGGGTTCAGTTTTTGAAAAGACGACTTAGAGTTACTTTTGGTTTACCACTTTTGTTATTGAGGCGTAGTTGCGTAACTTTTACTGATAAACGGATGTGCAGTTTGGAAGAAGAGACAGTGTAAACGGGTTGAAACCTTCCAATGTATTGAATGTATGATAATCTACTAATATTGAACGGGTGCTAAACGCAACAACTAAACGCGTAGTCGTTTGCTATACCGTTAGGCGGAACTTATGTTTGTTTTTGCGGCCTGGTTTCTCAATCTGGAACTGCGAATGAAGATGCCCGGAAACAAAGAGCATCAATTGTTTACAATCTATTTTTCCTTGACAAAGACAGCGTCGGAGATAAAGAGTACCGCATTTCTCTGTTGTCGTCACGACCATCTGCCTTGTTTTTCTTTGTCTGCTACATGCATAAATTCATAATTTACTTTCTGTGGTTTGAAAGAATTATTCACTCTTTCCTTGGTCGCGTTTGTACTAATCCGGGCGTTCTGTTAGCGGTGTCGGTTTTATTTGATCTTGCTTTTTTCTCCTTGGTTTTTGTTTCAGAGATTTGATTTGCCTAACTGTGGTTTGAAGGATTTCATCACTCTTTCCTTAGTCGGGTTTGTAGTAATCTGGGCGTTCTGTTAGCGGTGTCGGTTTTATTTGATCTTGCTTTTTTGTACTTTGTTTTTGTTTGAGATGTTTGATTTGTCTATTTGTAAAAATTGACCACCTTTTGCAATGATTTGTAACTTGTCATTTAAAGTTCCTTTTCTTCAGATTGTATGCGTTTCGTTAACGCTGAAGTTCAGTTGTTGTAGAAAAAGATAAGAAATTCCGTAATTTCGAGCCATTTAACTTTAATAACACAGTGACACTGCGTTAATTGGTGCGAATTTCTTCTTCAGTGGATTTTGCGTTTTTCAGATAATAGATGTGGGCTGTTTAGTTTACGAAACAGTAAGAGTGTTTGTAATCTTATGGAATGATGTTCTTCAGATGAACCAAAAAAGGAAGATAGCAAGATAAGAAAGAAAGAGGTTTCTAGAAGATTGTTTGTATTTTACAAATTGTATCTTGTGACTCTGAGCATGAGTCACAAAGACAAATCTTTTGAGAGGGTTTGCAATGCCCTTCAATTAAAGCATTACCACTCATGCCTGATACTTGTCTACAGTGGTAAACTACACTGACACAGAAAAATTACTTGGAAAATTAATTTGAATGAAACAGTTTAGATATTTTACAGAGTTTACATTTTTATATTTTTTATGATTCAAGTCATCTTTGTCTTTCGAAGCATCTTGCACGATGTGAGTATATACTATACACGAGTTACCCCGTCCTGTAATGACTGGGTAGGATGTTTTTTGTGCTTTTCGTATCGACAACTTATGAACTGATTTCGTTGCAGCTACATGATCAGGCCATATAACTGACGATAACGTTTACTGATTGTTACTTCATACCAGTTTTGTCTCATTTAGATTATTTAGAAAATAAGATCACGAGGCAATAGCGATGAGAAATAACGCTTCGGGAATAAAGATTGACCCTTTATCTCCATGGGGTGTTTTCAAGTTCATGGTGAAGATGTTTTTATGGAAGAATAAAGGATCAACAGTGCGGTTTTATTTAGTCGAGAAAATTTTATGTTTATCTAAGTAACAAAAGAACGGTTAAGAATCAGGTAGAAAATCGTTGAGGTCCCCACGTAAGATTTCAAGGGCATCAAAGCTAGTCTACAACAGCTCACCGGGCGAATCTTACGATCGAAAAGCAGCAATAGTCTTAAGAGTCAGAAAATATTTTCAAGAACAATGTTATAAAAACTAAGGCATTTTCTCTTGTTGGTGGGCGAGGTTTAATGTATGGAAAAAAATTAATGATGCTAAGAACATCAAACAAGCATCTTACCTGAATAATACTTGAACAGTGATAATGATCCTGAGCACTTGCGGCCTCAGTGAATTTTTCGTGAATGGTGCTCGAGCTCCCATCGTGTTCTTATACAATATCACTCATCATCAATTAGCACCAATCAAACTGAACCTATTTCCGCTGTCACTCAATCAACAAAGAACTTTCGACTGATAATTACGAAAGTTAAATCTATTGGCTGAAACGATCCCTTGAAGGGCAAAGTAATTTTTGGTCATCAGGTCATACAATTAACAGGTTCTATTCACAGCACCTGCTTAACGCTCGATAAATATTGGCTTATCCTGTCAGACACACTGCGAAATGATTTACTTTTTTTGTGTGAAAATAGAAAATATAGGTCCAAGATTTTATAACAGTATCCAGGCACGAAAGGACAGTGAGAATCGTGCCACTAACTGAGTGAAATATACATGTACCTACGAGCAAATCCCAATTTAATTGTCTGAAATACTGAATTATCCGTGTATCTCTTATTTAAATCTCCAAGATTAAAGTGTTTTTACTTTGGCAGGTATATATTGTTCATGGAAAATTCAATTTTCAGAACTTGCCTTTGTAGTTTGGAATATGAAAGTCATGTTTTAAAGTAAGCCCGGTGGAGTTTTTGTCATGCCGGTTTTAAATTTCGATATTTTTTCATCACATTTAATTTACATTGCAATAACAGTGACGCGCATATTGAGATTGATTATTATGAGCACTGCTGATAAAACACCTGGAAATTGTAGTCATTTCCCAAAAGCTGTTGATCTCAGCGCTTTCCAAGGTTTCTCAACAAAACAAGCTGCTTGGAAACACAAAGAAATTTACTCTTCTGCTCAGTACTTCGTGTTCTCAAATAACCTCGCCTGGGTTATTGGAGAGTAAATTATAGAAATAAGTGGGTTTTGGCGAAAATAAAAGTAGCAAACACAGTACTTATAGAAAAAAATCTCACTTGCAATAACATGAATGAAAATTTGTGCAACAACTGAGATGTCGTTAGCGAATGCATTCGCGATTGAATTCGTGTTGCCGGGAAATTGAAAGTAATCACAAAAGATGCAAACCATGATATGTTTAGAGCATAGAATTGCAATTTAGGCTGGATCAATGGTCTGCAAGCCTTATTTTGTGCTCTTATATTGCCGGTTCTTAGTGAGAAGTCAGAAGGAAGACAGAGTACTATTATTCTTATACATTGAAATCTCTTTTCTGATTGGCCGAAAACGTACAGTGAATTTTCTAAATCAATGCCTGTGACGTCACTTCGGTCACGGGTAATCATGTCATCTATGACCTCGGTGCATGATTTCTATAAGGGTAATCATGCCAGGTTCGTGCGCTTTGTGTTGCTTGCCGTCAGTGAAAATCAAAAACGTGACTTTCATCTTTTTTTGTTTCGTTCAATGTATAATAAAACAGTTATTAGATTCGGTTTTTGTGATATCCAGAATAATCAAGATCTCGGCCTTGGGCTTCGGCTGTAACATCACAAAAATCGTATCCATAAAATTGTTTAAAAGTCAACGAAATGCCTGTCCCTGATCAAGTACTTGCACTTTAGATATCCATATCTTTGTCAGTTGTACACAATATGACGACATACATAAAGGACTGTAATAGAGATGAGCTGCCCTTTTTTTTAAACAATAAGAGCACAAATATTTGTATGGCGGCAAATCCACTAATTGTCCATGGCGCCCCATATATCAACATGTGAACTGTCCGTCGCAGAGTAAGTGAGACAAGATGCCCATTAAAATACTAAAAATTACCCCTCCTGCCACTCCCCAAATAATGTTTTTGTTTCTATTTTCTTTAGGCATTCAGTGCATATTCTAGGGCGAAGTAGAAAGTAATTTTTTGTTGATTGCAACATCCAAAACAAACATTATCGACGGCAAAGTTCCATACTTAGAGCCAAATTCGAAATAGAATAATGAATAAGTATCAAGTATACTCGACCGATGACAATGAGAGTAATAATGGCTTTAATAGAAGCAACGATGTCCTTCTTATAAAATAATAATAATAATAATAATAATAATAATAATAATAAATAAATATTTATATAGCGCGTATCCATGTCTGCTCTAGGCGCTTTACAATAGTGATAAAAAAATCTTAACAATTAAAAATGTGCATTTAAAAAATTAATAAAAAGCAAAAATCGCTAAGAATAATAAGTTTTCTTAAAAAGATGAGTTTTGAGTTTGGATTTAAAGAACTTAAATTGTCACATGAGCGAATAAAAACAGGCAGACTGTTCCAGAGTTTAGGAGCGGAAACAGCAAAAGCTCGAGAACCATACGACTTCAGGTGAAAATAGGTGGGTTAAGAAGAAATAACTGAGTGTGATGATTGGAGGCTTCTGGAAGGTTAGTAGTACGTTACCAAGGGTTACAAGACAGTCTGATTCATAGCAAAGGTCTCTTCGAATCCTGTAACACTACGGACAAGTTTAAAATGAAGTTTCTCGTGTACGGAATGGAAATATCTGTAATTCAACTGAATGTATTGCTTATTAAATGAACCTTCTCTTCTAAAGGAATTTTTTGGTGTTAGGAACATTTGCCTTTTAAACAGCTTATTACAACACGCATTCGTATGGGAGAAATTAAAACACTGGACGCTTCTCCGTGGATTACCCACTGACCCCTCAGCCCCTCAGAGTACTCTACGGACTACCATACGTAATACCCCAAATATTCAACCAAATCTACTTTTACGGAAAAACAGCCGCCATTTTGAGTCTTTCCTCCTGTTTCCTCTACCTAGTCTGAGTTGCCAGCTATGAACCTCAACAATTTTGTATCATCGCTTACCAGACGAGCGAACAATTGAAAGCTTACTTTGAGTAGAACCAGTGGGAACAGTCTAGTCTAGTCTTTCCTGCGTGCTTACAACAGACCAGAGCACAGTCGAGGCTTCTTTATTTGTTAAATATTCGATACACAATACCAAGAAGAATTTGTGTGTATTAACGCAAGCTATAGGAATACTAGAAATAATTTACAATATTTGTAAAACAGGAGCTATTGTCTTCGAATATCTCAGACAAGCCCTATAGTGAATAACAGGTTTTAACTAAGCCATTTCCACATCAACTCTATACAACTACTATTTAACAAATAGATTACATGCCGTGGGTCTGTTCACTAATAGATAACAGACGTCAAAATGTGGTAAGCACAAAAAAGTGGCACACGTGGCAATAGCCGAGAGACACTGATGTTCTTGCCACACATTGACGTCATCTGTGGTCTATTACTGAACAGACGCACAGCAACATGGAATCTATTTGTTTTATATAATAAAGAAACAAACTACTTCAGCTTTTTTATTTCAAAATCTTTCTCAGTTTCTCAAAAGCAGGCCACTTTGCCCACTTTGGCGAACACGAAAAAAGCCATTTGACATAATCTGTTGTCTATACAAAATGAAGCAATCTCAGTGGTTGCTATGCGTAGCAAGGAATTGTGATTGGTCCAGAAAAATCACGCCACTGTCAAACTAGACTCAAATGGTTTCTCGTGGACTCAAAACTAAAAGCGAAAGCAGATAAAAACTGTGAATTGTCTATAATCTTTGTGTATAACATTGTAATAATTAACAACGAGAATATGAGTCCGAGTTTTTTATGAGTGATTATAGTTCACCACTGAATTTTCTCCCCTTCTTATTGGCTTAAATTGATGATAATTTTCGTCCGTGGAGAGACACTTTCAGCGCACAGGGTCTGTCCGCGGAAAATTCCCGGACGGACAGTACTCGTCCGTGGAAATTTCTCTGTAAACAAGCGGGCTTATAGAAAATAATAAACTGAAATTGTATCCAGTGGGTTTTTGTCTGTGTTCTTTTCCAAATTTTACATGTTGCTCTCATGGCTTTCATCTAAAAAAGTTGGAAATGATTCATTATGATTTTTGAAATGCCGTGCGGCAGAAAATTTAGTGGTAAACAGTACTGACAATAGAGTGTTAATGTCTTGGAACTATCGGTCTGATAGTTGCCAATCTCTGGCAAATATCTGTTTTAAGAACATCAAATTTCCGCAGGGCAATTATCAGCCGGTAGTTCCTCGACATAAACACTCTATTGTTTAATTATAGTCCATTAATTATTTTCGCTCGCGCGCTATTAGTTTAAACGTGTCACATGACTGAATATTCCCTTACTAAAACTGAGGAATATCCGAGTGATATTCCCCAATTTTCAAAACCGCGCATGGTGCGAAAAATATTAGAAGAATAATAAACACAATAGCCTCCATATTGCGCGTAAATATGAACATTTTCTGTTCCTTGAACATTATCTGTTTGCCTCGAGCTACGTTCTCGGAAAATTGTTCCCTTCTCGGAACAGATTATGTCCGCGAACAAATATCCGAGCGTCTTTTCGCGCCAAATGGAGGCTATTGATAACAAATTGTACCAAAATGATCAAATCGGACATTCCGATACATGGATATTGCACGTCATTTTCTTGATGCTCATACTAAAAACATTAGACACAGCTCTGCACGAGCAAATGAATGTTCCTTTTGCAAGTTCAGTCCGTTTGTAATGTCGAGCGTAATCAGTAGAACACGTTATCCCCATAGCACGTCCATCCTGGTGAAAATTCAATCAATAATATACAAATTTGATAGAACGCTTAATACAGTTGAACCCCGCTATTCCGGACACTCAGGGTAAACGAAAAAAAATAGTTTGAAATAGCCGATCATTAGGATAAATAGCGAGGAATGTATGTAGATGGTGTAGCACAACAGGTGCCACGCGGAGTACATTCACTGAGATGGGACTGCTCATGTGTTGTGTGGGTTCTTCTGATTCAAGTTTTATGATTTTCTCTTACAACAGGCAGTGTTACTAACTTTTGAATATTTACCTTCGGCTCGGTGTAAGAAACTGTTGACAAACCGTACGTGTAACCAGCAGTTGTATAAATCCCTGATTTAATTATGTGTTGACACTGAAGTTTGCGCTTGGTTTGCTTCTGTTAGAGCCAAGAGCATTTAGCTAAAAAAAAGAAAGAATGATAAGGATCGCATCTTCGAACTTGCATATACATTTGTAAAGTACTGAATAGAAAACGTATAAAAACAATACAAAATAACGATTGATATAATGAGTAAGTGTTTTTCCTTCAAAGGATGCTGAATGGATGCCGGTGGAGGTTGAGGGAAACCTGAACAAATCATTGGAGCAATCATTGTCCTTGTCGTTGCATGCTAAGGAAGCCATGATACGCTTTCACTGTGTTGAAAACATTGTCCAGAGTTAAGAATCTTTTCTGTTATGTAACCGAGTGCTTTACTGAAGAATACGCCTGTCCTAATACAAAACCACATCCGGCCTTTGATGGGGGTATTTTCATATCCTCAGTTGTGAAGATATTGATGACTTCACTGTTATCATATCCGACCTTTCGGAAAGTGGTTGTAAATTTTCGGAAAATCGTCAAAAAACTGGATATCAGTTTGTTTATATAATAAACAAAATAGTACATAGTTGCTTGTAGATATGGAATTGATCTCTTCTCCTGCGCTCACTCGTAAGATATTGAGTGTGACACGTTGAACACCAGAAGTGCAAAAACACTTTACTTATTTTACCTTCAAAATTATACTATTACTATTCATTGTTTCATTTACAATGAATGAAATTAATTCTCCAAACTCGCTGCTCTGCTGCTGATGTTACTGCTGGTTTTGCCCAGCCCTTGAACCCGTATCTCCAGTTCGGTAACATTAATGGCTAACCTCTCGATCATCCTCTTTGTTAGAATCTGATTTTGACGCAGTTCATTTACAGTTGACGTTATCTCGTTATCATTCTTATTAAGTTCCTTACTGAGTTATTTAGTTGTTTAAACTCGGTGTCAAGTTTCTTCTCAAAGGCAACGTGTGTATTGGTCATGTTCATGTTAACCCACACGCCATCCACAGTTAAATATCCGCCATTAACATTGAGGATTTCAAGAAAAAGAGAATACGACGGCACAGACAAAATTAAGACAACAACGAACGCCTTTAACTTTGGCCCTGGGACGTTGGCGTAGATGAACGACTGTGAATGTTGCCACGAGTTCAAGCTAGTTCACCTTTGTACGTTTATTTGCATGCAGTAGCCTGTGTTGTAGAAGAATGTAGTGCAGCAACTATTCACTGGCAATTAAATTCTAAACATCACTTTTAATATCACAAGTGAAAATAGTGAATCTCGTTCCTTTTTCGTTAGTCTGGTATTCTGAAATGCCAGTTAACGTTCTTTAATCAGCTACCTAGATTGTTTCTTTGAAATTCTTAATAAACTACGCACATCCTGTGCGTTCTAATTATATAAATAATGATCCAGTCTTTTGCCCAAATGACAACAGTATGGAGACAATCAGTTTATAAAACTTACCTTGTTGGCAGTGTCATTGACCTGAGCCTGCGGGACTTCGACCTGTCAGTGAAAATAAAAAGTATATGGTTTTTAAGCTGCGATAATGGGAAAGATACTCTATTTTTAAATTTTCACTGAGTCACGCAGCCCTTACTTTGGTAGCTTTCTAATTCGGTAACAAGTTCAACCTAAATGACAAGTGCAAGCACACAAACCTGGCTTTCATGCTTTGTGACAAACATTTCCACTGCATTGTCTCTAGCTTTCTAGATAAAGAGAAAGCACCGAGAAAAATTATTTATTACCTACTTCATGGACATTTTACGTTCAGAGCTAAAATAGAAAACACTTTATACAATGCTAACAAGCAAGTCATACTAATTTGTGAGTAGAAACCTAATGCGGAGAAATCTCAGTCTAGATTGAGTGGTGGGTAAACCCGGGAAAACCCAGCTGGACTACAGACGAGTCATAAACTAAAACGAGCATTGGAGTTATAATATACCGTATGTTTTTTCTGCCTCTAATTGTTCCATTCCTTTTAGACATTTCGTTCCATGAAGGCGGGAATTTATAGATTACTAAAAGGACAAAGAGAAATTATCACGACCAGACAAAGAGAAGCTCTCGCCAGACAAGCCAGACAAGCTAGACAAGCCAGACAAGAATACTACATTAGGAACCTCCTTTATATGAAAGGGATACCCTGTTTGGGACACTAAGGTCCAGTGTTCCTATTCAGGGGTCGGATTCACCATGTAAGTTATGTAACACGACCACACAAATTCTGCACCGTTACCCTTGGAATGGGTGCATCACCGCTGTTTTCTGAGAAAGTAAAACAGAACTTCTGATAGATTGGTTTTATTGAGGAGGACTTAATCTAAAATTCTGTAAAAAAAAAATTGAATTTTTGTTTTGAGAAGTTTTGTTACTGTAAGTTCAAAGCTTTAAACTAGTTATAGTTTTGCCTTTGAAGAAAGATGTTCTGAGAAGGATTTGTCCAGTAGAGTTAGAGTTTTGCGGAATGAGCATAGAACTTTTCCTTGCTGTCGAAGTTTTTGCATTGAAACGTGTGATGGATTTACTGCATCAGATTTACTTAGTTAATTAACTTTTCAAAAAACTCTACGCTAATCACACCAAGTTTTTAGTCTTCTATCCCGGGGGGGTACTCCCCTATATAAGGTATATAGGTATGTGCCGCCCCAAAGGGTATGGTTTTTGAGCCGTTTTGGTCTGAAAACGGGTATAGATTTTAAACATTTTGGTCTGAAATTGGGTATGATTATCGGGGGAACGTTCACGAAAGCTCATGAACTTATTTTTCTTCCCAGCAACCAGGGCGAGTAACTGGTGAAATAGAAACAGAAATAGATAAAATATATCATTCGAGCTAAATTTGACCTATTATGCTTAATCACGTACAAGGCCAGGTCTGAAAACGGGTATGGATTTTTGAAGCCAGGTCTGAAAACGGGTGTGGGAAATGGCATTTTTGGTCTGAAATTGGGTCTGGATTTGGAGATGCGGGCGGCACAGCCCCACCAAAAAATTCCAAGGAGTACCCCCCCCCCGGGTCTTCTATTTAAAAATGTAAAAATTATTTCTTTTGATTTGTTCTTGTAAAAGTTATCTTTTCTTAACCCTTTGACACCTGACAAGCTTTGAATTAAATAAATGCAACTTTTAGCAAATGGCCTTTTTTGGCCATTTTGGTCCCAATGTCGTCACGGAAAAGTGCTTTCTAGCATGGGCAGTTGCGTTTCTTTCGGTTTGAGGACGTTTTCTAGCATTTTGAGTTCGGGGATGCGCACAATTCCAAATTTTTGTACGCGAGAAACTCTACCGTCTACGGCTCTTCGAGATTTAGCGCACAAGCCCGTCGCTTTCGTTCTCATTTCGGTTCTCGCTTTTTGCTGTCGAGTTAGCCATACGACCACGGTTTCCGGCGATGAGAAAAGTTTGGCCTCAAATCTCGTTTGAAAAGGAAAGAGATGGCAAAACGTAGCAGTCGGTGGGAAGGCCAAGATTTTCTTGTGTTTTTGGGATGAAAGTTCGGTGGTTTTCTGGCTGCTATTCAGGTTCACTTGATCCGATCATTGTCGTCCAGGCATCATTTACAAGATCTTTTTGCGTTGCATAGACTGATTATAAGAGACTTTTAGCGTCACTTAAACTGATGACGTCACAAGTGGTACGACCATTAACTGGCTGTATATGTCCACTTAGGCCTCAAAGGGTTAAGTAAGCCCTGATCAGGCGGTGTCAGTAAGTCCACACATAAAACTAGAATGGGCCGGAACAAGACAAGAGTATCCTTGATGGATTTGGAAAAGTAAACACACAATTTCAGTGAGATTGAACAGAATGCAATATTGGAGAAATTAACATATGTGTACATTAATATTTCAAATCAAGTTTGATATAAAGTTTTAAACAAATATTACAAATACAACTTATATGACAAATGAAAAACACACACCCAATTATTAGAAAACGAATGAGAAACATCCATGGATAAAACTAACAGGGAACAGAAAGTATCACAATTTATTGAACATATGAAATAAATTTCAGTTAATCAACAACTCTTGTTTCTATTTTGAGCTACGTGCTTTGCTAATCATCCATTCATTGACCTTGGATGACCTCACGTGGGAATCCTGTAAACCACCCAATCAGAGCGAACTTTCAGATCTTGATACTTGCTTCCTAAATTTGGCCACTGCCTTTTGCTCTCACACAAAACTAGTGCAGTATTGTCAAGAATATATTCTTTTCCTCCAAACCACCCAAAGCACTTGCCCGCTCTTAGGACTCCGTAATAGCATAATTTACCCAAGGGCTTTCCAGCCATCTAGGATATTTTGTAATACAACTAAAAATGTAGGGCACCACCAGTTTGTACACCTAGGTCGTAATGTACACAAGTAATAACTGGCAATAACATGTCAATCTTGAGGGTCCAAGCACCACTTGAAGTTGTATTTGATAGATGCGTTAATTGTTAAGATGAGCAATGGGCTCTTAGAATAGGTACCTCTTTTGGGGTTTCTCTGTGTACACTTGAGTTAAAATTACCAAAACGAACATTTATAACTTTTAGACTAATTTCATACCACATTTGAGGTGGTTAAGATATGTCAATTTATTGAAGGATCTTTACGATTCTTAGGGACTCTTTAAGTATAGTACATATCCGAACGAACTATAGAAACTCAATACCTCGCCTAGGTTTGCTATGTACATTAGAACACCCTGCCAGTCCAGTAATAGATACTTGTAATCATAATTCACAATTTATACTTTTACATTGTTACCGTTCTTTGCAAGTTCTGTTTAGGTTGGACAAATAAACACGGGAATGGGGGATGAGGTGCTCCTCTCGTCACACTCTTGCCCCCTAGACTCGAATTTCGGAGGCCAACTCCCTCCAATTTTACCCCCTGGAGTTAGGTTAGTGGAGTAATGTTTACAGTGGCCCTGAGTGAAGGCCTACTCCCTTCTCTCCATCCACTGTCTACATCTCCTTGGGCTGTAGGTTTGTTCACACTCCAGGGGTTCATGGGGCTTAAATATTGACTGAGTACGATCACCCACTTCCCGATTTTCAGCCACACAAGTTGTTGTTGTCCTTATTTTGAGAGAAGCAAGGGGAAGTTGATTAATTTGTTTTGATGAAGTAAGCCATCCCAATAAATACCACGCCTAAGGGCTCTAAGCACATCCCGGATTCCAGCCTAAACTGTGGCCTGCCTTGACACGGCGTTCCCGCCAAAATATTAATAGTCTAAAATAGTACGTACATATTAGTAAGTGACAAAATTCTTTATTTGGAAGCCGCATATAAAAACCACAAGCAATGCCACACAAAAAAAGACTGACTGATACAATATTTCTCTTGTTACGGTCGGAAACTAACAAGCCATTTACGACTCTCGCAAACTGCGAAGTGGATATCTCACACTATCCCGAGTTTTAGTAGCCAATCAGCATGCGTTAGAAGCAGTGACTTGGAATAACTAAATTTAGTTATTGGCTTTCTGAAACGTTTAAAGTTAGATGTAATTACACGACAAGATAAAAAAAATGAACTTGTAATTATAATCGCGCAAAAAAATCACTGATAGTCTTAAATCTTTGCTTCGGGGAAGCAAGGACGAATGCCAAATCTGCAACTAAAGCATTCGGTAAATGAAATCGACAAACAATTAAAATTAAAGGAAAAATTCTGAGGTACTTTTCGACATGTCACTCGAAGCGTATAAACTGATGAGTTGGTGTACTTTTGATTCAAAGGATTGAATATTTAGGAACATTATGTCGCACTTTACTGACAAACTTGACAAACTTGAAAAATGACAGCATATTGTTTATTTTTACAGGATTTATCGCTTTGACGGCAGCCCAACAGACTCAACTGTTACTTTTGTACAGAGGGATCATGGCATTTATTTGAGTGGTTTATGTGTGGGCTGGGAAATTAAGAACTATGCTGATCTTTATTCCAGCAGGACTAGATGATATATTATCCTCTGTTGATTTCAGCAACGAGAAAAGGAGTGCAAAGAAAAATGCAAGGAGAAAAAAGAATGTCCGAAGATTTTCAGGTTGGCGCCGTGAACTATCAAGCACATTCAAGACTTCCTGGTAATCAAAGGCCTCTTTGGGGCTACGACTATTTAGCGTGATGAAGTACATGCATCAGTATAAGCAGAAAAGATGAAAATATTTTGGCTTTGTTGCAAAAATTAATTTCTTTCTTCTATCCCTTATTTAAACCTCATAAAATCACGCTGTAATCACTGCCCTGACTCCGCAATACAATAATGCATAACGCTCCAGACACATACACGCTTTGTGGACCTATGTGTTAGTTAGCTCAAGGCGTTGGTATACTGTATTGGAAAGCTAGGAAAGCATGAAGGGCTGGAAAAGCATGAAGTTCATTCGGCCTGGCAAACGCACGAATTTTCTTTTCTTTTCTTTTTTCCCTTCGACGTGTTTTTTCTTTCTTTTCCCACCATGAAGCTAATAAGTGCTCGATAATAACTGCTCGATATTCATGCGTCGCATGCATCATGTTACAAAACCCATGCTTGTCGTAACTTGTAACTAGGACAACAAATGCTTTCTAGGTTTTTTTTAAAACCATTCAAACAAGAAAATACTCGCACCACATGCTGTTGACATAGCAGTAGTTATCTCATCACTCATTGCTTCACTATGTTTCACACTTGCCAAACCATTCGACGACATTTTTCTCTACGTCAAGTCAAGTTGTGCATTGGTTAGCGGAAATACAAACAAAAGTTTACGACTCAAGGAAGGAAGGAATGAAGGAAGGAGTGACCGACCGATCGACCAAGCGAGTGAATTCGCGCTCGCTCACTAAACTCCTATTTCGTATTCTGCAAAATAGTCGTAAAAATGGTATCAATATATATTTATTCCGAAACAAACAGTCGAAAGGGTATATAATGTATTATATAGGTATATAAGTTATTAGCTATATATATATACAATCAGCTAAATCATAACTCTAAATTAACAAATAAAATCTCTAATGTACGTTTATGAATTTTACATATCCTTGATTCTAGGACAATATTCCTGAATATCAGATACAACAATCCCAAGACGAAATTTTGTGCATTAACCCAAGCTATATGAATACTAAAAATCATTTACAATGTTTGTAAAACAGGAGTTCTTGTCTTAATATATGTCGACAAGCGCCATAGAATAACAAGTTTTAATTAAGCTATTTCCACGTCAACTCTGTTCAACTACTATACTGGTTAAAACAGCAAAAAGAAACCTCACTACTCTAGTTACTAGAAATTGCGGCTAAAAAGTAGAAAAGCTAAAGAAGATCAATTTTGATTTATTTCATATAATCATTGTGTATAACACTGTATAACAACAAGATGCAAGCTAAGCCAGAGTTCCTATGAGTAAATAGTCAACGAGGGGCACCCGAGGTAACTATCACTCATACAAAACCACGGCGAGTAGTCTAATTGTTTTAGAAGGGCACTAAAAATATTACAGCAAAAAACCTACAATTATGTTATTAAGCCTAAAATTAAAAATAATTTTCAGTTTGAGTAGCAGTGCATGCGCAATTGTTGTCTATCAGCGAATAGGAAAGATTGAGAAAATCACTGATTAACATTTCCAATATAATACAAATGAGTGGCTACTAAATCACAAGTATCATCATTAAAACATTTCTTTCAGGAAGGGAACCAATGCGTGCTGCGGAAATCCTAAAACAATTTCAGATCACGGTCTACTCTATTTTTTAAGGAGACTTATTTCGTAAAAAATATTTATCCCTTTTAAAAACTATATGACGCACTTTCAGCCACTTTGTCCACACTAGATTGCAGATCAAGTGGAATAAAATATACCTTAAATTATTTTAACTAATGAATTTCAGCAATCTTAACATTCCTCTCACTGGGTGTTTTTACTCTTTGTTTGGCTCAATTGAGAGCTTCGTCGTTTTGATTATTTCGGGCTATTTTTATTACTTTTCATTCGCCAGTTTTCCATCTCGCTACCTTTGAAAGGTATTAAATGTAATGTAACTGTGATCTATGTTTAATGACATAAACGATTGACTTTGCAGGTTTCCATGTGATCACTGGCAAACACAAGGAAATCCAAAAAAGAATTGACTGACCAACGGCTAACATGATTTGAAAGGCAACTTCAACGACGTAACCATGCAACGCCAGCAAATAGCCTAGCAAACAAGCTACTATGTCTAAGACTCACAGAATTCAAAGCTGTTGGCATGTAATCAAACTAGTAAGAGAGAGCGATTTAAATACAAACAATTTTCCGCGATGTCTCAGTTACGTGAGTTGATTTAATTCCTCGTACAATTTTTGATATTGCCGAGATTTTAATGCAAAAGTTGACAACGCTGCGTTTTCGCTACTGTTTATCACAACCATAATTTTGAAATTGTCGTCAACAGTCCCTCAAAGAGCCTCAAATACAATGAAATATATTAAATAGTCAAGACTTAATATAATACAGCAAACCAATATCCTAACAAATTTAATATTATGAAATTTGCTAGTAGTAGCTCCTTTTGGTTTGACGAAGCGGACAACAATAATCCTTGTCGAATAACAAATCGAAAACGTTCTTCTATTTTGTTCCTGATGGAATAAAGCTTGCAATGCTTTATCAGAAATAGGAGTGCCATTGCAGATAACAAATTGTTCCAAACTGATCAAATCGGACACTCCCATACATGGATGTTGCACGCCATTTTCTTGATGCTCGGACCAAAAACATTAGACACAGCTCTGCATGAACAAGTGAATGTTCCTTTTGGATGTTCAGTCAGTTTGTAATGTCGAGCGTAATCAGTAGAACACGTTATCCCCATAGCACGTCGATCCTGGGGAAAATTCAATCAATGATGAAAAATTAACAGAACGTTTAATACAGTTGAACCCCGCTATTCGGACACTCAAGGTAAACGAAAAAATAGTTTGTAATTGTCGATCGCAACTGACTGAGGGGCATATCCAAGGGTAATGTTTATGAGTTCCAAATAACGAGAAATGTATAAAGATAATGTAACAAAATAGGTACCACGAGTACCTACCAATGGGAGTTCTTTTGCTATTAGGGTGGAAATGACACATTACAGATTCGGGTTGTTGAGGGGGGGGGGGGGGGGAAAAAAAGAAATACCATTAACGATGTTAACAAGATGAACTTTCCGTACTACCGTACTTGTCTTCAGGATTACTACATGTTTTGGCAGTAAGAAGTACCCGATCTACTAGCAAAGCCGTTTAAGACTGCTGATATGAATATTTACCTTCGGTTCCGTGTAAGGAATTGTTGACAAGCCGGAAATGTAACTAGCTGTGGTAGGAGTCGCTGCTATCATTTTGTGTTGACACGCGCTGAGGTTTGTGGTGCTGTCAGAGCCAAGAGCATTTAGCTAAAAAGGAGTGAGTGAAATTAAAAGATAAATAAATAGGATTGCATCTTTGAACTTGCATGTAGATTTGTAAAGAGCTGAATAAAAAAAGCACAAAAACACTACAAAATAACGATTGATACGACGAGTAGTCATTTCTCTTCAAAGGATGTTGAATGGATACCGGCGAAGGGTGAGGGAAACCTGAACAAATCACTGGAGCAATCTTCTTATCGTTGAATGCTAAGGAAGCCGAGATACGCTGGTGTTGAAAACATTATTATAAAACAGCGAGTGTTTTACTGAAAAAAACCACTGGTAAAATTCATACGAAAACCACCTCGGGACTCGGGTGGGGTATTTTTCATATCCTTACTAGTGAAGATATTGATGGCTTCACCGATATCATGTCTGACCTTTAAACTGGTGTATGATCTGCCTCAAAAGTCTAAGGCAGTCTTCAATTATCTTCGGTAATCTTGTAAAATTTTAGGGAAATGTTCGGAAACGTTCGTGTGGCCTTCGGAAAACTTTAAGAGAATCTTCGTTAAATGGTTAAAAACGTCTTTATCAGTTTGTTTATATAATAAACAAAATAAAATCAAATGGTTTCCTGTAGATATGGAATATCTCTTCTTCCGTTCAACTGTGCATTTCACGGGTGAGATACTGTGTTGAACACTCAACGCAAAAACATCTTACTTATTTTACCTTTTCATTTATTGTTGCATTAACTGTAGTTAGAGATTCTTTTAAACGGTTGTACACAGACTGAAGGTCTTCATATGAAGCATTCTGTACACCATTAACTGCTTGAAGTGCTTTCATCAAATTGTTCATATGGGTATATCCTTTCTCCAAACTCGCTGCTCTGCTGCTGATGTTACTGCTGGTCTGGCTCAGCCCTTCAACCCGTGTCTCCAGTTCGGTAACATTGATGGCTAACCTCTCGCTCATCCCCATTGTTAGAATCTGATTTTGACGCAGTTCATTTACAGTTGACGTTATCTCCTTATCATTCTTATTGAGTTCTTTTACTGAGTTATTTAGTTGTTTAAATTCGGTGTCAAGCTTCTTCTCAAAGGCATCGTGTGTATTGGTCATGTTTACCCACACACCATCCACAGTGGCAATCTGACAAAGAAACATATTCTATTAACATTGAGGATTTCGAGAAAAAGAGAATACGACGGCAGAGACAAAATTAGGACAACAACGAACGCCTTTAACTAATGGGAACCTTTAACTAAAAATGGGACGTTGGCGTAGATGAACGACTATGAATGTTGCCACGAGTTCACCTTTGTAGGTTTATTTGCATGCAGTAGCCTGCGTTGCAAAAGAATGTAGTGCAGCAACTACTCACCAGCGATGAAATTCTTAAACATCACTTTAAATATCACAAGTGTTAAGAAAAAATTGAATCTCGTTATTTTTTCGCAAGTCTAGTTAACTTTCTTTAACTAGCTGCCAAATGTTCTTTCACGACTTAACACAAGTTTTCGAAATGCTAAATCAGCGACGCACATCCTGTGCGTTCTAATGATCCAGTCTCCCGCGCAAATGACAACAGTATGGAGACAATCAGTTTATAAAACTTACCTTGTTGGCAGTATCATTGACCTGAGCCTGCAGGACTTCGACCTGTTATTAAAAATAAAAAAAAATGTTTTTTTAGTTGTGATAATGGGAAAGATACTCTATTTTCAAATTTTCACTGAGTTCGGTGACAAGTTCAACTTAAATGACAAACCTGGCTTTCATGTTTTGTGACAAACATTTCCACTGCATTGTCTCTAGCTTTCTACATAAAGAGAAAGCAAAACAAACTTTATTACCTACTTCATGAACATTTTACTTTCAGAGCTAAAGTGGAAAACACTCTGTACAATGCCAACAAGCAACTCATACTAATTTGTGAGTAGAAACCTAATGCGGTGAAATCTCAGTCTAGATTGCGTGGTGGGTACAGATGCAAACCCAGCTGGACTACAGACGAGTCATAAACATTGATTGTACCGTTTGAATTTAACACGAGCGGCTGGAGCAAACGAGATATAAATTCAGATGTTTTTCTCTGCCCTTATTTGCTTCATCCCATTTGGTAGACTATTTATAAATTACTAAAAGGACGAAGAGAAGTTGTTAGGATCAGGCAACGAGACGCTGTCGCAACCAGACAAATACTACATAGAAGCCTCCTTTACTATGAAAGGGATACCTTGTTTGGGACACTAAGGTCCATTGTGTCTATTCAGGGAATGGATTCGCCATGTAAGTTATGTAACACGACCACACATGACAGTTTCCTTTACTTGACGTCCTGCTACGTTGAGGAAATATATATCACCTTTCCTGATCTCGCCTAAATATTTATGTTACCGGATAACGTTTCATAAATAGTACCATTTTCGCTTCCATGGCTTTCATGTTATTCTCCAAATCTTCGATTCGTCTCAGCAGATTCTGCACCGACACGCTTTGCATTCCTGTACTGGGTGCATCACCGCTGTTTTCTGAGAAAGTAGAAAATAAATACTTTTAGATTCATTTTTTCTTTTCAAGTTGGAGGTCTGACCGGAAATTCTGCATAAGTGAATACTTCGTGTGAGGTTTTATTTACCACACATATATAACAAGACTAAGAATCCCTGATGGATTTTGAAAGTTAACACAATTTTATTTACATTCTAACGAGGGAATCGAACATTGACAAAATTAACATACAGTATGTTTAGCTATACATAAATAATTCAATCAAGTTTTCCAGAAAATCTACAAATACAACTAACACACATGATTACTGCACACCAAGTTATTACGAAACGACAAAAGAACTTTCATGCATAAAACTAACAGAGAACAGAAAGATGTTCTTTAATGAAATACGCCATCCAAATAAATACCACGCCTAAGGGTTCCAAGGACACCCGGAATTCTCGCCTAAACTGTGACCTTTCCTGACACGGCGTTTCCCGCCAAAACATTGCCAGTCTAAAATAGAAACCACGAACGTCTAGAATTTCGAACTCACGAACATATCAGGTTTACAGATTAAAAGAAACAGGAAAAATGAGAGAAAAGATTGTGGATTATTCAATGATGTCAATGTAAAAATGTTAATCGCACTACAAAGAGAGCTTTAATTAAGCAAAATTGATTACACAGAAGCCTGATTGTAAGAAAATAGCACAGAGGCCACATTCCACAAAGATTGCCACCAGCCAGGAGAGGTTTTGTTTTTCCCCCTTGCCTGCGGGTAACGGATTCTAAAGGAAGTTTATATTTCATGCATCTCAAGGTTGTATCAACAGACAATATTTCCTTTCCCGTTGTGGGTTTATTGGCATGTTATAAATGTGACCCCTCTTAGGCGGCATTTGTCATGATCAAAGATCATTCCTTCACACATATACCGAATCCGGTTACTAAATTCATTTTCGTCAGGCATAGAGTGCTACAACATATTTACTATATTGATAATCCAACGTTATGCTGGTTTTCTTTTCACTCTCAAGGATCCCTGGTAGCATGTTCATTTGAATTTTTGATAAAAAACGAAGCTTAGTAAATAATTTGAGAGAGTACTTTGGCGCAAGATAACAAATTCCAGTCGTTTTGGTGTTCAGGCGAATAAGACCCTTCAAACACTATGCGTGCATTGATAATACTCAGTAAACAATAAAGAAAATAAATTATTTTTTTTTTTGTTATGTAAAACATAATTGTTTATCAGGAAATTGAAGTAAATGTGGAGTAAAAATTTTGCATTTCGTTTTTAGCAGACCCATACACAGCTAAGCTAATTTATCTTGTGGCGTGAATCACAGAATTTTAAAGACTTCCGGTTTGTGAACGAAAAAGCGCGCCTTGATAAAATTGGCATTTGTAAATTCCTTTGAATGAATGAGTGGATGTATGAATGAATGACTGAACAGCTTCTCCACGTGCTTAACTGAAATGATTTCTCGTCAGAATTACTACTGAGAAGTTTCCACTGACTTAGTATTTGTTAAGAACAGCGCGAGCATTTTTTTGACAAGACACAGAGTAAACCTTAGTACATGTACGTGTAAGAATGCGCATTGACATTTGACGCGCCAACGCGCACTTGGCCTGGAGTACTATCAGATGCACGAAAGTAAGAATTTTCATTCAGCGAGTGTTTTTCCTTTTTTAATACCGAGAAAAGAATAAAAAACTGGACACGCCCTCGCGTGCAGTGACATACCTGAGTGAAGATCCTTGCATCCACACTTGGGACCCACTGTACCATAGATAATTAAAATAACTAGGACCAAGGCGGCTACAGAGAAGGTTAGAATAAGACACAGGATCAACTTGCTCAGGCAACTATCCTTCTTCCAGAGAAACGCGTCAGTGAACGGCAAGGACGCGTTCGAATCATCTGAACATTCTGTAATTTGTCTCACGCGATGCTTCATAGGCCCTGTTGGTTCATAAAGATCGTTATCCTTGCTTCGGTGGCCATGGGCGGGTAATTCTTTAAGGTCTGTTCTTATACTGTGTAAGTCTTCATCGTTTAAGCCATTCTTGATTCGTTTGACTCTTCCTGATAACCGCCCGGTGGGTTCATAAAGCTCGTTTGTCCTGCTTCTTCTACCCTTGGCGGGAAGCTCTTTAACGTCTGTTCTTATACTTTGCAAGTCTTCATAATCATGGTTTGAACTCAAAATCATATCGCCACTTTCCAAATTATCGTAAGCGGCATTGACGTGCACTTCTCCTACACCAGGTGCTGATGAAATCGATGAACAGATTGACGAGCAGCTTCGTATGCTGTCGCACTCTGAGTTCGCGTATGGCGGAGATAAATAATTCATGCTTTGTCCTTTCATGGAAGACATCGTTTGAGCAATGAAAAGATTTCGCCAAAGTTGGAAATCTTTGTTGTCTTTCTTGTTGTTGTTGTTACTGTATAACCAGAAGTTGAAACTCGCCCATATAAATGGTATCGTACGTGTTCAGAAGATAAGTGCTTTTTACTCGATACCCCAGTTGATTACGTTCTTAATACGCGCGCCTTTCGACTGAGTCACGTGTGAACAAAGGCGACGTGTCTTTATTCCGCATGTCTGCGGGGGGGGACTCGCACCAAACATTTGCGCAACATTATTAACGGCTCTACGTGTGAGTAATACAATTATTTCTACATAGACGAAAGACACGAAAGGTATCGTTACATTTTTACCAATAATTGTTCTAATGCAACAATCATTAAACTGATTATTCTTGTGAAGTTTAATACATTCATTCGACATCCGGAAAGGTAACAGCGGGAATTTTCCGTTCCAAACAGCATGTTTTATTAACTCTCTTCAACTTGGATATTCACCTTGTAAAAATTTTGGAAAAGTTTTCTCTATCTGCCGGATCCGATCTCCGAGCATTGTTTACTTTCTTGCTCTCGCGGTTGTTTTTCTTTTATTTACCTTGGACAGGAATCTCTTGCCTTTCAGTGACCACAAATAAGGTCAATTTAATGTTGAGCGACGAGGTATTTCTGATTTCCTGTTATCATTAGGAGCCAGACCAAAGCGAATGGTCGCGATCACGAAAAGCCAGAATCTCATTAATTTTTATAGACGATTCACAGATACCATTTGCAATTTAGTTTTTAGCTCACACAATTCTTCGGAAACTAACTTAACAAAGAATTCTTTGTAAAACACAGAACCTGACCATATGAAAGTGTACTTTATTTACACTTGACCCCGGCATGTGCAAGTTTGAAGATAGAAAGTATTGCCACCTCTGCATGCGTTATATCCTGCTGACGACATTGCGCGCTAGTATCGATCGGAGTTGTCCTTTCTCTGCCGCATTTATTTATGCTCCGACGAAAGCGGAAAATCAAATATTTACTAAATGCATAAAAATTGCCCAGAGATAAACAATCACTATGTTTTTGAGGAAACGCAATGTGCTCCGTGATCCACGATCCACTCTTCAAGCGATCGAATTCCCGTCGGTCATACTGCGTTGTGGACGCCAGATACGTTTTCGTTTTTTCTTTTAATCAAATGATTGCAAATCGATCAACTATTCCTATAAATCCAAGATTCCTCGCGCATTGGATGGAAATCATTACGTGCTCCTCAGTCATGTCTCACAGTGAACTGAATAACGTCAAACCGTCTTTGTAGGCGGGTGTCGTGAGAATAGAATGATTGATAGGTGTCAGTAGTTCTAGTCTCGTATTTTCGGGCAATTTTAAAAGTTCGTGTTTCCAACAGTAATTTTCGCTTACATTGATAGACGATAAAGGCTAGCATTCTACAGCCACGTATAGCAGTGCCGACGCTTTGCGCCTGGTACTGTTGTTTTATAGAAGGACGTGCGACCACACCAATCGTCGCCCACACACTGACATAACTCAGAGCGAGCAAGAAGAACACCCTTTATAAACTTATTTCTGTCACCAGGAGCCCATGGGCTCCTGCTGTCACATACTGCCTCGTTGCAAGGATTGAAAAATACTAGCGTGCGTTGCAGGCGAAAATTTTTTGGAGGTCGCAGCCCGAACGATTTTCCAATTTCTATTCCAAGTTCTTCCCAAGTAAGCTCGATTCCTTCCTTCTCCGGAGGGTAGTCTTCCTCGGTAATATTGAAAGCCCGGGAGAAACTCCCCGTATATCAAACAGGGGGAACTCGTCGGAAATTTTGCAAAGAATCCCTAAGAGTTAGGACGAGCACTCCCCATGTTATGACTTCAAGTATTTGAACAGAAAGCACGCGTTAGACATTTCAACAACTAGTTGCAGATCACATTAAGAGCTTTTTTACAGGTTGGTCGTTACTGAATACGCTTGAAAATTTGTGCCAGCCATATTATATAGCGTTTTCAGACGAGATCGGAAAGTTTATATCATTCTCAAGTAGCACCAATTGCCCTTTGATGTAGCACAGAGAATAACACTGAGGGAAGCGGTCACAGAAGACATTGGAAGTTTCTTTACTAACAGTGTTCCTACCAGGAGCGCTTTCATAAAAAAGGACCGACTTACTGATCTGAAGAAAAAGTCTCCATCCCCCCTCCACCTCCTTAAAAGAAGCCTGATCATCGCACTTTAGGCAAGGAAGGCCTGATTAGCTTGTTGCTCAATGTTAAAACCCATTAAAAGCATAGGTCCGCAATGAGTACAAGTGTAGCTCACGAGTTACACCAGCTATTCGATTTCTTGTTATACCTGAAATAACTAGAAAGTATATTAATTTCCGTCGCTAAGTTCGGGCATTTCCTCCTATAAAGGGTAGAAACAAGCTATTTTTTTCTCGCTTTTCGCCGCTAACCCTAACCCTTACCTAGCCTGCGAACGCAGACCTATTTCCGGCTGTCGCTTGTCTCCGCCGAAAAATATTTTTCGGCGGAGACAAGCGACAGCCGGAAATAGGTC
>OMLO01000275.1_pt1 | contig 30713 bp, 34 predicted proteins | sample 1674811 | NCBI WGS metagenome assembly OMLO01 (sample SAMN06265003, study PRJEB25207) | coral metagenome | isolation source: Coral host | place: Mexico:La Bocana,Puerto Morelos, Mexico | collected 2008-11-13
AGTAGTAGTAGTAGTAGTAGTAGTAGTAGTAGCAGTAGTAGCAGTAGTAGCAGTAGTAGCAGTAGTAGCAGTAGTAGTAGCAGCAGTAGTCGTAGCAGTAGTCGTAGTAGTAGTCGTAGTAGTAGTCGTAGTAGTAGTCGTAGTAGTAGTAGTAGTAGTAGTAATAGTAGTAGTAGTAGTAGTAGTAGTAGTAGTAGTGGTAGTAGTAGTAGTAGTAGTAGTAGTAGTAGTGGTAGTAGTAGTTGTAGTAGTAGTAGTAGTAGTTGTGGTAGAGTAGTGGTGGTAGTAGTAGTAGTGGTAGTGGTAGTAGTAGTAGTAGTAGTAGTTGTTGTTGTTGTTGTCGTTGTTGTTGTTGTTGTTGTTGTTGTTGTTGTTGTTGTTGTTGTTTTTGTTGTTGTTGTTGTTGTTGTTGGTGTAGCTGGTGTAGCTGGTGTAGCTGTTGTTGTTGTTGTTGTTGTTGTTTTAGCCGTTGTAGTTGTCCGTGCACGGCTGTCAGTTTAGTAATTGGGGTTCAATATGCCCATGGGCGAGGCTGTGTAGTCACGGTAGTTCACTGTTTTGTTGCTGTACAGGAGAATCTCAGCCCATGCGAGACTGCAGCTGCTGATTCGCAAGGCATGGTTTCAGAAGTTTCGATGGCTTTCAGTATGCAGCTCCATGAGGTGCAGAAGTTCAACACGCGGACTGATGTCATGGTGTTTCTTGAAGGGCATTTGTTCCTTAACGTGCACTGGGGAAGGACTGTTAAGAAAGGCCACGGCCTCTAGACGGGCAAAAGTTTGGGAACAGCATTCAAGCATCACAACGCAGTAGAAGCAAAGTAAATAGAAAGGTAGAAGCGGCTAGGATAGCAAAAATTGCTGCGACAAGTGAGGCCAGCCACAGGTGGTGGCCCAGGCAGATTTCAGCGTACAATTCCTCTTCAGGGAGGGCGGTCTTTGCGTGCCAACTATCAGGGTTGCAGCAAAACGTGGGCTGCGTGGCTTGTAAATGCACGCAAGGTCGGGAACGTCCGTGTGTTAGATGATGAGCAGCTTGGGGCAGAGAATGAGGCCAGCAAATATGGTGGGATAACAGTGCCGGGCATTATTTTTTTTGGCTTGTCTCCCAAAAGTTTCCTATTGAGGTTCTCAATACTGGGTTCATGTGTCCGGCAGACATCATTGAAAACCCGTCGCAGATCTGTTTGAGACTTTGGTAGCCGTCGCAGATCTGTTTGAGACTTTGGTAGCTGGTTGGGAAGCTTGTTCAAAGTTTTTGCTGCAAGATTAGCAAGATCAATGTCAATCTGAAGGGCTGGGGTAGCTAGGCAACAAAGACATTGCTGTATTGCATGGATGGGTCTCTTGCGTCTTGGTCTCGCAGTTTGCTTTCCTGCAGGGGCGGAAGAGAACTCGTGCTGCAGCCGAGACTGTTGCTGCGGCCAGTGTGTTCGGTCAAATGTTGCTGGCAGCTAGGCCTGCTGGAGGAAAGAAGAGCCGGGCAAGACGAACCATTGACTACCTAGCTGAATGCCACTTGATCGGTTGCTTGCAGTCAATCCGTGGTTGAGGATGTGGGCAGAGCTGGTTGATGCGCAAATAATGCGCAAGTGCAGGAAATGGTAATAGGGTGCCGAGTGTGAAGTAACTGCTTAAGAAGTACCCCATCCATGCTGGTCTCATGGCCAGATACTCTGTTACATTATGCATGTAGGCTTTCACATTGAATCAGGATGCTGCACTTTTAACTGCAAAAGTTGTCCGGGCTGAATGTTCAAATTTCGAACCAAGTCTCAGGAACGCGAGTTGCATCTGCGACTTTGGCTTCTGCATCCTCAGCGGTGCAGGCTGCAGACGATGGTGATGTGGAGGATTCATCTGAGGCTTGAGGTAGCCTGCGAAGATGGAGGCCGGCATCCATTCACCAGCAACGACACTTCTAATTATGTCATGTCTAATTTTCTCTGGTCAGGTCTCCTTCCGCTCAAGGTCCTGATTCTGACCGCTCATGCGGATGTCCAAAGCTCACATGAATCAATACTAGTAATGCAGAAAGGTTTCAGGGCTTCATGTTGGTTTTCATTTTCAATAGTATTTGCACCAAGCATTTGAATAGAACCCTGTAAACTTCCATGTTCTTGATGTTTTCGTCGAGGCATGTGAAGGGAGGATACAAATGGTTCAACCCATTGACCTGACACTAATTTGTGGCAACTGTTGTTCGAGGAAGTTCTGAGACCACACCTTTTCACCAGATCGGCTGGTTCTGCTCTGGACAAGAATCATCTGATGCATTTGCAGCTTTCTCCTGGAGATTTCACTGGACGCGAGCATGTATGGCATGGCATATTTACTTACCCTTATTCCCCAGATAGCGATAGCTATAGGGGTCCTTACTTTCGTGGTACATTGTTCGATTGGTCGCGATTCTGTGAGTTCAGTGTGGCATGCCGAACCCCAACTGCGATCCTGTGAGTTCAGTGTGGCGTGCTGGACCCCAACCGCAATCCTGCGAGTTCAGTGTGGCGTGCCGGACCCCAACCGCGAGGGCGACAAACCACTTTGGCAGATTGGCCCTGGCACCGGGGTGCCATTGCAGGGTGCGGTCGACGTAGTACATTGTTGGATTGGTCGCGATTCTGTGAGTTCAGTGTGGCATGCCGAACCTCAATTGCGATCCTGTGAGTTCAGTGTGGCGTGCTTGACCCCATCCCCAAGCCTGCGAGTTCAGTGTGGCGTGCCGGACCTCAACCGCGGGGGCGACGAACCATTTTGGCAGATTGGCCTTGGCACCAGGGTGCCATTGCAGGGTGCAGTGGACGTGGTACATTGTTGGGTGCGACGTCCTATCTTTCCTCTTTGGCTCAAGGCATTGACCTTACTGACGTAGCGAGGTTAGGTCCAAAAAGTGAGTGAAGTACATTGTTGGGTGCCACGTCCTATCGTAGTGAGGTTAGGTCCAAAAAGTGAGTGAAGAGTGAGCTGCTTTGTGTTCGCTACACTGTAACCGTTATACCATACTGACCATATTTGGCAGCTATATCGGTATCATATCCCTCGAGTCTTTCGTCCAGTGATATTTCCATGATAGCTGTAAGTAGAATTGGTTTCACAAAGTAACGAGTCTGCACTGGGACACAAGACGTGTAGCTGGTGAGACTCTAGTAGTTGCAATGACTTCGGCACTTGGCGTAGTGGCTTTTGATGAAGTCACCAAGTCATAATTTGATTGCTTTACCATTGCCGGGCAACAATGATGTGCGGCTCTAAGATGCCTATCTAGCATGTAGTGTCTGTTCCTATCACATTAAGCCACATGTTTTCCTCCATGATCTATTTATTACTTACATTGTTCATTCTCAGGGAAACGGAAACCATTTTCCTGTACTGAGTGCTCAGGCCGCCCAAATGATGGCGCTTTTGCACTCCATGCACCCATAATTAAAATGCATGTACTGAGAAGCGCCTTGTGTGGAACCTTTCGCTCAAAGAAAGGTCTTGTTTCTGCAACATAGGAGGATAGTGAGGCTTGTCTCCATACAGGTCGCATCAACATACAACAGAACAGCTATGCAGGTTTTGTGTCGTTGTGCTGGTTTTAAACCTTGAGGCATGGGAACATGCGCTTAACCGTTGGCTTAGAGTGTGCTGCCTACAGCAACGTGTTCTGCCACTGAAAATATGGCGAAGGAGCCGGAGGTAGAAAGGCTAGCGCCAACTGGAGCATCGCCGCGAAAACGCCAGCGCACCGCAATTGCACCGCGAGCAGCACCCACTATTGTTGAGAAGGAGGTGCGAAAGCACCAATTTGTAAAAAAAGCAAAAGTTTGCTGTGAAGGAGCGATTTAAAAGAAACATAGGAATTGGACAAAAATCAAATTGAGGTGCAGCCATGATAAAGCTACGTTTGCACCAATCCGTGGAGGATCTGGCTTCTTTGTTGGATTGTGACGAACGTGCAGTGGTGACAGTGAAGGCTTGGTTGGTGGAGCTTTTGGAGGTGCGAACCGTGACGGTAGGCCAGAAATCCGATCGCAGGGGCAAGGACAGAGGCACAGAGAAAGCAGTCGTCACCGCTACATGACTGCAGAATAATCCCACTAATGCAAACTGTTTCATGTGGGTAAGGCAAAGGTATATGTTGTGAACTGCGAGGGTCCAAATGTACTAGACGCTGAGTAATGAGAAATACAGAGTCCTGGACCAGAGTCCATTCCACCTGAAACATTTCCTGACTCTGAATTCTTTGCATTATTCTATGAGGCCTTTGTAGCAGATGACAGCCATGTGGTATTGGTGACCGTGTGGGGTGTCATGGCCGATCGATTCTACACGCAGGGCAGCAAGGCCTTGGACTGCGATGGTTTTCCAACAGTGAAGTTGATTGGCTTTGACCTGGGTGTGGACAAGAAAGTGTTTCCAGCCGTGGCGAAGTTGGAGAATCTTTCAAATTCATCCTTCGTTTTCGAAAAGACAGGGGGTCGATGAAGGTGTTGGAGTGTAGGAGGTTGTAACAAAAACATGTAAAAGGAAATGTACCATTGACAGATCATGAAACGGTCTCATATTTGCTTTCGCGGCGGGTTATCACCTGGGTGGCAGGACAGTGAAGCCATTGACCATTGCACCAGCAGCAGGCACCCTGATCAATAACTACAGCATGTTGCGGAAGGCGAACAAGGCAACCATCAACATCATGGGGATCGTTGCAGAAGTTCAAGGAGTGCGCGAAAGCAAGAAGAACCAGTCCCTGTTAAAGGACCCAGGGCACAGCTTCGAGCCCAGCCAGAAGGGTTGTTCGCTCCTAGATGTCAATTAAAAACATATGACATGGGAGATTCCAGGTTGCAGCTATAGTAATGTGTTCAAAAGCGAGCATTGTTTGTATGAAGCCTTGCTTGCCAGAAGGACTTCAAATTGGTTGATATGGCTGGCAAATGTGTTTCTGTGGTAGCGACGGAGCAGCGCGTGGATAATTCGGATATCATCGAAGGTGCGGAATTGGCCATCTACTATGGGCAAGGAAGTGGAGGTAATGAAAGCTACGCAGATTCAATATGGCTTTTCCGTGAGTCGTACATTCTGAAGGTGAATGAGAAAGAGGTGCCTGCTGTAAGGGAAATTGTTGAATTTTCTTGAAAAGGTAGTGCTGCTGCATAATGAAACATCTTGGTAAATCAAGTTCCAAGTCCATCGAATCACGCAAATGTGCAATTTCTCAACCATGCAAAGCAAGAAACGTGGAAAACATATCGCAACAGTATTCAAACTTTATGCAAGTTAAAAAAATCAAGCAAATCATGCGACCATGCAATCATGCAATCAAACAGATGCAATTTGAACTCAGGTTGACGACCCAAAAAAAGTAAATCATTTTTACACCAAATAGAATTCCTTCAGTCATTTCTTATGGCTAAAGTTGCCGAGATGCTATTGGATGAAATTTGATTGTGGTTGTTCATACAAGTAGTTTGAATGATCGGATGCCACTACCTTTTGTATACTTTGGCAAAGCTGTGTGGTCAGACATAACTTCAGTCTTCGACATGATGGCTGTGAGTATAGAATAGGTTCGACAAATTCAAGTCTGCACTGGGACACGAGACGTCTCGCTGGTGAGACTCTAGTAGTTGAAATGACTTCGGCACGTGGCATAGTGGCTTTTGATGAAGTCACCGAGTCATAATGTGATTGCTTTTTGTCGTTGGCTTTGAAACAAAGCACGTCAGACAGATGAAAGGACATCACTGCGGAGCAACAATAATGTACGGCCCTAAAATGCCTATGTAGCATTTAGCGTCTGTTCTTACCACATTAAGCCACAATTATTTACCAGAGAGGTCTCAGGGCTCCATGTTGGTCTTTCGTGGCGTAGTGGCTTTCGATGAATAGAACGCTTTAAACTTCCGTGTTCTCGATGTTTTCGTCGAGGCATGTGAAGGGAGGACACAAATGATTCAGTCCATTGACCTGACGCTCATTTGTGGCAACTGTTGTTTGAGGAAGCTCTGAGACCACAATGACAACTAGAACTATTCACAGCACATGCAAATGTCCAAAGCTCATATTAGGCAATACTGGTAGTGCAGAAGGGTGTCTGGGCTCCATGTTGGTTTTTATTTTCAACAGTATTTGCTCCAAGCATTTGGATAGACCGCTGCACACTTCCATGTTCTTGATGTCTTCGTCGAGGCATGTGAAGGAAGGATACAAAGGGTTTAACCTATTGACCTGACATTAATTTGTGGCATCTGTGGTTTGAGTAATCTCGTCTGAGACCACACCTGTCGACCAGCTCAGCAAAAAGGCTGATGCTAACATCTGTCAGAATTCGTACTGCAATGCGGTTTCAGGGCTCCGTGCTGGTTTTCATTTTCAATAAGAATTACCATTAATCACTACAAAATTTTCCATAGTTGGCTCATTGGAACGGTCCGAACTTCCGTGTTCTTCCTGCTTTCATCGAGGCATGTGCAAGGATATACAGGTGAATTGAGATTATAGCCTGAAAACTCCCATGCACTATCAATGAAACATCAGTACAGCTTTCATGGATGCCCAGAACCGGCGTGATATGGAAAAGAAAACAACGAGCATTGCACAGCAACAATTTTGCAACGTTCCAGCACATTTGACTCCCAATTAAGAGTCTGGTGAAAAATACTTGAACCCAATTTAAGGCAATTGCGTCGAAGAAGTTGAGTTTTCTTTTGCAATGAAGTTGTGCTTGAACTTCTGAATTTCAATTAATGACATAAGAATCTGGTCTCGTCTGTGTTAATTAAAATGCCGGTGTGTGCGTCCAAGAAGCGATGTTTGGGTACATGAAGTTGACGTATCAAGAAGTGTTTGCGCAAAAATGCAGTCTCATGAGCAGGTATCTTCATCTTGAAGTTTGGTCTTCGTGCAACGCAGGCTGGTTACTGTTTGGAAATTTGAGTAAGGGTCGTGAATCAGGAACAAAAAAGGGACTAAAAAGAGAACGTTCACTACCTGACTTTACCTCCCAAATATGGTTGCCGGAACTTATTTCTGTCGTTAATGTTCAGCATCCTCAAACATTATGGTGATCAGAGGCAGTTCCGAAATCATCAACACGGTCATGCAATTTCTGATGCTCCTGACATGTCCCAAAACCCGGGTTCTCACTTCAGCCAAACCTATTTCCCCAACGAATCGGCCCCAATGAGGTAGAAAGGTTTGCATGAAGAAACAAGAATGATACGGAGACATGTTCAATATGAGCAGATATGCAGGTTTTGATTCGTTAAAACGGTTCTGAACCTCGGGGCATGTAGACATGGCAGGATCACGCAGCCGTTGGCTGACAGTGTGTCGTCCGTAGCAACGCGTTGTGCCATTGAAACTATGGCAAACGATGAGGAGCAAGAAGAAGGAATAGCGCCAACTGGAGTAGCGCCGCGAAAGCGGCAGCACTGCAATTGCACCGCGACCAGCACCCACAGTTGTCGAGAAGGAGGTGTGAAAAAAGGAAATTTGAAAAATGTGGACGTTTTGTGAAAATTAAAGGTACACCAAAAAGAAATATTTCTTTGATGCAGAGGAATCCTTGAGGCCACACGTAGAGATTGCACGAAGATAAATGTGAGGTGCAGGCATGTTGGAGTTGAATTTGCACCGATCCATGGAGGATCTGGCTTCCTTATTAGAGTGTGATGAGCGAGCAGTGGTGACGGTGAAGGTTTGGTTGGTGGAGCTCTTGGAAGTGCGAACTGTTACAGTGGGCCAGAAAACCGATCGCAGAGGCAAGGACAAAGGCACTGATAAAGCAGTCGTCACCGTTTCATGGCTGCAGACAAACCGGTCCATGTGTGTAAGGCCAAGACAATGTCTTGCTAACTCCAACACTCCAAATGTACTGGCAATTTGGTAGTGAGAAATGCAAAGGCAGTGAGACGGATGAATTTCATGAGAGACTTTTTTTGAACTTCGCATTTTCTGCAACATTTTTTTGAGGCTTTCGTGGCAGACGCCAGCCATGTGGTATCGGTAACTGTGTGGGGTGTCATGGCCGATCGATTCTACACGCAAGGCACCAAGGCCTTGGACTGCGATGGTTTTCCAACAGTGAAGTTGATGGGCTTCGACCTGGGTGTGGACAAGAAAGTGTTTCCAGCCGTGGCGAAGTTGGAGAGTCTTTCAAATTCATCCTTTGTTTTCGAAAAGACAGAGGGTTGATGCAAGTGTTGAAGTGTAGGAGGTTGTAACAAAAACATGTAAAAGGAAATGTACCATTGACCGATCGTGAAACAGCCTCTGGATGGCAGGACAGTGAAGCCTTTGACCATTGCACCAGCAGCAGGAACCCTGATCAATAACTACAGCATGTTGCGGAAAGCGCACAGAGCGACCATCAACATTATGGGGATTGTTGCTGACGTTCAAGGTGTGCGGGAAAGCAAGAAGAACCAGTCGCTGTTAAAGGACCCAGGGCAAGTCTGAAGCGCAGCTAATAGTCTCACTAAATCTTAAATACCAGATAAGAATAGACAAGATGGGAAATTTCCAAGTCGTAGTTACAGCAATGTGTTCAAAAGCAAGTATTGTTTACATACAGCGTTGTTTGCCAGCAGGACTTCAAATTGATTGACACGGCTGGCAAGTGTATTTCAGTGGTAGCTACAGAGCAACACGTGGACAATCCCGATATCGTTGAAGGTGCAGAATTGGCCATCTACTATGGACAAGGAAGTGGAGGTAATGAAAGCTACGCAGATTCAATATGGCTTTTCCGTGAGTCGTACATCCTAAAGATGAATGAAAAAGAGGTGCCTGCTATAAGGGAAATTGTAGAATTTTCCTGAAGAAGGTAGTGCTCCTACATGATGTCATGAGCAACATCAATGAATATGTGCAGATCAAGCAAATCATATAATAACGAGACATCTTGGTAAATCAAGTCACAGGTCGATCAAATCATGCAAACGTGCAATTTCTCGACTATGCAGATCAACAAACGTGGAAAACATATCACAACAGCATCCAAAATTCATGTAAGTCAAAAAATCAAGCAAACCATACAATCATGTAATCATGCAATCAAACAGATACAATTTGAATGCAGGTTGACAACCCAAAAAATGAATCATTTTTACACCAAATAGAATTCCTTCAGTCCTTTCTTAAGGCTACAGTTGCTGAGATGCTATTGGGTGAAATTTGATTGTGGTTGTTCATACAGGTAGTTTGAATGATCCGATGCCACTACCTTCTGTATACTTTGGCAAACCTGTGTGGTCAGACATAACTTCAGTCTTCCACATGATAGCTGTGAGTAGAATTGGTTTCACAAACTACGAGTCTGCACTGGGAAACAAGACGTCTCCCTGGTGAGACTCTAGTAGTTGCAACGACTTCGGCACTTGGCTTAGTGGCTTTTGATGAAATCACCAAGTCATAATTTGATTGCTTTACCTCCTTGGTTTTGAAACAGAGAATGTCACACAGATAGAAGGACATCAAAGCGGGACGACAATGATGTACGGCCCTAAGATGCCTATGTAGCATGTAGTGTCTGTTCTTATCACATTAAGCCACACCTATTTACCCGAGGGATCTCAGGGCTCCATGTTGGTCTTTATTTTCAATAGTATTTGCTCCAAGCACTTAAAATAGAACCCTTTAAACTTCCGTGTTCTTGATGTTTTCGTCGAGGCATGTGAAGGAAAGATACAAATGGTTCAACCCATTGACATGACACCCATTTGTGACAACTGTTCTTCGAGGAAGCTCTGAGACCACAATGGCAACTGCAAGTGTTGACGGCTCATGCAAAACAGTGCATGTGGAAATTGAACCGTCCATTTTGCACTCCATGCACCTATAATTAAATTGCATGTACTGCAAAGCACCTTGTCTGGCACCTTTCGCTCACAAAGAAGTCCGAACGGCAATGATTTCAGCAAACCTAGTAGGAAAACGTCTTAATCACGTACATGGTATTGAAGCAAGGATTATCAACAAGTGTCCATACACATATTAATGATGCTTGATGAAAAACAAAGCCGACTGCAAAAACGTAAGAATTAGGTCTTGTATATGCTGCCAAGAATGCTGGTACCTGCATGCAGGAAATGATATTTGACGAAAAGGAATTGATGTACGGAAAAGTGTTGGCATAAATGCAACGCGATGACCAGGTATCTTCATCTCGAAGTCTGAATCTTCACGCGGCTCAGGCTCCTTGGTGACACTATATGGCTGTACCTTTCAAATGATGTTTTGTCATGGCAAGTAGCCTTTCCAAATCGTGTTTTCCAAAGAATAACCGAAGTGACGTCGCTTGTACTTATAGCCTCACTGTGATTTGCTTTCGATTGGGCTGGAGGAGGGAAAGAGAGTCATTTTGACAGCAGTTGCCGTTCTTGAGGCAGCTGCACCCCAAAGTCGTAGGTTGTGTTGGTTCTTTTGTGTCCGCAGCATACTATAGCATGGTGATTTCTGATACTCCATCAGTTGTATGAAATCCTTGAAGACTAAGAAAATCATTGTCCCAACGCTCCATTTGCCACCACATGGGACCACATTAAACGAATCGCTGTCCAAATGATGTGCAAGCCCTACGTTCAGAAAGTCAGCTTGCTTCTGCAATTTCAACCTCATTGTAGTGGTCCCGAAACTTTGCCAACACATCTTCTTACAGCAGGTCATGATCTGGAAGCGCTGTGCACAAACTTGCAAAACGCAAGCCTTCGGACATAAGACAAAAGATGATCGAACACATGCAAGACTGCTGCATCGGGTTTTCTTTCAACATCCATATTTTAGTATTTGCATCTGCATGTGACCTCGATAACAATTTACCTGGAGTACATGCCACGTCCTCACCACTTGTTTGCTTTCGCTTTGTGCTTGGCTGTCATGAGCATAACATGCACAGAACGAGACCGCATACAGGCACTTGACTTAAGGATTAGCTCCGTCCCTCAATCCTGTCACGTGGTGTTGCTGTGCCATAGTTGCTGCTCTTCTCCTTTGCAGTTCTCAAAGAAGCCTTCCAACTAATGTTGCAGTGCTCGGAGATCTATAAGTACTTGCTAGAGTTCCCGAGCACCATGAGCCCGACAAGAGGATATGCACCTACAAAGAATATGCAACAGGAACCCAATACAACTATGCTGGTACTGACTATGGGTTTGACGACAGTTTTGGCTATTTTGGCAGGATGGTTCGTTTTTCTTCCCAAAAAACGTGGTTGGATGGCGTGCAAATGTGTCCAGGCAACTACCCTCATGACAGATGTTTGTACGAATCCCATGTCTGATGACGAATGTGTCAACTCCGTTCTTTCAGAATCTCCCGAGGCAAAGAAACGCAGATATCGACGTGATCCCATGAGCGAATGTAGTGACCCTGGACTCTCCGTTGAACCTGGAAAACCGATTGCTCGATTTGATTGACACCATGCTCTTCAACCTCAAGAGCCCAGAGCTTACCATTACCCGAGTCTGGACCTTCGCAACTTTGCATATGTTCCATGCTTTGTATGTGATGTATTTTGCACTGATGAACCATGACCTGGGTGCTATGGAAGATGTGCTTGAACTGTGTGAAGATAAAGATCCTATGAGCAACGTCCATCACAAGGAAAAAATGATGGATGCCTTTATCACAGAGTTTGGTTCGGGCATTCCAACGTTTATCACCTTCCGAGATGCGTTGTCCAAACTTTTAGAGTTTTTGCATCGGAGACTTCAACAACCTCATGTATTGAAACGCATTGCTTTCACAATGATGGAAACATTTTCTGCCTACAAGAATTGTACTCAGCTTGACCAACCCCAAGACTCATCAGATACCTCAAGTGCCTCTGATGATGAAATGCAAGCTCCAGTACAGGGATCTACTGATAACCCTCCATGCGTGGGCCCCATGTCTGATCCTCCTCTTGCCGAAGATCCCGAACATGGTTTTAGTAATGGTTTGCATCAAATGATTGATGCCAGAGAACGCGCTTTAACCGTCTTGAGGCAAAGGCGCATTGATGCTCTTGATTTTGGTACCCAAGAAGAACTTCGGGCGATTGAGCACGAGATTGATATCATCACTTCGCTGTAGTCGCATCTCATGTTTCCTATCAAAAGTATGCAATCAGTGTCTTGATCATCTTCGCGGTGACTCAGCAGTCCTGTGGTGACGCAATCGTAACTCGAGACTTGCTGTTTGTCAATGTCAATGTCAACGGCTGTCCGGCTGCTTGACCAGAGACGATGCCCAATATATTCCTTGAAGGAATCATGAGGAAATCAATGCGGGTTGATAGCAATTTACCCCGTAGTACATATCATGTTCAAACCACTTGTTTGCTTTCACTTTTTGCTTGGCTGTCATAAGGATGACATGCACAAATCCCGACCGAATACAGGTGCTTGGTTTAAAGGTGAAAAGAATCAGAAATGCATTGCTATAAACCAAACCTCACTTGGCATGCCAAAGGATCGTATTACACATTTAGGAAGATCGGCCCTGTCACACGTTTTGAAAGAATCAAAAAATGCTGTGCAATGAATCAGACCGCACGTGGCACGCAAAAGGATGATGTTACACATTTGGGACCGGTCTTCTCACATGTTCTGTATTTCGATGCAGAGGCTGCCACCGGTGCCTGTCCCGTAGCAAAGCTTGAGCTCAAGACTGATGAAGGGACCTGGCCCTGTCGATTGCCTTCCATGCAGGCTAAAGCATGAGGCCGACTGTGCAGGCTATAAATGCACAAGGCCCTCCGCATGGGCTTCACATATGCGAGGTGCTGACTGTAAGCGCTTAACGGGCATGTCCCGCGCCCTGATTGGCATCCCTTCTGGGAATGAATGTGTCTGCAATCGCTATGCAAGTGCCAGTCTGCAATCACATTTGGCTCGGAGAGTTATGAACAGACAATCGGGTACATTGACAGAAAACACTAGGCCTTTGTCCGTCACACATGCAGGTCCACGTGCATTTGCCAAGAATACACGCCTCTGCTGCAAAGGCGGCGGCTACGCAGGAGAAACAAAACCCCAACGAAGCTGTTTTTTTTGTCGATCAAAAGTCCCGCTATATAAACCATACCAGCTGAAAGAGGAGTATGGTACGCAGTGTACCATATGTCGGCGATACACGTGCGCTGCATGTTGTAGATGGGAATTGAGCAAACCATACTGTCCCTGGTGTGCCCAACATGGAGCCAAGATGTCTATAGATCAACGCCGTATAAACTCACACGGACGGGCTGTAAGTAAATGCTGTAAAGCTTGGAAAGAAACCAGAGACTGGGCAGACGTCGTGGAGTTTGTGCGCGCCCTGCAAAGTCATAGAAGGCAAGGGCAAGCCATCGCATTCAATACTGGAACACTCTCCGACACCTTGGTGTCAGAACAAGGGACACTGCCACATCATGACGCAATGGAGCTTGTTAAAGCAATCGTTTTGTCACAGCTACAGGATCAACATACTTTGCGAGACATGCTGGATCTCGATTGGGTGCAAGAGTGGGCTGGATGGACTGAATTGGACAATAACGCCACAGAAGAAACATGTAAAGCCCTTGCAACTCGTTTCCTCAAACTTTCACATGCAAATGCACTCGTCCCAAACCAGCGAACTGACGACGAACGTCTGCAAGAGCTAGAACAAGAAGGATTTATCCGGCGCATTGCATCCCCACATGGACGCAACAATTGCCTAATCGACTCCTTGATGCTGTGTCTGTCTGTAGCTAACGACATTCCACAGGAGCTAACAGACAACCCTGAAAAAAGACAGCGATTGGCTAACTTATGTCGTGCCAGGCTGATAAATGAGGTGGGGCCCGAAGCCGGAGACTTTGATGAAGAGTGTTTCCCATACTTAGACGCTGAACGGGATGCCACCATCATCATCCAATTTTTGTTAAACTTTTTTCACGTGAACCTAAAAAATTATGTTTTGACTGTGCACGATCGTTTCGCCCACGAGGGACCTGATCCAGAACGCGGGATCACCGCATTCAACTTGTTGAAGAGACGGCAACAGACTTTAAAAACTTACACGTATACAATCACACCAACATATTGGCATGTGGCTACCATTTCGATGCCCTGCTACCCAGCCAAACTACGCCCTCCTGGCAAGACATTGCACCACAATCTAACCAGCCTGCTGCAACAGTTCATGCAATCGAAACTCTGCCCTTTACAGCACCAAAAAGAAAAACATCTCTAGCAAAAAAAACAGTACTGGGAACCAAATTGGGTGCCACAAGCACGGCCCCAGCATGCATTGAGATGGCACGTGAACGTCCTCGAGTGCGGCAACACTGCACGAAAAAAACAAAGAAACCAACCCCCAAAGCGGCTACAAATGCACGCAGGAAAGACCCAGCGAGATGTTCTAAAAGCTTCCGCAAGTCCATTCCCGTAAAAGATACAGGTGCCCCTTTGTTAACACGTTTGACAGGGAAAGCGATCCCAGACAAAGCGTGCCTACAGATGAACCCGATATGTATGTCATGAACGTATTGAAAATCAATCAAGGTAACCAGGACCCTCGAGCTGTCCGCGAAGACCACATCGAACAGATCGGCAGTGCACTCTTGCAAAAGCCCACATTGCCGGAACGCTTCCAAACATTGTCTGGTAACGACTGCGGCTTCGATCTCCCAAACGTGCACTGTGCATTCCGTGGCTGCGTAAGGAGACAAGGAAGAGGACCTACGACAACATCTTCTGCAAAATCATCGTACAGAACTACAACAACCCCACCAGGTAACATGGAAATTAGAAAAAATCGCAGTAGAACTCATGGCCACGTACGAAGACGCAATCACATGGAAATGTCGAACTGCAGCCCCAGTTGCAAATCCATCAATAGACCGACGCTGCCTGAAAGCTTTTCGTACCGAGTTCAAGGGGGATTCAATTGCACAACTCATTTGCTTTGTGTGTGCTCGACGGTTTCCACACAGTAGTACAACCAAAAACCCTAGAATAACATACAGACGAGCCATGAGCAAATCCGGATCCCGACTTCTAAACCGCACCGTACAAGAAATTGAAGCCCTCCTTGGCCTGAATGCATACCAAGACCTCTACGAAGCTCCTGCAATGCGTGAGGACGACATTTTTGAAAATTGGACGTGCACCGGACAATGCAGTGGCATGAATTTCACTTTGTTGTGCTGCCCCGAAGACAAACGCTGCGCGAAACGTTGTCCTTCTAACGCATTATGTCCAGCATGCGAAACACCCATATGTGCCACTTGTTGGGATGCAATCGCACTTAACGGAAAATTACCACCAGAGGCATTGAGTAACGACATGATGGTCTTCTACGGGCCAAACGAGATATACGAGTCCCAGGTCACATTTATGGAAATGTTGTGCGCAAGCCCATGCGTAACAACCTTAATGTGCTTCAGCCTCGAAAAACGATATCGCATGCATCGCACATGGGATGAGAACGCATGGATGAACGACTACCGTCTGGCAGCTCGTGGCAATGCCACAACCTTCCCATTGGCATGGGAGAATCTGGTTGAACAATTGCAAAGCATAGGGGACATAAAATCCCCGAACCTGCTACCACGCACGGGCCACCAGCTAGCTGAAGTTGTACGGGTACTCATAAAAAGCAATGCTGCTGAGAAAGAAACTGCGGAAAGCCTGAAACACATTTTGCATCAAGCCACCGTGCGGAGACACGTTGTTCTTACCTTAATCCAAACTGCTGCAATCGCAACCATCCAGCCTACCAGCACCTCGACATGGAACAAGTACTGATGAAAGCCTCGGACTTGCCAGAAAACGGCATACCCCCCGAAATCATATCAATACTGCCACACGACAACGACCTAGACAATTTACAACCACAAAAAAATGCCACTCCGGTGCCAGAAAGCATGTCCCCATCGCAAGCAGCTTCCGAACTCGGACATTGGCTAAAGCCAAATGCGGTGGTATGTGAGAAGTCATCCGCAGGCAACAGCGATCTTAACGCGGCCCAAGTGTCAACCTTAAAAGCTACAGTCCCAGATTCAGAACAAGATTCAACAATCACTAGCCTCACATTAACTACAGGCAATCGATTGCTCGATCAATTCAAAGCAACGTACTTTGGAATGGCATTCCCCCACGTTTTTAAACATTGCACTGCTATGCCAGACCCCCCTGAATGGAGCCCCAATCCCAGACATCGACGTGCACCAGATGCACCACGTATAGAACTAGGCAAATGGGTACAAGTGATGGCAAGAAGATGCGAAGCTCAAATCGGTCGGGATTGGACCTTCGGGTTCACCTCTTGGAATCTCTTGTTTCGTTCCGCTTTGAACCTATCTCGTACCCCAGTCAAATACACAGAGCCCGTTTTCGATGAGACCAGTAAAGCCTGGCGGAACCTCACAGCGAAGGATATAGAAGCAGGGGCAGTGCAACTGCTTGCGGCCCTGCAGCACGGCTCATATGTAGATTTGCACGGCCGTCCCAAGCAAGTCAAAGGAGACATGAGCAAACTCCCATATGTGCGTGGCTTGCAGCCAGCAGCCCGAAAATTACTGCAAAATATGCGTGCTGTTGGATCAACACTGCCCGGGACTCAAGAAGCTCGACGAACAATGCGTTTCGAAATTGAAGCTCTGCGGATCAGATTTGGGGTTCCCTTATTTGTAACTTTTTCCCCCGACGAGGCACACCAACTTCTTTACATACGAATGTCACGGACTCGCCACTCGGATCCAGTGCGACGAGCACATGCATTCCAGGAGTGGGTTTCAGGCGACAAAGACTTTCCCCATCTTGTTGACCCCAACACTATGGCAGTTCATATCGAAACCATGCGACGCGCTCTACCAGTTTGGGAACAGCGCCGTGCAACACTGGCGCGGGATCCTCTCGCATCTGTCGACGGTTTCAAGCTCCTGGTGCAACTTGTCTTGACTCATTTATTCGGTTTGCACATGTGCGAACAATGTCCAGATTGTAATCGTCACGGCACGTTTCGAACACCGTGTACATCCTCGACAGGCAGCAATGCCACGCTAGTCGGTGGGGTTTTTGGACGAATGGACGCAGCTTACATCACCATTGAAGCTCAAAAATCCACAGGGTCTTTACACGCACACGGCCAATGTTTTGTACAGTGCTTGCACCAGCATACACCTTTACAGGAAATCTTCTCGCTGGCAGAAGACCGCCTTCGGTCCTTACGGGAGGAATACCTCGAGTACGTTTCACATGTTACGCACAGCGTCTATCAAGGTCAAAACACAGATCAAATTGCAGCTGGTATTGCAGCAGCAGAAGCCCAATGGCCAGACTACAAAACGGACACCATCATGACATCCTTTCCCCCGTATCAAACAGCCAACGCCCCCAACTGTCAAACTCCGGAAGAAGAAAAACAAGAAGCGCAGGAATGGGCCAAAAACTATTTATGTGACGATATTGTACATCTTCAGTACATGAAACAACACCACTATCACAAGCTAAATCCAGACACAGGAGAGCGTATACCATTGCGAGGCTGCCAACGTGCAGATAAACCAGGAGAATGCAAAAGCGATTACCCACGCACCTCTTGGCTAAGCCAAGAAGCCATCATCCTCTGTCCCTGCCAACTCGAAGCCAGAGGATTCGCTCAACACGGACGCAAGAACCGGCTGTGCAGTTTGCAAGGTCCATACGGTCACGAGTACCTCAACGGCTGCCACCCTGCATTGCTCGGTGGCATACGAGGAGGCAACATCGACGTACAAATTCCTTACCGATTACCATACGCTTGCAAAAATTGCGGAAAAGAGCTGAATGCCTCTCAGAAGCACGCAGTGGTTGCAGCAGTTCAACGCGCACAGGATGCTCAAACCGGATATTGCTCCGACTACTGCGCAAAAAATCAGCCAATGGCCTTCCACGAGATCCGCGAATTTCAAAAAGGTCATTGCCAATTGCACAAAGATATCCTGCAAAGAGGAGATTCCCTAGACAAAGTTGGCAAAAAACCATGCCATGCGCATTATGAGCGACGCGTACTTGAAGGGAATCGTACGCGGTCAAGTAGAATGTTGCAATTTGCGTGCAAATCATCTGGAAGCATGCCCTGTCGCAGCCGAACGCGTGTCCTCTTCGAGTCTAATTTCATTTCCAGGTGCGACATTTTTGAACATGGTTCGACGCTTGGCAGACAAAGATGACAACGTTCCCCAAACCACTGCATGGCGTAAGCAAAGTGGACACTTACGTGCCCTTGATTGGGCCCAAGCATACGGGCATCGCCCTTCACATTCTGGCCTCTGGGAACTTTCACCTTACGAGTTTTTCATGTACTGGGATGTACATCCAACAAAAATACCCGCATCCAAAAAGGATTGGACAGAAAAACCACCTGAAACTTGGGACGTCACATTGACCCCTAAAGGACAAACGAAACTCCAAAAGGCACCTAACCCTGAAGCCAAAGTAAGACTCATCCCCGGACAAGATTACAAACAGAAAACTGCTGTTACAAATACGCGAGTCCAATACACAGGGAAAAGCAGCCCATACCTTCAACATAACTGGTACTTGCGGCGGAAACCAATACCTCAAGTGCCTTGCTTCGCCCACTGCCCGGTACCTGCCCGCTTGGATGAAAACGTGGATGAAAACGCACGTCTGGCAATCCCCGGCCTACTTCCGTGCATGGACTTTGGATACCAACAGAAGCACGAATGCAGTACCACATGTTACCGCCCTACGCAGCCACGAACAAAGCTGGGAAAGCGCATTGCGTACCTGGCTCAAACGTCTGCCCTGCCAAGAAACAAAAAATTATATAGGCAACTTTATGTCCGTTTACCGCGTACGTCCATCGGTAGAAGGACAGGAAAACAGCGACGATGAAGGAGCAGACACGGCCCTGCAAGTAACACCACAGGACCTCCCACAAGCATTGCAAACAAAAATTTCCGCACACGGAAAAAAATCGGAAACAGAATCCCACAGCACAACAGAAAACCTGGTTGCCCAGGCTCTTCACACAGTCCAAAACATTTGGGCAACGGATCCAGTACATGTTCAAGCAGACTCTTCTACACCTAACAATTGGGACCAAGTACCAGCAGAAGCAGCAATACGTGCTGCCAACTAGACGCCGGATATCCCGAAAGCCAAAAGTGATATGTTAATGATGTGTTAATGTCTTGTATATAAGAGTGAATTAGTTGACCACCAAATAAAGTATCAACAATAATAGCTGACCAGCAATCCCTGATCGCAACAAAATGATATAGACGTCTATATCTGAAAATGTATCGTTTTCGGTATTTGGTAGTGCGGTAAAAGGCGAAGCTCATGTGCAGGGTACTGCGGGAAAGGGCGAAGCCTGATAAAAGAAAAAACTCATACAGAAAACACAACGACAACAACAACAACAACAACAACAACAACAACAACAACAACAACAACAACAACAACAACAACAACAACAACAACAACAGAGTCAACGAGGCATCAGCCTGAAAAGTCACACAATGCAAAGGCGACAAAGCATGCAAACACATCCGACACATGAAAGCATATAGACATGAAGATGACCATCAACCTCAGGCCAACCATTCATTTGATGATAAGTTATATAGTTCGAAAAAGTACGATTGCATCTGTATCCAGACATCAAAAAGGCCATGAGCATCAAGCCAACCTGACAAGCTATATGACTTTCAGGTACTGAGGCACAAAAGTTATATAGCTTGAATAGCTCATTTGCAACCCTTACTATACTGACATCAAAATGGTTATCAACACCAGGCCCACCATGAAAACACCGCTACGAAATAACATCACGAAACGAATCAATGGAGTGGACAGATCCTTTTTTCCACTTCAAAAAACCTCGGGGCTCTTTCGCGACGTCACAAAGGCTATCGTCCGCCCCGCATCTCACTACCAAAGGAGGACACCTCGCTGAATTTGAGCAGAATAAACCAGAACAATAAAGGGCATGTTGATCACATAGAAGAGTTATCCATCCATCTATATGACATAGCTGCATGGTACCAAGACAAAAAAAGTTATATAGCTCGAATATCATCTGCGATAGACATCAAAATTGATCAAATCCTCTTTCTCAGGTCAGTGCCGCATGTGACGCGTCGCGCACGCCGTGCTCCAACCTCAAAAAACAATTCATGTGTAACTAAAACACGAAACAGCCATCAATATGAAGCAAACCTGAAAACTGATCACATCAAGGGGAACAACCTGAAAAGTTATACAAGTGGGAGATAACAATCCGAAAAAAAAACTCGGTTCCCAGCTTTGTGTCACACTTCGTGCACCTCATGGATCTCAGAACCGATCACACTCAAGTTTGCGCGTCAACGTCATGTGCCAAGGCAGCAAAGCAGACAAATACCATACCTCCTAGACGTGTCTATTTATGTAGGTGGACATCCAAGAGGCCATCAACATCGAGCCAACCCATTGAGCTATATAACTTTCCACCGATCACACGTGGGAGAATCAACAAAACACGACGGCAAATGGATGCAGTTTTTTGCGCGCCAACCACACAACATCCTGGACACTTTCATCCAAAGACGTTCTGCAAATTCTAAGCAAGACGCCAAGTTTAATATCACACAGGTGGCGCTTTATAAATTTTTTTCCGCCTCCATTCAAAGAAAGGCGTCTGGCTTGGACCAGAGCTGTCATCCTCAAATAGGGTTATGAAAGCCAAAACATCTTCATCGAAAGCTTCTTCCGCATCATACCCTAAAGACGTATGCATATAGATGCTTCTCAAAGAAGTACAACCAATAAAGGCATCGACCCCAATACTTTGCACTTTTGGAGGGATGGAAATTTCCAGCAAACGGACGCAACGTTTGAAGGCCTTGTTTTTCCAGCAAACGGACTCAACGTTTGAAGGCCTTGTTTCCTATGACTGTCAGAGACTCTGGCATGATGACCCTTTCCAAAAAGCAGCATTCTTCAAAGGCACCCTGTCCAATGACCGTCACCAAAGCAGGTATAACCATGTGTTCGAGAGACTCACATCCTTTGAAAGTATCTCTTGAAATGCGAGTCAACGGTCCACAGATTGAGATGTTCTTCAACCCATAGCAGTCCTGGAAGGCAGCTGCTCCGATAAAACCAACCGAGGCAGGAACAGCGATGCCTCTCAGATTCGGGCAATCTTTGAAAGTCCCGGTTGAAATCATAGTCAACGACCCACCGAGTGTGATTTTCTCCAAGTCCTTGCAGCCTGAAAAGGCATGGCTACCAATGAACTCTACGGACTCAGGCACGGCCACGCTTTCCAACGACCTGCACCTGGAAAAGGCGCCGGGCCCAATGATTGTCAAGGACTCAGGCAGAGTGATGCGTGTCAAGTTGTAGCATTGTATAAATGCCTCTTGGTGGATAGTAGTCACAGACTCTGGGATTGTCACCGTAAGCACATTTTCGCAGAGCTCGAAGGCAACCCATTCAATTTCCGTGATATGGGACGGAATGGTAACATGAAGAAAGTCCTCTTCATGGATGTCTTCTCGTGTTGCCGCTTCAACCTCTGTTCTGGTGTAAATGACCATCACGTCACATCCAGCGCGCATAAGGCCGGCGGATTCCAGTGTCTGATCATCATCTACTAACAATCCGTCCGCCAAAACCTCTACACAACAGAGCTTTTTTTCTTCAGGTGGATCCTCACGATGCTTGTGGGCAAGTAGTTTCACCTTCAATTCTTTAAGAGTATTTGTGGGAAAGACCTCAAAAGTGAGCTGCTCACCTTGCAAGGTAGCGACTCGCATTTTTCGACGTTTTGGAAGCGGCCCCGCCTGATGCAAACGCATAAGACCTATCATTTTGTCGAACACACAAGGCCGAAAATTTAAATAGCCTTTGAAGTACCCGTTTCTATCGAACCCGAAGCAAATATGGCCGCGAGCATGATGCGGTCGAAAGATCTCATTCGAAGCAACTCGAAAGATCATGAAAGCAACTCGACGCAGTGAGAATGTCACAAGGGTCACTGATATAATTTAATCGCAGGATCGTTTTCAACACCAGTTGCTGTAGACATCAAAATTGATCAATACCATTTCTCAGGTCAGCACCGCATGTGAAATCTCCAACCAGCCGTGCATCAACCTGAGAAGTCATACAATGCAAAGGCAACGAAGAAAACATGTACGAAGATGCACAATGACAAGAGAATAGCTGCTTGAAGTTACAGCATTGAGAAAACAACAAACAATACCGCACATTGAGAAAACAACATCAAAGGCAACAAAGTTCAATGCTTACCAAAAATGCTTACGATGCAAAAATGATTTTCCGAGCTTCGAGCCTCACATCAATACCATTCGAACCTCAGAACCGATTGCATTCCAGACTTTCGGAAGAAAAAAAATGTTCACACATGTGTCACGTTAGCAAAGCCGATAAGTAGCATAACACAACCAAGAGGCTATCGACAACAAGTCAACCCATTGAGCTACATAACTTTGAGGCACCAATGCAGAAAAGTTATATAGCCGAAAAATCAGTTCATATAGCACGACGGCGATCCACCCCGCATCTTTTTCTCCAACTGACCTTCCAGTAGTGTCCAGTCCACTAAAGACATCCCTCTGACTTCTCCTCGCTCCAACATGAAACCGTGTGGGCTAGAAACAAACTCTTCGTCCTTGCTCACCTTCTTCGGTCAGTTCTGACATCCAAATACTCAGAATGTGTTCACATTGCATCGCCGCCCCCTTCGCCCATCCCCTCCTCCGGCGATCCTCCTCCGGCGATCCTCCACCGCGAAATAAGGTGATATGCTGCAAAACATGAGGTTCGAATGCTCCTGCCACGTTACATCTCAAAGACTCATTTATCCAGATGTTCGTCAAAGAACGACAGATCTTCGAAACGCTCCATGGTCTTGGTGACTAGCACGCCCTCATCAACAAGGAGCCTCTCCAAAGAATCGCAATCTCCAAAGGCATAGTCCCCAAAGGTTTGAACCGACCCAGGGATCGAGATTTCGGATAGAGAACTTCATCCTGCAAAGACAAGTTTTCCAATGATCGTCACAGAAGCGGGTATGTGGATGTGCGCCAAGGCATCGCAAAAATGAAACGCGAACTCACCCATTTGTTCTACGCCCCAGGACATGGCGACTCTTTCCAGTGCTCTGCAGTTGAAAAAAGAACTTCTATTCGGAAGAGTTCACGTTCAACCAAATCTTCACTCTCTTTCCCTTCAAACAGCAGCCATGCGCCGATTTCAACGACGATCATTCGAACTTCCGTTGTGACATTGAGCCAGCGAATCTCTGCGAGAGTGACGATCCAACCGTCTTGACAACCCCAAGCAGGAAAGTTATATAGTTCCAATATGTGTTTGTATGGACAGCAAAAAGAAGAATCAACATCAAGGCAACCCGACGAGCTATATAATTTGCAGGTACCAAGGCATAAAAATTATATAGCTCAAATATCACTTGCATTCAACATCAAGATCGATCAATACCTGCTTCTCGGGTCAGCACGGCATGTAACATCTCGTAACCGCCATGCGCCAACCTCACGGATGAATGAAGCTGGGAAAGGTCTTTATGACATCAAACTCGATCGACATACCAAACAACATACAGTTACAGTTGACTTATAGAAAGAATTCCACAACACCCCGAGCCCAGGGCAAAGTGTTTCGGCGGCAACCTGAAAATCGAAACAGAACAAAGGTGACAAGACACACATGTCCTATGGATGACAGCATCAAAAGTGGCACTTGTTAAGGCACCCGTTGAACATGAGTCGAAGCCAATCTGCTCCACCGGACGACCCGCATCCTTTTCGTGCTACACACATCATCCTGCATGGACACTTTCGTCCAAAACCGTCGGCGGTAAATCTCACTGAGTGAAAAAGGGTCGGGTCGCATAATTGCGGATCCGGAAAGGCCTCTGCGCCAAACCGCAGATGCTATCGCGAAATAAGGTGATGTGCTGCAAAACATGAGGTTCGAATGCTCCTTCCACATTACATCTCAAAGACTCATTTATCCAGATGTTCGTCAAAGATCGACAGTTGGCAAACGCACCATGGCCAATGACTAGCACGCCCTCATCAACAAGGAGCCTTTCCAATGAATCGCAATCTCCAAAGGCATAGTCCCCAAGGGTTTGAACCGACCCAGGGATCGAGATCTCGGATAGAGAACTACATCCCGCAAAGGCAAGTTGTCCAATGATTGTCACGGAAGCGGGTATGTGGATGTGCACCAAGGCATCGCAAAAATGAAACGCGGACTCATCAATTTTTTCTACGCCCCAGGACATGGCGACTCTTTCCAGTGCTCTGCAGTGGAAAAAAGCAAACTTTTCAATGACCTTGACGAAGCCAGGGATGGTGATGCTCTTCAAACTGTCACACCCTTCGAAAATATGCCTTGAAATGGTAGGCAAGGAACGAGGGAGGGTGATATGCTTCAAAGCCTTGCAGTCCGCAAAAGCACCTGCGCCAACGACAATGACCGAGTCAGGTATCATGACACTTTCCAAAGATACGCAATCTGCGAAGGCCAGTGGTTCAATGACTGTCAGTGAGTCCGGGAAAACGATACGGGCCAGAGACAGGCAGCCATCAAACGCGTGCGCCCCAATGGAAGTCACAGACTCTGGGATCGTCACCGTCAGAATCGTCTCGTCATATTCGAAGGCCTCCGGAACGATTTCGGTCACATGGGACGGGACAACAACCCCCTTTCGTGGACCTCTTTCGTGGATGCTTTGTTTTGTTGCCGCCTCCACTTCTCTTCTAGTATAAATGACCGTCACATCCGATTCTGGACATAAAAGCCCGGCGGACTCTACCGTTTGGTTATCATCCACCAACAGTCCACAGGTCAGAACCTCCACTTTAAGGAGTTGACGTTCAATCGGATCTTCGCACCCTTTGCTTTCAAGCAGCTTTGTCCGCAACTCTTTCACCGTGTTTGCTGCCGCCACTGTCACATTGATCATCTCACCTTGCAAAGTTTTGACTTTCAGTTCCTGTGGCACTGTCGCCATGGCTGTATGGCTGCGAGCAGGTTATTGTCGAATGATCTCACCCTGGAGCAAATCGAAATGACATCAGATCGAAACACACAAAGCAGAACAACCTGAAAAGTTATATATCTGGAAGGTAACAAGGCGAAAAACAAAAATATATACCAGAAAACAGGTTATTCTCACCGAAAACAACTTGGGTGCCCAGCTTCGAAGACATCACATACGCCTTCGCCGCCGTCGCCCGCCGTGCGCCTCACAGACCTCAGAACCAATCGCAATCGCACAAGTTTCTCATCGTCACAATTAAAAATCATCAAGACGCGACCACAAATGGAAACATAGTGTTTTGTGCACACAACATCACGGACACTTTCGTCCAGGGACGATATACATGTCACGAACAACATCATCGGCGATCAATCCCACCTCCCATCACATTTGTTTTTATTCTGAAAAAAACATACGACTCAATAAGAACGACTCGACTCGATAAGAACACAACGGCAAATGAGCGCGAACTTTTGTCCTTCGCGCCACATACATAACATCCTGGACACTTTCGTCCTAAGACCTTTTGCCGCGACCAAACGCATCAGCGATGAATCTCACTTGGTGAAATGGGGTCGCGCAGTTCAACTGCGAACCGGGAACGGCCTCTGCCTTCGACCCCAGACATCATGACTTTGCAGATGTGATGTTCCGCATTTTCAAAACTGAAAATTTCATCAAAAGTCTGACAAGAAGACATACCTGCATGTCTCCCAAGAAGACACCCAATTTCAACTGCCAAGGTTGGGACACATTTGTGATCCAACCTTGTCAATTAAAATCAAACACATCTGCAAAAATCCAGGTTGCCATCCAGTCACCGGAGCCTGGCAGAAGTCAAGGACCCTTGCTTGACTTTCACCATCAAGATTCTGGCTGTTTGTCGGATATCAGGCTGGCACCAACATTAAGGGGAAACCTTAAAGTGGACACCAGCCTGATATCATACAGAGCAGCTAGTTTGGCTACTGTATGACCTGTGTCTGGCTGATTGTCCTTCCTATATGCAGGAATGTATGACCAAGAAGGTGTTGCCGAAAGAACAACTACCACTCACAAAGTGTGGCCAAGAACAGCTGCCACTCATCCCAGCTGCAATCAGTGGTAGCTGTTCTTGTCAGATCACACAATGATTCGAAGGCGAGGCTGCGGTGATTCGAAGGCCAAAGAGTTGCCATCCAATCACCTCAGCCTGGCCTCTGTATGACCAAGGGAATGTATGACATCCAGTCACTGCCAAGATTCTGGGTGTTCGTCCGATATCAAGCCGGTGCCGACTTTCAGGAGACCTTAAAGTTGACACCAGCCTGATAAGGATTGCTCCTGCACAACCAGTAGGAATGTATGGCCAAGGGACATGACAAGGTGGAAACGCATTACGTTAGCTCCATGCCATGTCGCCTGGTAACTCCATAAAAGCTTGACAACCACAGGCGGAATCCTTGTTGAAGTTGCCTCCTGGTGTCATTCCACCAGTTGTTTCTTATGTCAAAAGTCACCCACCTGTTTGCCCTGTGAAAAGTCTGGCATTTTTCAGCGGGCGATCCTGAAAAGCAAATGTCGGCACAGCATGGACCTGGGAAGATCGTCCTGCATCTTGCACGATGATCTCTTTCTCATGTCCAGCACAACTTGGAAAGTGTGACCTTTGCAATGCAAGGCAATATTATTGCAGAATGCAGACTTGCATGTAAGGATGTTGATGTTGATGTTTCGGTTTGCAAATCACGGTGGCAAGAAACTCTGGATGCCATGCTGGACATTTACAGCAGCGCTGCAAAGGTCCTGCATGGCATCGAGAGTCACAACGGCTTGGAGGTTTTTTGTTTGACATCTTGAACCCATCAATAGAAAAAGTCATGTTCCTCTAAGCAAACAGAATCAGAATTCAAAGAATTCCATGTACCAACTCATGGCTCTGTCTGACAGATGTCAATGGTTATGGCTTTGAGCAAGCAAAAGTCACACAGTTTGGGCATCACGAATGTTTGGAACTCTCTTGATTGAAGACCGGTGTTTGCTGACAACCATGATGAGCATGTTGACTGAATGTGTCTGTTTGTCATGTCCACCACCAGACCAACTGGCCTGCCTGTCCTCCATCTGTCCATCAAAAATAGATGTTAATTCTTTTCTTCTAACATTTTCAAATCCAACTTTGTGGCAAGACTCACCTGGCAACTCTTTTTCGACACAGCGCTGGATGTTTCTTGTTTACTGGACTGCTGTTGAGTCTGAGAGTTTAGCCTAATAATTAGCTGTGGAATACAGGTTGCTTGGCATGGATGCAAAGCCTGACAATTTCAGAAATCAAAAGATGGACAAAGTTTGCCATCAGCCAAGATGTCCCCAAACCAGCCCCATGGGTTTGCCATCATTGGCCAAGGTGCAGTTTGCCATCACTATGCCAAGTCATCGAGAAAGGCTGCACAAAGGCAAGCAATATTATGCAGCAAGATGCAACCATCCTCATTTACATAGTGGTTTGACATCAAAATCTTCTCAGGGATTTCTATGACCAAGCGAAGTTGTTCGGCAGTTTCCTCATCCAAAGGGTCAGTCTTGAAGTTCCTCCGTTTGACAGTCTTCTGTTTGGCCATAGGTGCCAAGTCACCCACTTCCAAATCATCAAACCCTGGCCAGTGCCCACATCGGAGGATCAAAGCAGTCTTGCCCATGACCAGCAGGAAGCGCTCCCAGGTTTCATCACCATGAACAGTCTCCTCAAGAACCAGTTTGGCCGTGTTGCAGCAAGCTTCACAAATTGGTTCTGCCAAAATTTGTTTGTCCACCAAACAAGCCACAAGGTCACCGTCTAACATGATGAGCAAAGATTGACTGCCACTGCCTGCAGAAAGAACTGCTGTCTGACAGTTTGACAACCTGAGCCAAAAAGCAAACTCAGAACTTGAGTTCAAATCAGTGACAATGTCCATGACAACTTGAGCAAAACTTCTCACAGAAACTTCCCCACACCCAATCTGCATCACCCATATTTCAATCACCAACATCAGGAAAGGTCTGGCATGAAAGATTGAAATTGGACACTAACAACACTGGCAAGTTTCAAGCAGCATTTTTTGTTCCACAAAAGCTTGGCGCTGTCTTTGGGAATTTTGCATCTAATTCAAAAACTTGCAAATACTGCATGTTCGCGCACAAACACTGCAGCTTGTCTGACATTTGGCATGTGCCAGTCTTTGACAGTTTAGCTAATTGTTTGACATGCAAACACTGCATGTTCGCACACAAACGCTACAAGGCACTTTCTCTACTACTGTGTGTCTATTCCTGAGATGCTGGCATTCAGGGTCTGTGTGGTAGCACTTCCCTTGCACAGTAATATACACCTTCTTGTCAGAATTGCGAACAGTGTGGCAGCCACAGTCTGGCATTTCGCAAGCTGGTCCAGGTGTTTGGCAAGGTGTTTGCCTAGCTGCTCCAGCTGATTGCACCTTTGGTTTGTCAAATGTCAGGTCACTTGCTCCAGGTGTTTGGCAAGCTGATCCAGGTGTTTGGCTAGCTGCTGCAGCTCCTTGCCCCTCTGTTTGGCCAATTGGTTGGTCAAAATCTGGCCCATCATGAAATGCCGTGTCCACTTTGTTTTGCCCTTTCCTGGATGAAAGAGTCTGACATGGAGCACATGTTTGGCAAACTGCTCCAGCTGCTTCCCCCTCTGGTTGGCATTGGCTGCGACCACACATGCTTGCCAGCAGACTGCAGCAGCGAAGAAGCTGGGCCAAGCACCATGCAAAAATGCCAGCAGCAACCAACAGAAAGGTCCAATCAAATGTCTGACACTCACAGTCAGAAACTGCCATTGAAGAAATAGCTGTTGTCATCATGTTGAAAAAAACCGCAGCAGTGGACTGACTTTTTGATCTGGTTTGACTGCAAAATTGCGGAAAGACAAACCACTGGCCATGCCCAAGCTTTTGGAACATTATTTTGATATAATTTTTGAATTTCAATTTTCAGTTTCAAGCCAAGGGACAACACTTCTTCTTGACATAACTCATTCTGTTTGACAAAGTCATTCTGGTAGGGATTTCAAGCAAGCCTCAGAGCAATGACCGAATTCTCCCTGCAATAATCTCTGTTAGACAAAAAGGAAAGTCAGTCAGAATCATTTAATGAATTAAAATGAATGGGAACTCTCGAAGCAAGAGTTGATTCATATCATTATATATGTCACAGGGCCTGGTGATGGTCCACTACAATGAAAGCTTTCACTACAGCAGGCTGGCTGACTGTGACTGACAAGTGACAGTGACAACTGACAGTGAGAGTGATCCAAATGATTGAATGATGATAACAATGACCACAAGTTCACTGACTGACTGACTGACTGACTGACTGACTGACTGACTGTCCTGACAACTGACTACAACTGACTATGACTGACACTGACTGACTGTTTGACTGTCTGACTGACTGACTGACTGACCGTGTCAGACTGTCTGTCACTGTCTGTCTGATGCATCCAAAAAACTATTTTTGCCTTCATAGCAAGCTGTCTGGCCTCCTCTTCGGTGTCAGTTTTACCGACACCCATTGCTTTTAAATCAGCCAGTTCTCCCTGTACCCGCTTTCTCTTTTTTTTTTGGCTGGTTTGACACTGGCCTTAGCCTTGGCCTCTGCTTTGGTTTCGGATTTGGCCTTGGCCTTGGCCTTGGCCTTCCCCTTGGCCTTGGCCTTTGTAACAGGTTTTTCAACATCACTTGGCGCCGAGTCTGATGCATCTTTCTTTTTCCTAGCTTTCTTCTTTGGGGGGGGTGACTTGTCTTTCTTCTTCTTCTTCCTCTTCTGTTTTGCTTGCCCAGATTCAGATTCATTATCATCAGCACACAAATCTTCTTCTTCATCCCTGATGTCTGGTATGTCCATCCTAAGCAACAAGCAGCAAGAGATTCCTTTGTCACTGTTTCTTATCATATGTTTCCGGGACAGGACGGAATGGTTCAACAAGCTACTTATCAAAATTAGACTGCAAAACTGTAATGACTCACCCATATGGAAATAAGTTGGTAACACAAAGTAAATATGAAAGCCAGAACACAAGTAGGTAGGGAGGTAGGTAAGTAAATACATAAGTCAGGCATGCAGGTATTCACAAGGCAGGCAATAACTTGACAAAGTGACATTGATTCATTGTGACTGACTGACTGACTGACTGACTGTCAGACTTACTAATATCAACAAGAGATCAAAATTCAATTGTTAGAAGCTCAGAGATGGTCAAAGATTCTGATATGTTGCAGTCAATTGAAAAAATACACAGCCAAGATTGTATCTGCAGGAGACAAAGTGGTATCTACTAAAATTGAATCATTTGCTAAGATTCAGAGCTCGTTTTTCAGCTTCTGAATGCTGGGCAAACATCCATGTAAGCACGATGTTCAAGGCTTCCTCTTCTGTGCGTTTGACACCAAAGCGGGCTGATCTGCTTTGTTTGACACGAGGATTCCGATAGTAGCCTGGCAGTCTGGATTTTCAAGTGCCTACAACCACACAGAAAGCATTGTGTTTGTATCCATCACAAGCCAGCTGACCAGCCTTCCTTGAGCTGCACATGTTGTTCCATTGGCTCTTCAGGGTCTGAATCTTCAAAGCCAGTCTGACAGTTGGACATATTGAGTGGAGTAACAGTCAGTCTGACATCTGCAGAAGGAAGGAGGCCTTTGC